>Ga0164241_10001579_pt1 | contig 27406 bp, 17 predicted proteins | sample OricomyardsoilBY_FD_108780 | JGI IMG/M metagenome (GOLD analysis project Ga0164241, IMG submission 108780) | Backyard soil microbial communities from Emeryville, California, USA - Original compost - Back yard soil (BY) | ecosystem: Environmental > Terrestrial > Soil > Unclassified | place: USA... | reverse complement strand
TGCCGCCATTGATAAGTGAGCGGAGCCGTGCCGGTGGCGGTAACGCTGAATGTCACCGTGTCGCCCGCGGTGGCACTCTGGTTCGCCGGCGACGCGGTGATGACCGGCGGGAACGCGTAAGTGATCCGCAGGATCGGCCGGGTGGCCGGCACCGTGCTGGCGCCGCCGAAGAACGGCATGAAATCCTGCGTGTTGTTGCCGTTGTCCGGAACGGAATAATAGACGCGGAACTGCGTGCGACCGCCGCTGCGGTTGATGGCGTCGATGCCGGCCTGGTTGAGCAGGCCGACCGACCACGCGCCCTCGCCCGCGGGAACGCTCATGGTCGCAACTCCAGTCACCGTGGCCGGAGATTGGAAATCCACGTTCTCGAGCACCGGACCGGTCCCGAAGCTGCCGGTGCGGATATCCACGAGGATGGCGCCGAGATCGTCGGTGTTGCCCTGCGCTCCGTTGCCCCGGTTCAATTCGAGCGAAGCGCTCGCGATGACCGCGCCGGCCGGAATCGACGAAGTGTCGAACGACACGATGTTCCGGAACTGCCGGTTCGTGCCGTCATCGCCCATCCGCAGCGCGGTCGCGCCGGAGGCGTTGGGGAAAGTGTTTCCGCCGACCTCGGAAGTCGCGGTCGATTCGATCACGCGGCCGTCTTCCCCGCCGAGCGAGTTGAGGACGAGTTCGGTCTGGTTCTCGGATGCCAGCACCGTGACACCGACCTCCGCGCTGCTGGCGGAACCTCCGGCGGCATCGATGGCGGCGGCCTTGAGCGTGTAGTTGCCCGCCGTGGCCGGCGTCCATGTCACCTCATACGGCGCGGTCGCATCGCTGCCGACGAGGTTTCCGTTAGCGTAGAAATCCACGGAGGCGACCGCACTGTCGGCATCGCTCGCGGTGGCGCTGAGCGTGACGGGGGCGAGGCCGAACTGCGCGCCGTCGACGGGCGAGGTGATCTGCACGGTTGGGGGCAGATTGCCGCTTCCCGGGTCGGAGGGAACCCCGTCATCGGGCATGCCACGGCGGTAGAGCACGATGCCTTTTTGGCCGGGCGTGACGATGATGCTGTTGTCAGGCCTGGTCTCCTTCACCCGGTTGAACTTGTCCGGGGCGGTGGTGGTGGTGGTGAGGAAATTGGCCTGATTGGCGAAGGAGGAGATCAGGCAGTCCCAGCTTTTATAAAGCTCGAAGAAGCCCTCGCCGGCCTCCCGGTCGAACACTCCGGGGGAGATTTCCGGAAACGGATCGGTGTAGGCATTGCCGCCGACGCCGAACCAGCGGACATTATGGCTGTAGGACAGCAGCACCGCGGGGGAGGCCCGCCCTTCAAACTTGCTTTGGAACACGTCGATGTTGGCGCTGTGGTCGATCTCGACGTTGTAGATGTTCTGCGAGTCCGTCTCGGGATTGAACATGTAGAATTTCAGCGGCTGCTCGGTGTGGTCGATCAACAGGGTGCGATAGTTGGAATTCGCGTTCTGGTTCTGCCAGCTGCTGCTCTGGTGCTGGAAATTATACCAGCGGCCGCCGCCGTTGCCGGTGATCTTGATCAGCGGGAAATTCATCGTCTTGCCGCTGCCCACGATCCGCCGGTCGAAATTGATGTTCTGCACCACCGAGCCGGCGCCAGCTTGCCACAGGAGCAGGTAGGCCGACGGCGTGCTCATCCGCTGCAAGAACATGAGGTCGGCGATCCAGGTCGTGGCCTCGTCGTCATCCGGAGACTGCACCAGCGGCTTGGGCGCGCCGGACAGGAAAACGGAGGGCGTGCCGGTGTCATCCTCCGAGGCCTTGATCCGGCTGAGGTTCTTGTGCAGGCCGAACAGCACCGTGCCGGGTTTCAGGACCAAGGTGCTCTTCAAGCGATACTCACCACGGGGAATAAACACCACCTGGCCCAGCCCGGCGGCATCGGCCGCGTCGATGGCGGCCTGAATGGCGGGAGCCTCATCGACGTTGTTGTCGCCCTTCGCCTCGGTCCCATCCGTCTTCCAGGTCTTCACGTTGATCACATTGGCGCCGTTCCACATGGGCACATCGGGCATGGCGTGCCGGTCGCGCTGTTGCTCGCCCTCCGCCAGCTCCGCCGGGTTGACCGCGACCAGGTTCATGACCCCGACCGTGCGGGTGATGTCGCCGCTGCCGACGGGATCGATGTAGGCGGGGGTGACCTCCGGACCTTCGCCGTCATCGGGAAACTTCGTCCCCTGTCCGGGATATTGGTTGATATAGGCCCCTTCATAATATTCCGACACCCGGAACCAGCCCGTGGGATTGATGCCCGCGACTTCACCGGCGTCGTTGACGCCCGTGACGGGGCTGGCCACGGTCCTGATGTCCGCGACGGGGTCCACATTTTTGAAATAGACGTTGCGCAGGTAGAGCGAACGCGTGCCCGAGACCGCAGGTCCGGCCGCGCCGGTGATCTCGATGGTGGAATCGACGATGCTCATGTTGCCGCGCCAGGCCACCCCGCTCGCGTTGAAGGTCCCGTCATTGCCGGAACCGTCGATCCGGATGCCCTTGCCCTCGATCCTGCAACCCACGAGCACCATGGCCCCCAAGCCGGACCAGGCCACGGACCGGACCTGGTGCGTCGGGCTCGTGGTGTCGGCCAAAAGGGTGCAGTGCGTCAGCAGGACCGAGTAGTCGGACACGCCCGGGCCATAGGCCTTGATGCCGTAGGCGCCGCCGTCGATCGTGACATCCGTGGTGCCGCCGCCCGGACCGGGCAGGCCCGAGATGCCCGCGTAGGCGCCCTGCGCGTGGATCGTCAATTTTTCAATCGCCGTGCCCTGGGCTCCGTCCATGTCGATGCCGATCGCGCCCGCATTGCCGCTGAGATCGATGTCCAGATAGCGCACGAGGTGGTTGTAGCTGGCCGCAGAGTAATTTTCCGTCGGCGGCACGCCGGAGTTGCTGGTGTAGTTGTAAACGTTGCCGCGCGACCAGAAATGCAGCACGGCCTTCGGGGTCGCGGCTTCGCTGAAAGCCGCGGCACCATTCGCGATCCCCAGGCGCGGGCGGTATTCCCCCGTCTGGAGTGCGGAAGGCCCGATCAGGATGCTGGAATAATCCCGGTGGTTCCAACGTTCGTCGTAGGTATTCTCATAAAGCGCGGTCTGAGTCTCGTAATCGACGATTCCCTGCACGCATTCGATTGGGTTGCTCACAAGGTAGAACTTGTTGGCGGCATCCCGCGGCGGGAAATAGACCGCGACCCGGGCGTCGCGCGCCTCGTTTACGGCGCGCTGGATGGCGAGGGTGTCATCCGTCGAGCCGTCGCCCTTGGCGTTGTAAGGATGCTTGGTCACGTCGAAATAGCCGATGTTCTCGACGTCCGCGCGCGCCGCGACGCCATCGCCATTCAAGGCGAAGTAGCGGGCCCGGTAGCGGGCACCGCTTTCCTGCACCTGGGTCGGATACCGGGTGAATTCCGCGTCGCTGCCGATGTTGTCGGCGGCGATTTGCAGGACCAGCTGCGGCGCGTTGCCTCCCTCCTTCGATTGGAAATTGAGGTTCTCCGTGGCATCGGACCGGAGGCAAAAGGTATAGTCCCCGGCGCCCGAGACATAGTCCGGCAAGGTCAGGACGAAGTCCACCCAGACCCCGCCGGCCGTGCCAACGTCGTTGCTGGCCAGCAAGGATCCGGTGTCGACCTGCGGGTGGTTGGACCATTTCAGCGTGGTTTCACTCCAGTTGTTGTTCGCCGCGTAAATGCTCACGTTAGCATTCACGACCGGGTCGCCATTCGGCACACCGAGCCGCCAGAGCCGCAGCGTGACCTGCCGCGCCGGACCGCCCTTGATCATGTCGCCGGTCAATTTGAACCGCAAGTAGATGTCCCTCGTGCCGGTGGTCGTCAGGACCGAGCCGTTGTTGTTGGACCCGGTCAGGTCGCTCCTCACCCAGGCGTCCGCATCCGCCGTGAGCGTGACACTGTCGAAGGCGCGCAAGGAAGGGGACGCGCCAACCAACCCGAGCAACAAACCGCAGCAAACAAAGAACCCGTGACGCAGGTTCAAGGGAAGCACTGATGAGGGAGAGGACATGACAGTGAGGGTTGAGATTAACAAAAATGACCGGCAGTCCGCGCCCCGTTCCGCATGACCAGCGGGGTGAGCACGGGCACCGGGAGGAGGACAAAGCCAAACAGAGGGAGAAGCAGGGAGAGCCGACAGAAATCCTCGGCAAAAATGCCGGGATGAAACGCGCGGCCAAAGCCGGAGGGGCGCCGGGTCATGAGGCAGGCTATGTTCACGAGGTGAGCGGGGTTTGTGTGGGGGCGAAGCATCCCGGATTTATCCAGCTTGAAGACAAGCGGCGCAGGAGCGGCGCATGGCCGGCCATGTGCCGCTGTCGTCGAACAGAGGGCCGGGCGGGCGGAACATCACGCCGCCGATTTCCGCCGCCCGCGGAGAGCAAAGGCGGCGCGGGGTCGCGCCGCCCGGTGATCAGAAGCCGAAGCTGCCCGAAAGCGTGATCACGCGCGGGGTAAAGAGCGTGTAATCATCCTTCTGGAAGGTGGTCGGATCGATTGTCGCCCAGATGAGATCGTGGTTGTTGAGAAGGTTGTGGACATTCAACTGCAGGCGCATGTCGATCCGCTTGTTCCAAATGGGACGGCTATAGCCGAGGCTCGCGTCCATTTGGAAAAATTTCGGGGCGCGGACCGGCTCGAGGGTCGTGCGATAGCCAAGCACGCGTCCGGCGCGGTAACGGGCACCGGCACCGATACTCCAGCCCTTGAGCGTTTCGGACTGGAACTGATAGCGTCCGAAGGCGTTGAAGGTGCCCGAATAGTTGCCCGTGCCTTCGCGGCCTTCCTGCAAGTCCACCTGGCTCATGAGCGTATCGATGCGCGCCAGGGAGCTGGCCACCGTGCCGCCGGTCGTCACCACGTCGCCATTCGCGGTCCAGAGGGTGCGGTTGTCGGCGATGTGTGCGCGGGTGATCGGGTAAAGGTTGGACGCCTTGCCGTTGAGCGTGGCGTAGTTCAGCGTCACGGCCAGCCCCTTGACCGGGTTGGCGACGACCTCGAACTCGTAACCGTCGACATCAAAGGCCTGGGTATCCGTGTTGAGGAGCGGGCTGCCGAAGAACGGCGTCACATGCGAGCCGGTCGCCCCTTCGAGGGCCGTCCAGATCTGCTGGACCTGGACCAGCACGTCGAACTGGCGTCCGATCTGGTCGAGGACCGACGTCTTGTAGTAGCCGGCGCGGGCGTAGACCTTGCTCTCCCCCAGACGAAACTTGAGGCCGTAGTCCTTGCCGTCACCCCGCACGTTGCCGATGTTGTTGCCGTTGACGTCGACTCCGGCCTGGGGCGTGAAGTTATCCGAACGGTTGCCGTAGACCGACAGCCAGTTCGTGACATGAAACACGATGCCCTGGGTGCGGGTGTTGCCGCCGTATTCGGTGGCATCGTTCCAGTCGGCGCTGATGACCTCCTGCGTCGTCGCGTCGCGGACTGCCGTCGAGGTCTTGCGCGTGGCAATGTCGCGACGGAAGCCGTAGGTCAGCGCCACTCGGTCGTTCCAAAACCGGCTCTGGCCCGCGATCATGACCGAATCGTTCCGGGACGTGGTCGGGTTGTAGTTGCTTCGGAAGAAACCGGGCGTGATCGTGCCGTTGATACCGTTGACCGGATCGGAAAACGCGATTGGCGCCTGGACCGTATGGAAAGGATCCTGGTCATACGAACGGTTGCCGCCGTCGAAATCCAGGTAGGTGCGGCGGAGAATCTTGTTCTGGGCGTTCGAGAGGGCGGGGACGGTGGAGCGCAGCGGCGTCAGGTTCACCTCGTTGTACTGCTGGCCCAGGTTGTCGCTGTCCTCGCGGGTGGCGAGAGCCAGCAGGCGGTGGTTGCCCAGCCACTTGTTGTGCGAGTCCCACTCATAGGTCAGGGAGATCCGCTTGCTCAGCGTGTCGGCATTCTGCAGGTTCTGGAAGGCCTGGCCCTCGATGTACATGTCCCCGTAATGCGGGTTGGGCGCGCCGTTCGGCAGGGTCTTGTTCGGGTCGATCTTGATGCCGACCTGGCTGTGATCGGTGGGGCGCAGGATGGTGCGATTGCTGCTCTGCTTGTTCACCGCGAGTTCGATGAAAAGATTCCTGGCCAACTGCTGCTGGAGAAACGCCGAGCCGGTCCAGTAGGCATTGTTGCTGGTGGCCGTGGGCCCGCTCAGCATCGCCGTGAAAGGCAGGTAGGTCTCGTCCCGGAACTTGTTGCCGTTGGCGGTCGTGCCATCCTCGCCCGTGGTCTGGGCAAAGCGCTGGTAGTTGAACCACTGGTTGGCATCGCCGTCGTAGGACAGGACGGGATTGGCGCCGTAGCTGACCGTGCCGGAGGGATAGGTGTTGGCGTTGATCAGGCGGTCATAGGCTGGGGCGCCGGCGTCAAGCCATCGCGTGAATTGGTCCCGTCCGGAGAAGCGCAGGCCGATCAGGCGGTCCTGCACGCCCCGCTCGAAATCGGCGCGCACTTCGGTGCGGGAGAAAGGCCGCCAGGTGCCGGCCAGATGCATGCGCTTGCTCTTGGTGTATTCAAGCTCGCGCCAGGTTTCCTTGTCGTCGAGCAGCAGGTTGACGCGCACGGCGAGCGTGTCGCTCAGCCGCTGGTTGTGGTCCACGTGGAAACGCGAGCTGCCGTTCTCGTCCACCTTCACGTTGATCTCGGTTTTGGTGCGGAAATTCGCCCGCTTGGACATGGTGTTGATGATGCCGCCGGGATTGCCCACGCCATAGAGGATGGAGTTCGGACCGCGGCTCAGGCTGAGCCGCTCCGTGCTGAAGATGTCGGAGCTCAGGTTCCACGAGAAGAAATCGCGGGCAACCGTGCCGCCGCGGCCGACTCCGCGAGCCACGACCGTCTGGCTCTGAAACTGGGAGAGGTTGTCGTTGGCGCCGGGCGTGTCCGCCTGGAAGCCCAGGGCATAGTCAACGGCCGCCATGGTGTCATCCGCCCCGATGTCGCTGAGAAACTCCGCGGTCATTTCCGAGATCGACGCCGAGGTGTCGTAGAGCTTGGTGTTGAGCCGGCTCCCCGAAAGGGTGTTGGCGGCAAGGTAGCCGAGGTCCTTGTCACTGTTCACGACGAAGGGACTGAGGGTGATCGTTTCCTCGGAGGGCTTGGCGGCGGCGTTGTCGGGATTATCCGTCTGGGCGTGGGTCACGGTTGCGGCCAGCAGGGCGGCAACGAAAGCGAGCGGGCGTTTTCGGTTTTGGTTCATGGTTTCAGGGTTGGTTTGGTCTGGTGCTTTTTTTTTTGCGGAAGATGAAGCGGTCGGGGGAGGTGGTTCGTCGCGCCCGTTCGCGCGGCCCGGGGACAGGATCGCCATGGAGCCCGTTTTCTCGTCCTGTTTCACCACCAGCCCCGTCCGGACGAGCATGCGGTCGAGCGCCTCGCGCGGCGTAAACCGCCCCTTGACCGGCTGCGTGCGGATTTCCCGCCCAAGCTCGGCGCTGATCAGGACCTCGACGCCGGACTGCCGCACGAACGCCTTGAGCGAGCGCGCCGCGACGTCCGCCGGCAAATCGAATTCCTTCGGGGGCGTTTCCGCCCCGAGCGCCGAAAGGGCGATCGACAGCGCCGCCATGAACACGCCGGAACGGCGGGCAAATTTCAGCGACGGAGGGAGCATCGGAGACAGCTACGCGGGGGGTTGGAAATGGAACCGCCAACCGAGGGAACAGAGGCGGCGTTTAATCATACGACGCCGGCCCGGCCGAAAACCTTTACCACATTTTTTCCGAAGGCGGAAAAAAACCGGGCGTGGATTCAAACCATGCCCCATCCCCGAAAATGTCATTCCGAGACTTCAACGAGGGGCGGCCCTCGTTGCTTATTCGCGGATGAACCACCCAAATCCCGTCACCCTGAGCCCTGCGAAGGGTCCAGCTGGATTAACGAGAGCGGTTTCAGGCGGCCTGAATCCCACTGGATTCTTCACTGCGTTCAGAATGACAAGCGGGTTTGAATCCACGCCTTGGTTCTACTTTGTTAAAAGATAGACCAAACCTGCCGAAGATAGGCACAGAAGGCGCAAAAATCAGAGATCCTTTTTGGCCATTCCTCCTCCGTTTTCAGTCTCTTTTGCAAGAGATCATCAGGCTTAACAAAGTAGAATTAGGGATGGCGCAAAATTATCTCACCGGCGCGATATTCCACCCGAAGGCCGAGACTCGCCCCCAGGGCGCGCGCAAAACCCCCGGGATTATCCGAACGGAACATGCCGGTGACCCGCATCGCGGCGACCACGTTGTCGGCGGCCCGCAGGCGGATATTCCCATAGCGGTTAAAAAGCGCCGCGGCTTCGGCAATGCTTGTTTCGGAGAATTCCAGGGCGGGAACCCGCCAGGACAAGCGCTCGGCCAACTCCGCCTCCGGCAGGGTTGCAACCAGCGGGACGGATGCAGCCGCGCCCCGCCTGACGATCGCCTGCTGGCCGGCGGCGACCGGGGTTGCCGCCGCCTCCGCTTCCACGGCCGATGTCCCGGCGACCTGCGGTGTGGCGGAATCGGTCCGCGGCGACGGCGAGGCCACGCTGACCTTGCCTTCGGTCACGAGCACCTCGACTTCCTCTCCTCCCAAATCCACCGCGAAAGCGGTGCCGACCGCGCGGACCCAGACGCCGTCCGCCTCGACGATAAAGGGCCGGTGCGGATTCTTCGTCACCGCGAAATGCGCCTCGCCGCTCGTCAGCTTCACGATGCGCGCATCGTCGCGGAAAGCCTCGGTAATCGCCGCGCCGGGCTTGAGCTCCACGATCGAGCCATCGGGAAGAGTCCGGCGTTCCGGCTCGGAAATGCGCGCCGTCGCGACCGTGCCGGCAAAGGCGGCCGGCTCCTTCACGGGCAAATGCCCCGGAGAAAAAACCAGGAGCAGACAGGCGGCGGCGAGCGTGATGGCGACGCCCACGGCCATCCAGCGTCGCCGGCGATCGCGGCGCCCGAGCAGATGAAGCTGCATGCGCAACGATTCGGCCTGGCCCGAGGCGAAGGGACGATCGAAAGCGGCCCAGGTCGCGGCGATCGCGTTGACCGCCGCCTCATGCCGCGGGTCCGCCGCGCGCCAGCGGTCGAATTCCGCCCGCTCCTCCGCGCCCATGCCCAGATCGTCCCGCGCGAGCCAGGCCGCGGCGATCGCCTCGATGGAATCAGAACTCCCTTCGGACTTGCTCATGGCAGGCTCCCGCGCGCCGGAATGACCACGCCGCGACTGCGCAAATAGCGGGTGCATTTCTCCATGCCCCGGGAAATCTGGACTTCCACCGTGGGCACGGCGATGCCGAGCCGTTGCGCGATCTCCCGGTGGGGGAGACGATCGATCTTGCGTAATATCATAATTTCCCGGCATCGCGCCGGCAGCGAGTGGATGGCTTCGGCCAGCAGCGCGATTTCCTGTTGGGCGCATACCGTCTCGGCGGCATCCGCCTTATCCTCCAAGACGTTGAGGGTTCCGAAATCCATTACAACATTGTGCGCGGTGGTGCGGCGCTCCTTGCGGATGACATCCACCGCCAGCCGGCGCGCGATCCCGAAAAGGAAGGCGCGCGCGCACTGGATGGGGTGCGCCGCCCGGGCCTTGCAGATGCGCAGATACGACTCCTGCACGACGTCGTCCACATCGCGCACGGTTGGGAAGGCCCCCTTCAGGTACGAGCGCAACGACGTCTCGTGAGGCCGCACCTCGTCGTCGAACCAGCGCGTCTGGTCGCGGCCGGGGGAGGATTCGGGCGCTGCGGAAGGAAGGCTCACGATGAAACGGTGACCGAACCGCCGGTGCGACAAAGGCGCCGGAGGAACAAGTCGGTTTGTCGGGGGTGTCCCGTTCGATGCGTGTTCATGGATGGTAATATTCGCCGGGGGTTTCACGGACCGCGATGCGGCCGGGGGTTGTCGGCTGTCCGTCGAATCTCGAAGACAGCCCCGTCACATGTTTTGTCAAAGTTCACCGGAAATCCTTCGTTCGCCAGCGACTGTCCGGTGGACTCGAAAATTTTTTCGCTCGTCGGCGCCTGAAGGACTTCGTACCGGGCGAGCGGATCAAGGAACCGGACGGTGACAACCGTCCGCGCCGTTTTGGCATTCTGCCGGAACACGCCAACCACGCCGCCGGAATGACTGTCGGAGTTGATTCGCTGGTAACCATCCCACTTTCCTTCACCGGGTTCGCCATAACCCGGCAGATCCTGCCGGAAGGACATGAAGTCGTGCCGCTCCTGCATCTCCCGCAGCCAATCCGCCCAGCGCTTCATCCCGGCCCTCTGTTCCGTTGTCAGCGCCCTCGGGTCTCCAAGGACAATGGGCAGTGAGCCGATGAGCGACTTCAACGACAGTTCAAAACCCGGATCATCCAATTGTTGATTGCCGATCACCAGCGCGGTTGCCGGGATGACCGGTGTCCGCCACCAGGACAGTTGCCTGACCCGGAACGCTCCCAACGGGGCGGGATCGCGAAAATTCGACAGCCAGTTCCCTTCGGCATGTTTGCACATGTCGAGGTCCACGAGATGGAGCGCCCCCATGGTTTCGAAGGTACAGTCGATGAACAGCCTGGGCTCCTTCTCGTGCAGATCGTCGAACAGCCGCCAGGTCCGCCGATACATCTCGAGCAAGGATTCGTTCCGATCCTTGTGCAGGGGATGGTTGGTCGCCGCGCACCCCGACCTCGTTTTGTCCGTGGTGTAGGCACCGGTCACCACCGCCAGGTCGCCCTTCAGGTACTCAAGGCCGTTTTCCTCAATGAGTCCGGTGATGATTCCCTTGATGTAGTCGAACCATCCCGTGGTCATGCACATGGAGTACGTCAGGGCGCCCGTTTCGCTGTCACCGTCATTGTCCTTGTGCAGATAGATCGGCGAGCCGTCGGCCTTTCGGACGAGCCACTCGGGATGCTGCTTGAACACATTGCTCTCCGCCCGCGCGGCCGCGAGGCTGATCCAGAGCCCCGGCTTCATGCCCTTGGATTTGATGTGATCGAAAACCGGCTTCAAGCCATGCGGAAATTTGACGGTATCGACGCCCCAGTCGCCGTAGGAGTTCTGCCATCCGTCATCGATCACGAACTCCTCGATGCCGCATTCCGCGGCGGCATCGGCCAGTTCCAGGATCAGCTTCTCGTCGATCGCCCGCTTGAACGGAATCCAGGTGTTGTAAACGAACACCGGCTTTTTCGGAATCCGGCTGAGTCTCGTGCCCAAATGTTTTCGGACGAAATCGTTCACCGGACCGTTGAGCACCGAGGACGGATCATCGGTGTCGGCATAAATTCCCGTGAAAACCCACGGGCTTTCCCACGTCTCCGAGGGCTTGATCCATTTCCGAAATCCAAAGGTCTGATCGGGATGCGTCAGTCCGGAGGTCAGCAGGTTCGGCTGAAGAAAGGCCGTCGTCCGCTTCATCACCCCGGGAGCTTCATTTCCCAGCACCATGCCCCGATGCCGGTTGATCTGATGGACGACCACTGCGGAGTCGTAGCCCCCGCCGATAAACTGCCCCAGCGATTTCTGCCGCGCATAGTCGTGCATGACCCAACAATCGGTTCCCGCTTCGGAATGCAGGAAGCGCAGGCACTCGACGTCCACCGCCTCGAGTTTCAGTTCCTTGTGCCCGATGTTCGTAAAGGCGATTTTTTTGCGGATGATCGGCAGCCCCGGATAGAGCAGGTAGGTGATCTCGATCCGGACTCCCGCCCCGCTCTGCTCCAGGACCACCGCCGCGCCGTCGCCCTGGTTCTCCCCGGCGAGATTCCGGACGGAAACCAGCTTCCATTGGTCGAGTCCCGTGTATGGCCGGCCATCAATCTCGAAATAAAACTCCTCGGAGCGGGGGCCGAGATATTCGTCCTTCGCCTGGTTCAGCTTCAGGCTGTTCGAAACGATGCCACTGTGGTCCACGTTCAGCCGCACCACCCGCTTGATCACGCCGTTGTCGAGGGTGAGGGTCTGACCGTCGCAGGCCGCATACGGCTGCGCCTGCAGCCAGGCACCCTGGCAGAGCAGGACGATCGACAAAAGCGCCTTCAATTTGATTACGCTATTCATGGCGCCCGTCCGCTCCGGCCGGTTGATTTTCAGTGACTGCCCTCCGGGCGGCGCGTCCGGCCAGCCAGAGCATGAAGGCGCCGAAGGCGGCGAAAACCGCACCCCAGATCAGGTTCACGTTGTGCCCGAGCGAGTGTTTGGCGTAGATGACCGGGTCGGCAAAAAAGCCAAAGGCTACGAGGACCGCGCCGAGCAGGAGGAAGAGCAGGCCCATGGGGAGACGAATATCGAGTTGCATGTGCGCGGGGCGTTGGCGGTTACCAGAAGAGGATATTAAGCCCGAGGGTGATCGCGATCACGAACAGGCCCAGGGGAACGGGACGCGCATACCAGGCGGCCTGGCGGTCGTCCCGCGGTTTTGCGGTCAGCGAATAAACCAACCCGCGAAGTTCCGAATCGGAGCGGCTGGGTTTCGTCGCCAGCGAAATGAGCGCCGTGCCGAAAAAACACGCGGTGAAGGCGACGATCGCCATCCAGAAATTCTGCGCCATCGAGCTGCCGAACTGGTGCCGGACGGACATCCATCCGCCCTTCACCAGGCCGGCCGGCTCGCCGAACGGGAGCGTGTTGCCGTGGAAGATCAGGGCGGCAAGCGTGCCGAGGAGAAGCCCGTAGAAGGCGCCGTGCCCGGTGGCGCGGCGCCAGAACATGCCGAGCAGGAAGATCGCGAACAGCGGGGCGTTCACGAATCCGAAGACCAGCTGCACCATGTCCATGATGTTGTTGAACTGCCGGGCGGTGTACGCCGCCAGCGCGCACAGGATCAGGCCGCCGACGGTGGCGGCGCGCCCGACCGCGACCAGATGCCGGTCGGATGCCCCGGGGTTCAGGTGGCTCTGATAAATGTCGTAGGTAAACACCGTGTTGAACGCGGTGACGTTGCCCGCCATCCCCGACATGAACGAGGCCATGAGCGCGGTCAGCCCGATGCCGAGCAGGCCGTTCGGAAAATATTTCGCCAGCATGGCCGGAACCACCATGTTGTAGTCGGGCGAGCCGTCCGCCGCCGCCGGCAGGGAAAAATCCCCGTGCGCGCGCTGGAGCAGCGCCACCGCCACCAGCCCCGGCACGATCACCAGCACCGGAATCAGGAGCTTCGGAAACGTCGCGATAATGGGCGTGAGGCGGGCGGCATTCATGTCCTTCGCCGCCATCGCGCGCTGCACCACGAGAAAATCGGTGCACCAGTAGCCGAACGACAACACGAAGCCGAGCCCGGCCACCACCCCGAACCACTCGATGCCCAGCGGATTGTGCGCGGGACTGTCCAGCGGACCCCAGGCGTGCGACCAGGCGCCGGGCATGTCCCGGGCGGCGGCGTATTGGTCAAGATGCGATACCAGGCCCGACCACCCGCCGATGTCCTGCAGGCCGAGCACCACCAGCGGCAGCAGCCCGAGGGCAATCAGGAAAAACTGCACCACTTCGTTGTAAATCGCGGCGGTCAGGCCGCCGGAATAGACGTACACCAGCACGATCAGACCGGAAATCGCGATGCACACGTTGTAATCCAGCCCGATGATCACCTGCAGCAGGGACGCGAGGGCGTGCATCGAAATGCCCGACGAAAAGATCGTCATCAGCGCGAACGACAGCGCGTTCAGCGTGCGCGTTTTCTCGTCAAAGCGCAGCTTGAGGTACTCCGGCACCGACCGGGCCTTCGAGCCGTAGTAGAACGGCATCATGAAAACGCCGATGAAGACCATCGCCGGAATCGCGCCGATCCAGTAGAAGTGAGCGGTGGCGATGCCGTATTTCGCACTGGACGCGGCGATGCCGATCACTTCCTGCGCCCCGAGATTGGCCCCGATGAAACCCAGCGCGCAAATCCAGGCGGGCAGCGACCGTCCCGATTCGAAGAAATCGGCGCTGCCCCTGAGCTGCTTGCGCAGAACCCAGCCGATCCCGATCACGAAGGCAAAATAGAGACAGACGATCACGTAGTCGATCGGCGCGACATTCAGCCTCAGGGCGAGGGGCATTCGCCAGGACAGTGCCGCAGCGATCACAGGGGGGACGGGGGTAAGCATGTCGGGATTGGGAGGTAAGGTTGGAGAGAGGGGGGATCGGTTCCGGTCAGCCGGCTGTCGCCACGTCACGGCGCGGGCATGGAGGTGTTTTGCCGAACATCCGGCAGGCGGCGGCGCTGCGACGAAGCATGGCCGGCAGGTCACCGCGCCAGCCGTGGCCCTGCACGATCACGTCGCCGCGGTAATCAGCCTCGCGTAGCACCGCAAACAACAGGCGGACATCGAGGTCGCCCTCGTCGGGTGGGAAATAGACGCATTTCGCCGGCGGCCGCGGGGCGGAACGCCGGCACCCGCAGACGTTGAAGCTTGCGATTTGTCCGGCGCAGGCGCGAAGGCGCGCCGCGGTTTCCATCGCGGAACACACCGCGTAACTGTGCGCGGCGGAAAAATTGAAACCGAGACGCGGATGGCCGAGGCGACGGACGATCCGCGCGGCATGCGCGGCGGTTTCAAGCGGATAAAACGAGTGGTGGAACAACGTGATGTCGAATTCGTGCCGGTCGGCCAGCACGAGCAGCGGTTCAAGACGGGCGGCGATGGCGTCGTCCAGCGCCGGCGGAAGGGCCGCGGGGTCGCTGCACTTGAAACTCAATTCGACGCGCGGTGCGCCGGTCGGGATACCGCACAACCGCCGCACCCGGGCGTTCCATGGCGCATCGGGCGGAAGTGAAAGGTCGATGTTCGCATAGACCCCGGCGAGCCGCAGGCCGTGCCGCGCCGGCGCTTCACCGAGCACACCCAGCCGGGGCATCTCGTCACCGGTCAGCGGATAAGGGACGGCATAAACACCATCGAAGCCCGCGGCGGCGATCGACGCGCAGCGCCCGTCCCAATCCAGCGCCGGATCGGCGAAAAGCGCATTCTCCATGACGACGATCGCCCTCATGATCAGAGGGCGGACCCGGCCTCGGCGGCGATGATGGCGCGAACTTTTTCGGAAAGCAGCCGCACAATCTCGTCGCGGACGCGTTCGCCGGCCGCGAGGGTGGCCTTCGAGGGTTCGCCGTTGATACCGCCGGTTTCCGGACAGATCGCGTGGCGGGAGCGAAGGCGATACCAGGGCTTCGCGACCTTGAAATCCCTGACCCGGTCCATGTGCGCACGGGTGCCAACGGCCAGGGCGATCTCGGTCTCGCCCTGGTCGGCGTGGGAGATCCTGGTGAAACCGGCCTCGGTCCAGTAGTTCCAGTAGACGAGGCGGGCGTCGGGGTGCCGCTGCCAAATGCGGGGAAGTGCGATGTCGAACGGAACCTTGTTCGCCCCGTGACCCGAAAGCCAGATCTGGCGCGTGAAGCCTTGGGCGCAGAAATGGCCGGCCAGGTCGGTGTAAACCGCGGCGAGCGTATCCGCGGTCACCCCGACCGTGCCGGGATATCCGGCCATCTCGTCCGCGTAGCCATAATTGACGATGGGGGCGAGAATGGCGCCCGTGTTCGTGGCGATGGCGCGGGAAAAATAATCGGCCGTGTCGCAATCGACGCTGAGCGCCAGGTGCGGACCGTGCGCCTCGACGAGACCGACGGGCACGAGGACGGGCAACCGGCGGTCGATGCCGGAAACTTCATCCGAGGTGAGGTGTTTCCATTCGATCATAAGGCGGTTGAATTCAGCCGCTGACGCACCAACCGGCGTCCACGGGGAGGACGATGCCGGTGACGCCGGCAGAGGCTTCGCTGCAGAGATAGAGGGCGGCCCGTGCGCAATCCTCGTCGACGAGCGGCCTGCCGGTCAGCGGCTGCTTGCGGCGCATGAGTTCGAGGACGGCCGGATTCCGCGTCGCGCGCGCGGCCATGGGCGTCTCGACGAGGGCGGGAGCAATGACGTTTATCCGGATTCCCTCCTTCGCATAGGTCGCGGCGGCGTGCTGCGACAGCGAAATGACCGCGCCCTTGGCGGCGGCGTAGGCGACGGTGTTGAACTGATCGGCGACAAATGAAAACCCAAGCACGCTCGCCATGTTGAGGATGACACCCGGCTGGCGGACTTCGAGCCAATGGCGGAGGCAGGCGCGGTTGAGCCGCATCATGGCGCGAAGGTTGACGGCCATCACGGCGTCCCAGCCCTGGTCCGTGCACTCCGCGAGGGGACCGTCGCCCAGGCTGCGACCGCTGATGCCGGCGACATGAAAAAGCACGTCGATGCGGCCGAAACGTTCCAGCGCGGCGGCGTGAACCCGCTCCGCCGCACCGGACGCGGCGAGGTCTTCCGGCAGCACGAGGTTCGCGACGGACGCCGCGGTCAGCCCGGCGCCCAGGTCGGCGGCGTGGTCCGGCGAGCGTCCAACGGCGACGATGGACGCGCCTTCGCGGCCGAAAAGCCGCGCCGACGCGCCGTCGATCCCGGTGGTCCCGGCGATCAGGCAAACCTTGCCGGCCAGCGCGCCGCTCATGCGACACCTCCGAATGTTTCGCGCGCGCGCAGAGCGGCGCCGATCCAGCCGGCGTCGCCGCCGAGCCGCCCGGCGCGCACCGGAATGGGATACCCAACCGGCACGCGAAAGGCGGCGGCGTTGAGGCGGGCCTCGAGTTTTTTCAGGAAAACCGGCGCGGCCGCAACGGGCCCGCCGGCGAGGAGAATGAGCTCGGGCGTGTAGGCGTAGTAGGAGTTGAGCAACACGGTGGCAAAACGATCCAGCCAGCGATCGAACACCTCGGAGACCACCCGGTCGCCGCGCCGTACGGCGGCGACGATCGCGGGAAAGAGGATTTCCCCGGGCGCGAGGCCGGTCAGCGTCGTATCGAGCCCGCGCGCCACGTGGTCGCGCACCGATTGAACAAGCGCGGTGACCGAGGCCAGGCTCTCGCCGGTGCCTGCCGCGCCCGTGATACAGCGCGGACCCTGCGGATCGATCACCATGTGGCCGCACTGGGTGCCGCGCTGGAAATGGCGGTCGGTGAGCAGCCGGCCGTCAAGCACCACTCCGGAACCGATGCCGGTTCCCAAGGTGAATACCACCAGGTTGTCCGCGCCGCGACCGGCGCCCGCGCGCCACTCGGCGTAGCAGGCGAGGCGGCCGTCGTTGTCACCGAGCGCGGGCACGCCCCAGCGTCGGCGAAGGTAGGGAATGGTCCGGTGCCGGTCCAGACCGCGGATTTTGCCGGGAAGATGAATGCAGCCGACTTCGGGATCGACGGGGCCGGTGATGGCCGCGCCGATTCCGGCGAGATCGCCGGCGGCTTGCCGGCGCAAACGACCGACCGCGGAATCGACCTGGCGTTCGAAACCGCGCAACGACTGACGGGGGCGGGTCGGCTCCGTCGCGCGGGCGATCACCCGGCCGCGCTGGTCCAGTGCGCCGGCCTTGAGGCAGGTGCCGCCGATATCGAGCCCGATCCAGGTCTTCATAATTCGAGAATCGCCCCGTCGCGCTTCAGCCGGTCGCGAAGCGCGGACACGTTGACGGAGGAGACCAGGCCGTCGGCGCGGGCGGCGATCGCGGCGGCCGTGCCGGCGGCCTGGCCCATCGCCATGGTCTGCCCCATCGAGCGGACACTGGCATGGGCGTCGTGCGTGGCCGAAAAGCAACGGCCCGCGACAAGGAGATTCCGGCCGTCGCGCGGCACGAGGGTGCGGAATGGCACGCCGACGCATTGTCCATCAGGCAGGTAAGCCCAGGCCGTGTCCGTTCCGCCATGATGATCCTCGATGGGCGCGCCGCACAGCGCGATCTGGTCGTCGAATTGCTTTGCCCCGAGCACATCCTCCCGCGTGAGCCGGTAGAGGCCGTGGACGCGGCGGGTCTCGCGAACGCCGATCTGCACCCCGAAGGTGGAAAGCTGCGCCTTCTCGTAGCCGGGCACCATGTCGCGCAGGAAGCGGATGTACTCGATCGCCTGCACCCGGCCTTCCATCTCGGCGCGGGTGAGGAACCCGGGATCGGTGGCGTTCACGACCTCCGCACCCTCCTTGCGGAACGAGGGCAGCCGGGTCATGATGGTCGCCGTCATGTGATCGACCGGGGTGATATGGTCGCTGCCCTCCTTCCGCGGAAGCGCATAGCGTCCGCTCCCGGCGGCGCGCGCCATGAGGGCGTGGAATTCCGTTTTCGCGACGGTCTTCCGGCGCGCGACATCGACATTCGCCATCTTGAACGTGGTCGTGAGCGTCTGGGCCGGGTCGTGTTCACCGGCCAGCTCGCAGCCGATGCCGGCGAAATGGCAGACGTCGGCATCGCCGCTTGCGTCGATGATCGTCGCGCCGGAATAGCGGCGCAGACCGGCCTTCGTAGCCACGATCAGGCCGGTGATCCGCCCGTCGGCGACCGTCACATCCTGCACCCACGCGTTGAGCAGCACCTCGACGCCGGCCTCGGTGACGAGCGACTCCCAGACCACCTTGAGATATTCCGGGTGATAGGTGACGCCGGTACCGGCGCCGTGGGTATTCGGTCGCTCCAGCCAGGCATCATAATGGCGAAGGCGTTCCATGACATCGTCGGAGATGCCGGCAACGACCTTGCGGGATCGCGTGCCGGGTGTGTAGAAGCCGTAGAAGGTGTCGAGCACGGCGGTGCTCGTCCCGCCGAGGAACGGCAGCCGTTCCAGCAGAAGCGTGCGCGCGCCGGCGCGACCCGCGGCGATGGCGGCGACCGCCCCGGCCGAGCCGGAGCCGACGACCACCACATCGTAGGGCGGTGGAGCGGATATCTGTTTCGTATAGACGTGCATCATTTCACCGGGGGAACCGGGGACGGATGATGAAGGGCGCGCGCATAGCGGACCCGCTGATCGCGAATCCAAAGCTCGTAGCTGTCCCGTGTGTTTCCCAGGTGCATGTTGCGCAGGACGTGGTGGCCGGCGCCGCGGGCGTCGAGTTCGCGCATGGTGAGTTCGTTGAGGCACTGCACCACCGTGATCGCCCCGACGGAGGAGAGCGGGCACACGGGATAAGCGCCGGTCCGGCCCTCCACGAGGACGGTCGTGTCGCCGACCGGCATGCCGTTGTCGATGAGGCGGCCGTTGCGCGCGCGGGCGACGACATGGTGGAGATTCTCGCCGGAGCTGTGCTTGGGCGCGGCCTGCGCGGACTGGGCCTTCGAACAGAGACCGACCAGCGGGTTGTCCGGATAACGGCGGACCCACTCGCGCGCGAGGTCGACGGCAGCCTGGGTCGTGCCCGTGGCGGTGACAACGAGCAGCGGCTCGCCCGGGCCGATGTCGTACTCGTCGAGCAGGCGGGCGCCGATCCCCTCAATCTTTTCGAGAGCCTGGTTGACCCGGATGCCGTTGACGCCGACGACATCGGTGAAGGTGGTGAGCCCGACCTGAAGCAGCGGATGGAAACCCGTGAGCGCGCCCATGCGGATGCAGAGCTCCTCGACCGCGAGCCGCGAATGGCCGTTGGCGTAAACGTGCACCAGCCCGCCGGCGGCAAGGGTGTCGGCAAAAAGGACGGCGACCGCGCGCAAGGTATCGGACTGGGCTCGCATCGTGTCGCGCACCCGGTCGAGCTGGTCGGGAAAGGTCAGAAGCGGATCCAGGGGATCTCCGGCGGGGGGCATGGGTCCATCATGGCTGGAAATCCTGCTGGCCGCCTCCGGAAGCCCGGTCAGTATCTTCCTGAAAAATAAGCCCATGTCCGTCGTCCGCTTCGAAACCTTCGGGCTCAACGCCCGCCTGCTCACCCCGCCCAAGCCGATGGGGCGGATCCATCATCATCACGAGGTGGAGTTGAACCTGCTGTTTCGCGGAGCCGTCACCTACCTCCACCGCGGCGCCATGCGCCGGCTGGAACCGGGGCGCCTGACGGTATTCTGGGGATCCACCCCGCACAGCCTGGTGACGGTGGAAGCACGGAGCGAAATGGCCTGGGTCACCGTGCCCCTGGCGTGGGTGTGGGGCTGGGCTCTGCCGGAGCGATTCATGCGCGGCCTGATGGAGGGCGACTGGTGGGCCGCGCCCGAGGGAACGGGGGAACGGCATCCCGTCCGCGCGTGGGTTGAAGAACTGGCCACGGCGAACGAGGCGGGCAGGAAGCGGCTGCTGCTGGAATTTCAGGCGTGTTTCCTGTGGCTCGCGGAACAAACCGTGACCAACTCCCCCGGCCCGGCCCGGCCCGCGACGGGCGGACTGCGGCACGTGGAACGCATGGCGCGCTGCATGGCCGAGCGTTTTCGCGAGAAATTGACGGTGGAGGAAATCGCCTCCGCCGCCGACCTTCATCCGAACTACGCGATGCCGCTTTTTCGCCGCCTTTGCGGCGTGACGATTCGCGACTATCTGCTGCAGCATCGCCTCACCCGCGCCCAACAACTTCTTCTGACCACGGAGGACAAGGTGATCGATGTGGCCCTCGCCAGCGGCTTCGGCTCCCAGAGCTCCTTCTATGAGGCCTTCACCCGCGTCGTGAAGGAGACCCCCCAGGAATTCCGGCAACGCATGCGGACCTGAGCCGGTGGAATTGCGGTCGATCGAAGCCGGCGCGCCGGAGGGAAGATCGCGGCGAGGCAAACGCCGATTGTCCGAACGCCACCAGGTCACTCAGAACCGTGGAATCCGGGTTCCTCTCCTCCTGCGATTTTGCCGACGGCATCATCCTGCGGCCGGCAAAGTCCCCAATCGGGCGGAGTCAGAGCCGTTTCGCGCGTACGCACGCCAGAATACCCACGCCGCAATCGGATGCAGGCAGGCACCGGCGAGAAAGAGCGGGATATAGCCGGTGCTTTCCACCAATGGCCCCACCGCTAAATTGAAGAGCACCGCGGTGCCTCCACCCAACGCACTGAGCAGCCCCACCCCCGTCGCGACGGCATTGCGCGGCACGAGGTCCGCCACGAAGACATTCGTGAGAAACAGCCAGGCGCCGCACATGACGTAGAGCAGGGAGATGAGCGCAACGGCCAGTACGATCGAATGGACAAACGGCAGCAGCCAGGCCAGCGGCGCGAGCGCCGCCGCAGCCACGAGCGGGAGCGAGCGCGCGCGCTTCAGATTGAAGCCTCTTCTCACCAGCCAGTCCGAAACAATGCCGATGCCCACATTGCCCAGCGCCTTGCAGAGCGGTGGAATCCACGCCCACTGGCCGAGTTGGGTGAGTGAGAGACCAAAATGCTCCTGGAGAAAACCCGGGTGCCAATAGAGCAGGAAAAACCAAAACGGATCTCCAATCAGCCGCACCACGAACAAAGGCCAGAGCCGGCGGGTTCGCAGTAGTCTGCCCAAGCCGGGCGGCTTCTCCTTGACGCGAGGCTCGCCATAATCGGGTGGATTGCGGTCAAGAAACCACCAGACCGCCGCAATTGACAGACCGATCGAACCGGGAATGATGAAGGCGGCCCGCCAGCTCACGGCCAGGGTGATCCACGCAATCAGTGGCGGCGCCATTACCTGGCCGATCGCCGCGATGGGCGACTTCAACGCCACTGCGGTTGCCAGGCGTTCTTTGGGAAACCAAATCACCATCAGAAGAATGCTGGCCGGCCCGACGCCCGCCTCCGCCACGCCGAGCAGTACCCGCCAGCCAAACAGTTCGTAGAAATTATCCGAGACTCCCGTCAGGATCGTCGCGAGCGACATCAAGCCGATGAAGAGTATCGACGTCACCTGCGTGCCCCAGCGATCGATCCACGCACCGGTGAACAGGTACATGACCGTATACGGCACCATGAATGCGGTCACCAGCCAGCCGTATTGGACATCGCTCAAATTGAGCTCGGTGCCGAGGGTCGTTTTGAGGAGCGAAAACACCTGCCGGTCGACGACAAAGAGGACTGCCACCAAGGCTACAAACCCGAGCATAATCCACGAACGGAGCGGAATGGAGCGGGCCGCGGCGGCCCGCGGTGCAGCAGAAATGGTCATGCCGGGCCCGATTTGGAAGGAGACATTGCGTTGGCTGTTCGCCTACAACGCTGCGCCCCTCGGAAAGATCAAGCCAACAAGAAATGGCTGAAACAATTAACGGGAACCTCACCCCGACGACAGCGACAACCTTATGGGCCGCGCAATGGTTCGCAGCTCCATCCATTGGACAACGGAAACAAAGCATAAACCGGCGCCAAAATCCCGGGTTCAGCTATTCACCGCTCAATCATAGCTGCGATAATACGGTTTCTGCACGTCAGCCGCCGGCCGGTCCGGCGGCCCAAACCAACGAATAAGCGCCGGCGACCAGTTGCGTCCCAGCGGACGCAGTTCAAAACGGCCGTCGATCGCTTCGGTTTTTTCCGCCATGATATTCGTTTCCGGGTCGCGCGATTTGTTGCCTCTCCCGGAAACCAGGGCGTTGTGATTCAGCAGCGTGAAAGCGGAATAATTTTCCACCGCCACGTCCATCGCGGGTCCATCGAGCGATACACCCAGGCCATCAGGCGCAGAGAGCACGGCGGCCTCCACTCCCCGGCGATTGCCTTGGAAATTAAGATCGGAACGCGTGAGGTGATACAATCCGAATTCATTCAGTCGATCCTTGCCCGGATAACCGGCGTAAGGACCGGCTCCGATCCAGCGGAATTCGGATGCATTCGCTGGAACCATCAGGGAAAGGCCGGCTTCCAGCAGGCTGCCCCTGCCGTTTACGGGCCGATAATGATAGGTAACTTCGATCGCTCCGCCGGGTCGCACGAGCAAGGTGTGTCCGCCTTCCAGAAATTGTTCCGGCGCGTCGGGTCGGACATATTTTCCTTTCACGCTCAATCTGATGCCTTCGGGACCGGCGGCCACGTCCGTCGTGAGTGCCGTGGGCTGGGACAGGAACGCGCCGGTCCAAATTTCACCTTTCTTTTGAAGCCGCGCTTTTTCCGCCTCGGTGAAGCGTCGCCCGATGTGCGGATAAACCCCGGAAATCAACCGGCGTCCATCCCGAGCTTCGACGGCAATCTCACCCGTAGTCCGATCGAGCGTGACGGCAAAGCGGGCGTGGATCACACGCACTTTGCTCCCGATGTCTTCCCGCTTGAGATCTCCCGCCTTGGATTCTGCCGCCAGGACCTGGGTGACCGACGCCTGGGTTTCCGCATCGAGATGAACCGTGTGTTCGTAGACCGACCGGCCCTTCTCATCCAGGCAGCGCAGCGCCAGCACATCGATATTGCCTTCGCGGTCGGCCGGTCGAGTCACCGGAATCGCCAAAGCCTCCTGCGCTTGGGCCGCTGCATGCAAGGAAAGCACGCCTGTTTGCAATTGCGCGCCATTTCGCTGGAGCGTCCATTCGAGCCGGAAGCCGGCGAGCGAACGAAAATCGAAGCGGTTGGCGATATGCACCACGAGCGATTGGGCTCCAAATCCGGTCATCAGGGAACGTTCCACGATTTGGACCGGCGAATAGACTTTGCGCACCTGCCAGTAATCCACCTGCGGGCGACGATCGGAATAAACAATTCCGTCCATGCCCCGGGTGCCGCCGGTATCGTAGTAGCGATGGGCGTCAAGCCACACATAAGGCGACTCTTCACCATCGGCGAGCGGCGCGGATCGGGTGCGGAGCAGGCCTTGATCCTGAAACATCCAAAGCGCGCCGCCCGCCAGCGCCGGCTCGGCCTGCATGATTTCCCATTCCTCCTGGATCCGATCGGCGCCGAGCCCCAGGGCGTGCGCATATTCGGTCGCAATCACCGGCCGCGTCAGCGCTTCCGCGTAGTGCCGCAGCGTGGCCACCGCCGGATAATGCGGTGAATAAATATCCACAAACTTCGGGAACTTCCCGTAGTTCTGGTCGAAGTAACTGCCGACGGTCGGAAAACAGATCGGACGCGTGGGGTCGAGCCGCTTCACTTCCCGTCCCGTCGCCATTTGAATATCCGTGATGGGATTTTCATTTCCCACGCTCCAGACAATGACGGAAGGCCGGTTTTGGTCCCGCTTGACCGTCGCTCGTGCTCGGGTGAGCAAGGCGCCGGCGTAGGCCGGATCCGTCAGGTGCTGATCGCCGCCACCGAACGGAACCTCGCACATGACATAGATCCCCAACTCGTCGCATAGTTCGATCAGCCGTGGATGCGGCGGATAGTGTGACGTGCGAATGAAATTGATATTGGCCGCCTGGATGAGCGCCAGATCGCGCCGCAGGTGTTCCTCGGTGGCCGCGCGGCCGACATCGGGCCAGAGGTCGTGGTGATCAACGCCATGCAACTTGATCGGCCGGCCGTTGAGCCGGAGGATTCTGCCATCGATCGTAACTTGCCGGAGGCCGATTTTTTCAGCGATGTGCTGGACGCTGCGGCCGTCGGCCTGAAGGGTCAGTTCCAGACGGTAAAGTGCCGGAGTCTCCGCCGTCCAGAGCTGCGGTCGCCCAACGGTGAATGCGGTGGAACCTTGAAAGTTCCCGCCGAGCGGGAATCGAAATTCCCGAACGACTTCGCCCGTCGGCGAAAGCAATCGGCCTGCCACGGAAGCGCTGGCGCTCGCTGTCACTTCGATCCGCAATTCGGCACTGCCGTCCGACTGGAGCGTGGTGCGCGCGGTGTAATCATTGAAATGAGTCGCCGGGGCGGCAAAAAGGGTCACGTCACGATAGATGCCGGAAAGCGCCCAGCAGTCATTGGTATCGAATTCCCAGCCCTGGCTGCGGGTCGTCACCTTCACGGCCAGAAGGTTGTCGCCGTCCGGTTTTACCGCATCGGTCACATCGAAGGAAACGGGATTATAGCCGCTGGCCCAGGATCCACATTTCACGCCATTCACCCAAACCTCGAAACCATAAAGCACGCCGGCAAAATGCAGAAAGATTTTCTGCCCGCTCCAACCCTGGGGAACACGAAAGCGGGTACGATAGAGGCCCGTGCCCTCCGCCGGATGCTTGTAGAGCGGTTCCGCAAAGCCTTCCAGCTCCCAATGGGCCGGCACAGCGATCGAACGCCAGGTGGTATCATCGAAAGCCGTCTGGTGAAACACAGAGTCGGCTCCGACATCCAACGCCGCGAAGTATTTAAACTTCCACCGGCCGTCGAGCGATTGCGACATCGGCCCGGGCCGGACCGGGAGGATCTCATCCTGTCCGCGGGCCGGCGCGACCGCCGTCAACAACAGAAGCAAGGCAGTTACTCGAAGCCAGGGCCGGAATTGGTCAGGAATCATGAGGAGTGGAAACAGTGTATTCAAAAACATAGAGCCCGTCGGGCAGTTCGAAATGCAGGGAGGAAAGACTGGTCGCCGTTCGCCCCCCAAAAAGATCGACCCCGGAGAAAACCTTTCGCGCCACGTCCACCCCATCCACCGTTCTCACGCGCACGGTCACGTCGACCTTGCGCGCATCGCCCAAATTCAGCACGACGACGGGAATCCGATCGGCCGGACCGTAGGCAAGATCGACATTCTTGCTTCCCGCCAGCACGGGCTGGAAGGCCATCCTGACCGCATAGAATGCGATCTTCGCCTGCCCATAATAATCGGTGAGCGGTTTCTCGTAAGTTCCCGTGTTCCCACCACCGTCAATGGTGCACCAGACCAGACCGTCGTAATCGAGCCAGCGTTTCTTCCGATAAGCTTCATAGGCGCTCATGGCCTGCCAGGCCTGGCTTTGGCGCCATTCGTCAAAAGTGAGCTCGCGTCCGACCGACCGATCCTGATCGAGTTCGTAGGAACGGATGTGGTACTCCGGTTTGCCCCGATGCAGGCTCCAATTGGGCTGGGCGGTGGATTCCTCGCTTTCGAAGTCGAAATAGGCGCGGTAGGGGCTGTTGAGGTAGTCGGTGCGGAAACCTTTTTCACGCCAGCCCTGTTCTCCTTCGAATTTCTGGGGCGACGGATAATTCCGCAATTCGGTCCAGTCGGCTCCATAGCCGGTAATGTGATCCATGTCGCCCCGGGTGATCATCGGGGCGGTCCACTCCGGCGCAGGCTCAACGGCATTGCCCTCGTGATCGAGCGTACCGTCGTCATTACGCGGGTTGATGCGATTGAGACTGGAAACCGGCGCGATCAGACGGCTCTGGTCCTCCTTCCAGATCGTTTCATAAACGCGCTTGAACCAGGCGAGGCCGCCGGCGGGAGGACCGGGAAATTTGGGATGATTCGTGGGCTGCCACATGACGATGCTCGGATGGTTTCTCACCTGGCGGACATAGGCCGGCAGGCCGTCGAAATCCAACAGGTAGGCGCTGTCCGTCCGGACCCATGAAGTCGTGCCCCACTGGAACATGACTCCCAACTGATCGCCAAATTCGGCATAGCGCGGATCGTTGATGCCGACGGAAGGACCATCGTGCTGACTCATCCGCACCGTGTTGCCATTCATTTTTTTGACCAGCAGCAGATCGCGCACGAGGCTTTCATCAGGCGGGCAGCGGAGCCATTGGGCGATGCGGTTCAGCGGGCTTCGAAAACCGAAAACAAGCCCGCCGTTCATCATGGCCGGCCGGCCGTTGATCCGGAAAGTTCCTCCCTCCTGGCTCACCGTCCGAACGCCGGTTGTGACCACGCTGTCGTCGATGGCGAGGCCGGTATCGTCCTCCAGCCGCACCACCACCTTGTAAAGCTGCGGCGATTCCGGAAACCAGAGTTGCGGCTGGAGGAGGTCAACCCTCCCCTGCCAGCGCAGGTCGCGGCCGAGTTCGATCGAAACGGGAAACTTCGCAGTAGCCGCCGACCGGGAGGTCTCCACCGGAAACCAAGGATAAAAAGAGACGACGACGTTGCCGTGAAACGTGTTGTCCGCCTTCGCTTCCCGTTCGTCGGGATGGATAACCCGATCATTCCGAATCGTCGCCTGCACCGCCAGTTTCGCCGCTCCGTTTTCCAGCGATTCGGTATAGACAAAGACGTCCTTGATCCGGCACGGCGCCGTAAGATCCAGCCACATCCGCCCGGAAAACCAGCCGGTGTTTAAATCGGCCGGAGTGTGCCGCATGGTCCGGATCACCCGGAATGGATCCACGCGCACGGCAATGATATTGTCCGCATCGCGCTTGAGGTAGGCGGTCACATCCAGCGCGAACGGGCGACGGTCATGCCGCACCTCGACCGGACGCCCGTTCACCCAAACCTCTCCCGAAGGATCCAGGCATTCGCTCGCCAGTTCGACGCGTTCAAATTGTCCGAGTTTCACCTGGGTTCGCAGATACAATGTCTCCCCGGCGTAACGTTCCCCTCCGTGGGCATAAGGCCACGTCGGCACGGCAGCCCACGCGCTGTCATCGTAACCGGGAGCGGACCAACCCTCGGCATCCGGCCGAACTTCAAAATGTTCGTCCAGAAAAGTCTGGATGGCAAAAGGAACATCCCGGGTGTGCAGGTCTCCTGCGGGATCATAGGTCTTGGTATAACCGACTCCCCACAAATCATCGAGCCGCAGGCCGCGCGCCCCGGTTGTCGTGAGACATTTGACCGCGTGATTGGCCATCACTGGCACAAAATCCGCGATCAATTCCTCATCTGCATAAAAATTATATCGGCCGGTTTC
>Ga0164241_10001578_pt1 | contig 27412 bp, 29 predicted proteins | sample OricomyardsoilBY_FD_108780 | JGI IMG/M metagenome (GOLD analysis project Ga0164241, IMG submission 108780) | Backyard soil microbial communities from Emeryville, California, USA - Original compost - Back yard soil (BY) | ecosystem: Environmental > Terrestrial > Soil > Unclassified | place: USA... | reverse complement strand
CTCTATTCGCGAACCGTGGATCCTTGCTTCGATCATCATGCCGCCTGACTACATGGGCAACATTATGACGCTTCTGTATGACCATGAAGGTTCAGTTATCGACACCGAGGTGTTTGGCGACGGCAGAACGCTCTTGAGCGTTGAGATGCCGCTGCGCGAACTGATGCGAGGCTTCTTCGACAAGCTTAAGAATGCTTCAAGCGGCTACGCGTCTCTTTCCTATGAGATCGCAGAGATGCGCGACGCTTCTGTTGCTCGCCTCGACGTATTTGTTGCTGAGGAACTTGTCCCTGCGTTCTCAAGAGTGGTGGGCATCAGGCGCGCGGAGAATGAGGCAAAGGCGATAGTTGAGAAGCTTCACAAGACGCTCCCGCGCCAGATGTTCGTGGTAAAGATCCAAGCCAAGACCATGGGGCGCATTATTGCTTCGCGCTCACTTTCTGCGATGAAGAAGGATGTGACCGGCTATCTCTACGGCGGCGATATCACGCGCAAGATGAAGCTTCGGGAAAAGCAGAAGAAAGGGAAGAAGCGCATGCTTGCCTACGGAAAGGTGAACATACCTCCAGATGTATTCATGAAAATGATCAAGGAAGACTAAATGTCTTCCTTGATGAGCTTTTGAGACAGATTCGACCATGGGGAGAATATGTCCAAAAGGTGTACTGATCCTGTAAGGATAAAGGAAGACAATTAGTCTTCTTTGACGGGCTGATACTAAAAAGCGGGGCAATGTGCCCCGCTTTTTAGAAGATGCTGCCAGTACCCCCTGAATAAGCGAATATCATGCTTATTATGATGATAATGGCGAGGATGATCCAGATCCACTTGATCGCGGATTTCGTATTCTTGTGAAATAAAAAGCTCATCTACGAATCTTTACCGTGGTAATGCTAGAATAGTACCACATGGCAAGATTCGGACAAAAGAAGAGGCTTACAGAATACCTTTATTCAAAGCCCGCTATTGCTGTTCTCATCATACTTGCTGGCTTCTTGTCGGTTGCGGTATACCAGCGGTTCAGCGTAGAACGGGAGATGGCAGCGCGCAGGGAAGCGGTTGAACAGGAGCGCGGCGATCTTTTGGAGCGCAAAGAAGAGCTGGAAGAGCGCGTTGAATATCTTTCGGGCGATCGCGGCATTGAAGAGGAGATTCGAAAGCATTTTGACGTTGCAAAAGAGGGTGAGAAGGTGATCATCATTGTAGATAAGGAGGAGAATGAGCCCAAAACAAACTTGCCGCAAGCTCCAGAACCAAAGCCGTGGTATCAGTTTTGGTGAGTAATTGAGTGCGTGATATACTTAAGCACTATGGAAAAGACAGTCACAATCTACAGTACCCCGGTGTGCCACTTTTGCCAGGCAGCAAAGGAGTACTTCAAGGAGAATAATGTTGCGTACACAGAGTACGATGTTGCATCTGATATTGATAAGCGCCAAGAGATGATCGAAATGACCGGACAGATGGGCGTGCCCGTTATCCGTATCGACAATGATGTCGTGGTTGGTTTCGACCAGGACAAGGTGCAGGAGCTTTTGACAGCGTAAATAAACAAGGAACACATAAAAACAGCCTGAATCGTACAGGCTGTTTTTATATTAATTATCTTTAAATCTGATCTATAAAGGGCTTTGTCCCTTCAACAATAAGATCAGCTTTGGTTTTAGGATCATCGCGGAGCATATACGCTTTCTCATTCTCAAACCATTTCTCCCAAATGTCAGTTAATTCTCCCCGTGTTTTTCCGACATTCATGTCTCGAACTATTCCGCGCTCCATGCAGACTTCTTTGGGGGTATCTACAAAGATGCGATAACTGATGTACGCGTCAAATTCCCTTCTGGAAGAGCCAACCCCCTCAAGGATCATGATCGCCGTTACGGGCTGATTTTTTACCTGCGCTGGATAATGGTCTTCCCACCAACTTGAAGGCTGGTAGTTAAGTGATACAGCGCCAGCTCTGATAGGGTCAAACACATCCCTGATCACTAGCGGATGCCAGTTCAGTGGATTGTCCCAACTCGCGAAATCATCAGTGTGTATGATCTCTGCTTTCAATTTTTTCCCGAGCAACTGCGCAAGGGAACTTTTACCTGAGCCGCCATGCCCGTCAATTGCGATAAAGACTGTGCCTCTCACTTTTGGGTTGGCAGATGATAGTTTCTGCAAGAGATTTGTCATGTGTGCCCTCACCAGGAATCGAACTTTACAAGTTCAGTATACCTTTTGGTTATTTCTGTTCGCAAGCTCCAGAAATATCACAAAAGCTTTTCGACTCCTTTAGACCAAAACAAAATACTAGGCACAAGGCCTAGTATTTTGTTCCGGTGCCCTCACCAGGAATCGAACCCAGATCTTTCCCTTAGGACGGGACTGCTCTATCCATTGAGCTATGGGGGCAGGAGAACGGCTTGGCTACTGTAGCATAACCCTTACCACAGCACGAGGGATACGGTCGGCTATCCTATTCGACATCCTTCGCAGATCCAGTAAGCGTTTTGCGCATAATAGCCCCGATGATGCCAATGGTAAGACCGAAAGATATAAGTGCAGTAAAGCGAACGAGTATCATCGTGAATGTTCCTCCTGCAGTTTCAGGAAATGGGTATTGTCTATCACCGATCATTACTTGGAAAGCCCAGTACATCCCCTCAGGGATGGTCGAAGCATTCCCTTGTGACTCAAATGTGTACAGCAATGTGCCGAGTATCACAATCGCGGTAAAGAGAAGCACCACATATATCTCAAGGTTGATGCCTAGGACTGCCTGACTCCCGGCTTTCTTATCGGTGAAGCGCGCAACTTTAAGAAGGCGCAGCGTTCGGAGAGTGCGCAGAACGCGGGCAGTGCGCGCTGCCTTAAGAAAGGTCATGTTTGAAAAACCTAAAAGGGAAGGGAGGATGGCGAGACAATCAATGATGCCAAAAAAACTAAAGATATACTTTCCGCGAGACTTGCTACCGAACACTCTGATCATATATTCAGCAAGGAAGATCGCCACTGCTGTGTACTCGATCGTTTGAAAGACCAGTTTGTATTGGGAAAGCGCCGGGACAGTTTCCAGAATGATAGCGAGCACTGATACTGCGGTTACCACGCCGAGTGCGTAGTTTGCGACCAAAAAATAACCGTTGCGCGGATGCTCCAGAGTGTTGTATAGGCGTTTGATCAAAGAAGTCTGCTTCTTCATTTGGCTCAAGTATAGCATTCTGGAGGGTCTTTTATTTCAGGTTATTACTATTCTCTGACCCCATGCAGCTTGAAGGCAGCTGTATCTACTCTGCTATAATTGCAGCTATGGAAAACGACACCCATCAGGAATTGAAGGAGCTTATTCAAGAAAACACCGACCTCCTTAAACAGAACGCAACCCTTCTTCGAAAAATATATAGAAACGAGATCATTGGTATTTGGATTAAGATCATATGGCTCGTGCTTCTTATTGGTTTGCCATTCTTCTTATACTTCTATTTCCTTGAGCCATATTTCACGGCATTGGGGTCCTCGTATGAGACTTTCAGTGCAGGAATGTTAGAATTGCCAATTGTTAAATATCTTCTGCAGTTCATCGAAGCTGTGAATGCAGGCCAAATATAGGCATTGAAAAAAGCCGGAAAACCGGTACAATGGCACAACTTGCGAAAGCAGGTTTTCGCTCAGATAGCTCAGTTGGTAGAGCATTCCCCTGAAGAGGGAAGGGTCGTCAGTTCGAGCCTGACTCTGAGCACAGAGCAAGAAAAAGAACCCCAAAGGGGTTCTTTTTCTTTATTACTTTGTGACCGAACCTGACTCGCTTACTATTTCACAGGTGCGTGTGGCTTCACCTTCAGCCGTGTGCTGCGGCCCTTGTCTACCTTGGGAAGCCTTATCTCTAGAAGGCCGTGTTTCTCTTGAGCCTCAGCTTCGTCAATGACAACTTCTTCAGGAAGTAGGAGTGTGCGAGAGAACGAACCCCAAAACAGTTCGCGGTGGTAATAGTCATCTCCAGAAGCTTCGCGGTACTCTTCGCGTGATCCTTTGATGGTCACCATGTCACGCGTGATCGCAATGTCGAGGTCGTCAGGGGAGACGCCAGCTACAAGCGCTCGAATGATGATCGCGTCACCCGTCTGGTACATATCTACCGGTAATTCGCCGTCCTGCTCTTCCTCATCTGGACCTCCTTGTCCGTGCCACTCTGATTCGTCGTCATACGCATCAGGATCCTTCGCGTCGTCCTCGCCGAACTCGTGCTCGTCATCAAGTACGTCGTCATACTTGTCGGTCTTTACAGAGCCCGTGAGGCGCTCGAGGAATGATGGTTTTTTCATAGAATGTGACTAACGTGCATTATGGCCTGCTTCGATTATCTTCACCTTTTCAAAGACGAGGAAAAGGACGATGATACCCATCCAGACAAAGAGAAAGACGCCTAAAATAGTCTCTCCGCTAGCATCCATTATAAAAAAGTTGAAAAGGGCATGCAACACGATCGCAATGAACAACCCGAAGGTTCCTAAGAGAAGCTTGACCGTGTTGCTCTTAAAGAAACCGAAGGCCAAGAAAGCGCCCACTGTTCCTGAGGCGAGTACGTGCAGCAGGGTAGCTCCGAGGAATCGGAAGAAACCGGTAAGCGCCCCGTCGGCAAAGTCGCCGCTTACCAATGGATTGAAGATGAAGAGGGTATTCTCCAAGGCCGCGAACCCAAGCGCTATGGCAATCATGTAGATGATCACATCAATGGGCTCATCCACTGCCTTATTCCAAAGGACCATCAAAAGTGCTGCTGCATACTTTAGTGTTTCTTCTATGATCACCCAAATGAAAATGACGTTATCTCCAGAATAAGTATCAAGCGCGAGCTTTTGGAGCGGCAGCGCAAGCGGGACAACCATCATTCCGCCGATGAATGCAAGCGCGATCAACAGGTATGGTTCAGGTTTTTCACGGTCTTCACGCAGCCAGAACCACAGCCAGAAAAGAGCGGGTATCAAGCCGCCTAAGAACGCGATCGCAAACTGCGTAGATGCCATCTTGCTTATTGTAGCAGTAAAGCAGCGCCGGCTTTTGCCGGCGCTGCTTTATTGGGGGTTATTAGAATAATTCGAGCTAGGAAGGGTTCTGAGGCCATGAGGCAACCAAAAGCATCGGCTCATCTCTGCGATGTACTTTTGGCAAATTCTGCCAGATCGCTTCGGTTACAAATGGCATGAACGGATGCAAAAGCTTCAAAGAGGTGCGCAAGCACTCAAGGAGTACATATTGCCGCGCTGCTTTAGCGCTTGCATCGTCGCCATTGAGGATCGACTTGGATTCCTCAAGAATGACGTCTGCAAGTTCGTGCCATACGTAGTGGTAGGTCTTCTCTCCAGCTAGGTACAGATTGAACTTCTCTATGTCAGCGCTCACTTCGCTTACCACAGCAGCAAGCCCTTCAAGGATCACTGTGTCTTTCTGTGAAAGCGCAACTTCGCTTTCTGGTGTGAAGTCCGCTGTATTAGTAAGAACGAAGCGGCTGATGTTCCAAACCTTGTTTGCGAAGTGCTTGTACCCCTTGACCTTGTCTTCTGAAAGCGGCACGTCGTTGCCGGGTGCTGCGCCGATAATGAGCGAAAGGCGAGTCGCATCCGCTCCATATTTTTCGATCATGTCCAACGGGTCGATGATGTTTCCAAGCGACTTGCTCATCTTTCGGCCTTTATTGTCGCGCACTAGTCCGTGCAGATACACATTCTTAAACGGCACTTCGCCGAGATGGTATGTGCTCATAAGGATCATACGCGCCACCCAGAAGAAGATGATGTCGTACCCGGTCTCCAAGACGGTGGTCGGGTGATAGGTCTTTAGGTCTTCAGTCTCTTCGGGCCAGCCGAGCGTTGAGAACGTCCATAGCCCTGAAGAGAACCACGTGTCGAGCGTATCTGAGTCCTGCTCCCAGCCTTCGCCCTCGGGCGCTTGCGTTCCGCAATAGAGCTCATCGCTCCGGTACCAAACAGGAATGCGGTGCCCATACCAGATCTGGCGCGAAATGCACCAGTCCTGCAGATTCTCGATCCAGTTGTAGTACACCCGCTTGAAGCGCTCGGGGAAGATATCGGTGCCGCCTCCTTCAACTGCAGCGATCATGAGCTTCTTGAGTGTCACCTCGCTTCCGCTGTGTACACCAAGTATCTTTGAATCTTTAATGGCAAACGGCTTGTTCACGTCGATCCACCATTGCAGCTTTGGCAGAGGCTCAATGATAGCGCCGGTTCGCTCAGCGGTCCCTACATTCTGCGTGATCGACTCTTCCTTTTGAAGAAGGCCTTCCTCACGCAAGAATGCAACCACTTGCTCGCGCGCAGCTTCTGTTTTAAGGCCGTTCAAGCGGCCGGCAACGGTCATTTTTGCGTATTCGTTAATGACCTGTGGGCGGTTCTCAATGTTGTGGCGGTCAGCCATGTCCCAGTCGATCTTGCTGTGTGCAGGGGTTACGCCCAAAGCGCCCGTTCCAAATTCGGGATCGACAGCTTCGTCGGCAATGATCTGCACGGTCACAGGCACATCGCAGAAGGTGAAGGAGAATTGCTTGCCGACGTACTCTTTGTACCGTTCGTCGTTAGGATGCACCGCAACAGCAGTATCGCCGACCTTGGTCTCAGGACGGGTGGTTGATATTGCAATAGGGAAGTCCTTGCTATAGGTGAACGTATAGAGGGTGGACTGCCGCTCTTCATGCACGATCTCATCGTCTGAGATCGTGGTCTGTCCTTTAGGGTCCCAGTTGACGATGCGGTTCTTCCGATAGATGAGGCCATCATTATACATGTCAACAAAGGCGGTCATTACCGCTTTGTATCGAGATTCGTCCAGCGTGAAGGCGTAGCGAGACCAATCAAGGGAGGAACCCATCTTCTTGGTCTGGTTGATGATCGTTTCCTTGCTTGCTTCAGCGAAGGCTTCCACGCGCTTGAGAAGCTCTTCACGTCCGAGGTCGTGCCGGGTTTTCTTTTCGGTCTTGAGGAGCTCCTTCTCAACCTTTGACTGGGTTGCGATCGCAGCCGAGTCAGTGCCTGGGATCCAGAGCGTACGCTTGCCCTGCATGCGGTTGTATCGCACCAAGAGGTCTTCAACTGCAAGCATCGCTGCGTGGCCCATATGGAGAGTCCCCGTCACATTAGGCGGAGGAAGCACGATGGAGAACGTCTCTGCGTCAGGCTTAGTAACGCCTTTCTCGATACAGACATCTGGGTTAAAAAAACCGGATTCTTCCCAAGCTGCGTAGAGCGCATCCTCATGCTCTTGTGCACTGTATGGCTTTAGAAATATCTCCGGGATAGGGCTTTTTTCATCGCTCATATAAAGGCGATAGTATCACGGAAACTAAGCATTAAAAAGCGCTTTAAAGAGATCGGTTTCCGTCCGCTTTGATCAGTGCGATCGCTCCTGCTGTTGCAGCAGAAGACGCTCGCGCGTGTCCAGACAGCGCGATCATGATGCTGTTATCGGTTGAGAGTTCGCGCTGCGGCAGGTACACCTCGACATCAGGATGCGACGCCAATAGCTCAGCCTGAAAGGTTTGCCGCAAGTGTGTGCTCGCGCTCACGCCGCCGCCGATTATGAGTGTGGCAGCCCCGTGCTGTGTAAGCGCAGTTCGTGTTTTCTTCAGCAAAACTTCGGTCACTGCATCCTCGAAGTCGCGGCACAGTGCATTCTTCTCTGCTTCAGTGAGTTCCTTGCCTTCAATAGCGTAGCGCACGGAGGTCTTAAGCCCTGAGAATGAGAAATCAAGATCGTTAGAGTGGAGCATGGGCCGGGGCAGGTCTGCTTTATATGGGGGAAGATTTTGTGCGCGTGCCTCTTGCGCACGAGTGCCGATCTGCGGCCCTCCTGGGTAGGGAAGCCCCATCATGCGCGCAACTTTGTCGAATGCTTCGCCGACTGCGTCATCCTTGGTTTGCCCGATCTTTTCATACGTACCCCAATTCTGCATGAGTACAAGCTCGGTGTGCCCGCCTGAGATCAAGAGAGCCACTGCCGGGAAAGCGATCTGTGCAAGTTTGTCGTCTTCGACCGCGTCAAAGATCGAAGCGAGTATGTGTCCCTCCATATGATTTACCGCAACAACAGGAGAGCCAAGTACAGCACTTAATGCCTTTGCAAAATTGATGCCCACCCACAAGGCAGGTTCAAGGCCAGGACCTGAGGTTACTGCAATAAGGTCAAACTCAGGGAGTTCATAGGCTTCGCAGAAGCTGATAAGCTCCTCTGCAGCGCCTTCCTCGCGAGAAAGCAGCGTGTGGAGCTTCTCGGCATCGGTTTGCGAGAGAGTGCTCGGCTCTTCAACAAGAAGTGCAGCATCTTCAAGGGCCTTCTTGAGCATAGGGATGAATGTCTTGATATGCTCGCGCTTGGCTACAGCAGGGAAGACGCCCCCGTATTCTTTATGTATATCAATCTGGGAGAAGAGCGCATTGCCCAAGACCTCATAGGTGGCATCAGGAAAATCGCCTGTTGCTTCAACAATGCTTACCGCGGTCTCGTCGCACGATGTTTCAATGCTTAATATACGCATAGGTTCCAAAATACTACAGAAAGCTGGCTAAAACGCCAGCTTTCTGAAAGGTCATATTTATTTAGAGAAAGGTGAAGGGAAGCTCTTCGAATGAATCCACGCGGATGCTCGCTGCGTTCTGGTGGCCTCCGCCGCCATATTTTTCTGCCATGGTGCGTACATCAACCTCCCCATTGCTGCGCAAAGAGCAGTGCACTTTGCCGTCATAGCGGTAGTACACGATAGCCATCTCAATGCCGCCTTCTTTGCCGTTGAGTGTGGAGAGTTCGTGCGCGACGATCGAACGGTAGATGCGCGAGCAGTTAACCGCATAGATCTCATGTCCTTCGAACAAGACCCGCTCTCTAAACGCTACAAGTTTCTGCACGAGCCTGTCTTCAAACCGGGCGAGGGTGGTCCCCATAGATATGAACTTGGTGAAGTGATCGCGGTCAGTGAGATTCTCGCTGAGGCGGTCCCAGGTCTCAAAATCCTGTTCGTACTCGCCGAGTGCTGCTCCGAATTCGCGATTGTGCTCCATTTGGAATTTCCAGAGGTCATGATCTTCCACATATAAGAGGAGCTTTGGCACCTCTTCGTGCGGATGGAAGTACTTCCACGCTAAGACTGCGCCGGAGTGCTCCATGTCAAACACATTTCCCTTGAACGACTCGACTGCTTCCTTAGCAGTCTCGTGGTGATCGATGACCACAACCGACTTATTGCGCTCTTGCAGCGCTTCAAGGTCGGGCTTTTTGTAGCTGTAGTCGACGATGTATATCTCCTTGTTTTCAAGACCGTCAGGTACAGGATCCTGTGTCTTGCGGGGGACATAACTTGCGCTGTCGCCAAACTTCTTCCATGCGGCGTATGCAGCGCCGAAGCCGTCTCGGCATTGGTCGTGGTATATGACCACTGTCTTTTTTAGTTCTTCCATAGCAAAAACTATACAGGATGTATGGGGGAGTGGCTACAGAGTGTGTAGGACTTGAACATTACATGTTCAGTACACCTTTTGGATATTTCTGTTCGTAAACTCCAGAAATACCTCAAAAGCTTTTCAAGTCCAGGGCGACTGTTCACAGAAAACACCAAGCACAAGGCTTGGTGTTTTCTGTGAAAGTGCGCGATACAGGACTTGAACCTGTGACCCCCACAATGTCAATGTGATGCTCTACCAGCTGAGCTAACCGCGCAAGATACCGAAATGGTGGGGGTACTATACCAGAGACAAGTGATTGAGAAAAGTTATGCTCACCCATCAATTTGGTATCATATAGAGGTAATGAGAAATCCTTTTGAAAGTCGGATCCGATCAAAGATAGAAGAAAAGTCCAATGATGATAGTGTCGATGTGCTGCTATCTGAATTTCCCGCAGAGCTTCAAGACAGGCTCGAAGCAGAGATAGCTGGGCTTGATCAGCAAGGCGCCGAAGATTTATTGATGAATAAGCTCATTGCTCGGCGTGAAGCCCTTGTTGAATGGCGTCTTGATGACCTTTCAAAAAAAGTCGAAGTGACTCATGAAGTCCCCCTTGGGGTCCTCGCAAGTATTGAGCGTTCCTCGCAAGAAGGTCCAAGCAGCATGCTCGGAGAAGGAATGAACGGACGCGTCTACGAAAGCGTGAGGAAGGACTTTGCGTGCTATAAAGTGCTTTTTCTCGAGCGCGCGCGGCAGCTGCAGCTGAATATCATCCGTGAAGCCACATTGCAACACGATATCAACGAAGTTTTGCGTAAGGATCCGTCTGTTGCGCAAGTTCCAGCGGTCATGGGTTTTGTTGAGCACTCACAGGTACTCGCAATAATGATGGGGAAGATCAAAGGTGCATCGATGCTCCAGATACTTAAAGGGAAGGCTGAATTTCCCCCTGATTTCGATGTCGATACATTCTTCGATAAACTTGAGCGCGCCGTGTTGCTTATGAATGAGCATGGTTATTATCACCGGGACTTGACAAACAACTCTGGAAATGTCATGGTTGACGAAGAGGGAAACCCATGGATCGTTGATTTTGGCTCTGCCATCAAGGCGATGCATCCTTCCGACAACGACCAGATCTTCCAGATCAAACCTGGGGGAGCTCATATACTAGCGTCCGACCTCTCCGGAGTCCGTCGGCTCAAGGAGAAAGTTATAGAGTATTTACGAGCTAAGGAGTACGAGTAACATGGAAGGCATGAATGAACGAATGGGATTGTTTCCCGCACTGCTTGACCCGGCAAAGGAAGCTGCGGCAAAGCTTATCGCCGAGAACCTCACTGCGGTTCCCGTCGAGGGCAAGGCAGATCTTATGGTGGCGCCGGAAGGCACTGTCGATGAGAGTGTCGTGTTCTTTAAGTTCGAACATGAAGGACACCGCTTTGTCCTGTTCGAACAAACTGCAGTGGAGTAGTAGAAAGATGATCTTGGCGGAGATCATCTTTTTCTTTTGTATACTTGAAAACCCCTATTGGAAGAGTAGAGTACCCCTATGATCCTCTACCCAACAGAAACGCTCTACGCTCTTGGAGTCGACCCGTTTAACGAACTTGAGCGAAAGAAGCTCTATGAGCTTAAGGACCGAGATACCTCAAAGCCGTCAAGCTGGCTAGTCCGCTCGCTTGAAGACATAAAGCGCTATGCGCTTGTGCCTGAAAGCGCGGAAAGGATCGCGCAAGCTTTCTTGCCTGGCTCGCTCACGCTTGTGCTGCGCGCTAAAGAAGGGCTTCCTGCAGAAGTACTTGCAGCAGATCGCACGGTAGCGTTTCGGATCTCAAGCGACCCCCTTGCGCAAAAACTTATTGCCGAATTCATGGACGAGCATGATGCTCCGCTTACCTGTACGAGTGCAAACGTAAGCGGTTCGCCGACCCTCCCCACAGTTGCTGAGATACTCCAGCAGTTTGGAGCGAAAGCGAAGCTTATCGACGCCATCATCGATGATGGACCGCGCAAAGGGCTTGCCTCCACGATCGTGCGAGTACTTGGGGAGGCAATCGACATCCTTCGAGAAGGGGAGATATCAGAAAAGGATGTGCATAACGCGCTGCGCTAGGGTGCGTGGTAAGAAAGAGTGCGCTTGCGCGTCTTCATGATTACTTTTGTACTCGCAAAGCTTTTTCATATGGCAGAGACCACTTCAACAGAACAGCAAACAAATACCCATACCAGCGAGATCCCTCGTACGCCGCTTCGCTTTGCGTTCTTTATCGCAAAGCAGTCAGGACTTTTGGGTATGCTCGCCATACTTTCAGTGACGCTCGCACAATTCGCCGGGGTCTTTTCTCCATACATCCTCAAAAAGATCATTGATTCAGCTAACGCAAGCTCAGGGGTCAATACCCAAGAAGTGTTCTTTTGGGTACTTATGTTTCCGACGTTCATGGCTGCAATGTTCCTGTTCTACCGCCTCAGCGGCTTCTTTGGTATGCGCTGGCTCACGCAGGTAGAGGTCTTCGGATATACAAAGCTTTTCCAGTACCTCTCGCAGCACAGCCACACCTACTTCAGCAATCGGTTCGCTGGTTCGATCAGCAATAAGCTCTCGCACGCAGTGGACGGCACATTCAAGATGCTCGATGGCACGCTCTGGCACCATTACGGAGCGATCTTTAGTTTGGTGGCAACGGGTATATTCATTTTCCTTACCAACTTCTGGGTTGGGATCGTCTATGTAGTGCTTATTTGTGTTCTCATCCCCACCAACTATTTCTTGGCAAAGTACCGCCATCAGTACATTGTCGATTTCTCAAAAAAGAAGACCGTCCTACGCGGGAGGTCAGTTGATGTGATCACTAACATCGGTGCGGTCCGCCAGTTCTCACGACGCAGCTTCGAGCTCGACCGCCTCGGGGAGTCAATTGAAAATGTGCGCGCTTCAAGCGTCAAGGAGTGGTGGCTAAGCGAATGGGCTCTGGTATTCAACAACGTCATCATTGCTGTTTCGGTCGGGCTGATGATGGTCATCATGTATCGCTTGTGGGCAGCACAGATGGTGACCTCCGGAGATTTTGTACTCGTACTCACGCTTTTGATGAGTCTTTCAGGAACACTCGTATTCATCGGCAATACGATCAACCAGTTCATACGCGTATACGGCGAGGTGCAGGAAGGACTTGATGAGATCCTCTTAACGCACGAGATTACGGACGCGCCTGACGCTAAAGAGCTTCAGGTAGAAAAAGGGCACATTGAATGGGGTCGTGTGAGCTTCAACTACGGCGGAAAGCAAGTATTCAGTGATTTCAATCTTGATATCAAGCCCGGAGAGCGCGTGGGACTGGTTGGTCCTTCGGGGGCGGGGAAGACCACCTTTGTATCGCTTTTGCTTCGCCAGCACGACATCACCTCGGGTGCGATCAGCATTGATGGGCAGAATATCGCACAGATCACCCAAGATTCCTTGCGCGATGCGATCGCGGTAGTGCCGCAAGAGCCAATGCTCTTCCACCGATCCATTCGCGAGAACATCGCCTACGGCAAAGAAGGTGCAAGCGATGCACAGATCGAAGAAGTAGCGAAGAAGGCTCAAGCACATAGTTTCATCACAGAGCTTTCAGAAGGCTACGATACCCTCGTTGGCGAACGCGGCATCAAGCTCTCGGGAGGACAGAAGCAGCGCATCGCTATTGCGCGCGCAATGCTTAAGAACGCACCGATCCTGGTTCTCGACGAAGCAACCTCTGCGCTTGATTCTGAGAGTGAGGTAGAGATCCAAAAAGCGCTCCATGTGCTCATGGAAGGAAAGACCGTGATAGCTATTGCGCACCGATTGTCTACTTTGCGCGAAATGGACCGGATCATCGTGCTTGAACAGGGTAGAATCGCGCAAAGCGGAACGCACCAAGAGCTCGTGCAAAAAGAAGGCACCTATGCCCGGCTGTGGAAACACCAAGCCGGAGGCTTCCTCCAAGACTAGCGGAAAGAAAGCGTCCCTTAGGGGCGTTTTTTCTCGATGGAGGAGATGTAACCAATGGGTTGGGTTCGTAGTATCATAAGGTAATTAGGCAATAAGTTCATAGGTATGTGCGGCATTTTTGGATATGTAGGGCAGCGGACGGCAGAGCCGATACTGATCGAAGGGCTGCGTACCCTTGAGTACCGCGGATACGACTCGGCGGGCATCTATATCCCGGGCAATGCCGCAGTAAAGGCAGTGGGGCCAATCGACAATCTTGCTGCCAAGCTTACGCAGACCCTCTCAGGCACCTCAGGCATCGCGCACACCCGCTGGGCAACCCACGGCGAACCCACAGAGGAGAACGCGCATCCGCATGTGGACGCAAGCGGCCTGGTCTTCTTGGTGCACAACGGCATCATTGAGAATCACCGCGAACTTAAAGAAGGGCTTGTCGCACAAGGCATCGCTTTTGAGACTCAGACGGACTCAGAGGTTCTTGCGAAGCTTATAGGTACTTTGTACCAAGGCGATCTGCTTGAAGCCGTGCAGTCTGCGCTGCGCCGCGTGCGCGGCACGTATGGCTTGGCGGTCATGAGCGAGAAAGAGCCGGGTACGATCGTTGTTGCGCGCATGGGCAGTCCGATCGTTCTAGGTATTGGCACTGACGGAAATCTGGTCTCCTCAGATCCGTCCGCGCTTTTATCGCACACAAAAGACGTGGTCTATCTCGAGGACGGCGAGATGGCGGTTATCACCAAAGACGGGTACAAGGTCGTGTCGCTCTCAGGAAAGGAGTTGCATAAAGACCCGCAGAAAGTGGACTGGGATTTTGAGTCGGCTCAAAAGGGCGGCTACGAGCACTTCATGATCAAGGAGATCTTTGAGGCGCCGGAGGTCATTGAGAACACTATTCGCGGACGCCTTATCCTCGACAAAGGCCGCGCGAAGCTTGGAGGGCTTGAGAATGTCTTGCCGACTCTGACCTCGATCAACCGCTTGCAGATCGTCGGTTGCGGTTCTGCGTACTACGCAGGGCAAGTAGGAAGGTATCTGCTTGAAGAGTATGCGGGGCTCCCCACAGAAGTGGAGCTTGCAAGCGAGTATCGCTATAAGCGCAACATTCCTGACAAGAAAAGCGCAGTTCTTGCAGTCTCCCAGTCTGGAGAGACTGCTGACACGCTCGCTTCAATACGAAGCGCTAAAGCGCAAGGAGTCCTTAGCTTGGGCATAGTGAATGCTGTAGGTTCAACGATTGCTCGGGAGACAGATGCGGGCGTATACAACCACGCTGGTCCGGAGGTGGCGGTTGCCTCGACCAAGGCTTTCATCTCACAGCTTTCGGTGTTCATCCTCCTGACGCTTTTGATCGGGCGCGAACGCGGCATGAAGCCAGAAGAAGGGAAGGAGATAGCGGAAGCGCTCCATACGCTTCCTGACGTACTGCGGCAGATCCTTTCACAGGCTCCAGAGATCAAAAAGATCGCAGAAAAATATGCGCAGATGCGGGACGCGATCTTCATTGGGCGGAAATTCCATACACCTATCGCGTACGAGGGATCACTCAAGCTCAAAGAGGTTGCATACATTCACGCAGAAGCCTACGCGGGCGGAGAGCTCAAGCATGGACCGATCGCAATGCTTGATGCAGATTTCCCGATTATTGCACTGGTGCCGCAAGACGACGTCTACGAAAAGATGCTTTCGAACATAGAAGAGGTCCGCGCGCGAAAAGCTCCGGTATTAGCTTTGGCAACGCTCGGCGACTCGCACGTAGCAAATCTTGCTAACGACGTGATCTACATGCCGCGGGTACATCCGATCGTGCAGCCGATAGTTTCAACAGTCCCGCTGCATCTATTTGCCTACTATGTTGGCCTTGCAAAAGGACTCAATGTCGACCGGCCGCGGAACCTTGCCAAATCGGTCACGGTGGAGTGAGCTGCTTAGTTTCGAATAACCACTTCCTTAAACACGAAGAGGTGATTGACCGTGAAGTTCCATGAGGTGACGAGCACTATCGTGATGAGCTTTGCGATGATGTAGTGGAGGTGCACGTATTCAATGAATATATGCATACACAGAAGCGTAAGCAGCAACCCTACAAGCGATACAAGCAAGTACGCGATGTACTGCCCGGCGATCTTCTGTGACTTATTCTTGAAGGTGAGTACGCGGTTAAGGATATAGCCGTTGATCGAGGCGACCAAGACGCCGACCCCTGAAGCAGGCAATACCGGCACTCCGAAGAATTCCACCAAGGTGATCAAAACCGCAAGGTCGATAAGCGAGCTGATCCCTCCCACAAAACAGAACAGAACGAATTTCCGGAAAAGCTGCATAGATATGCTCGTAAGTATATACCAGCAAGTCCTGCTTGTATCCCAAGCTGCGGCGCTTATTTGCGTTTAGCACTGCTATAATGAGCCGAACATGCACCCACTCATCAAACGTCTGCGCAGCAAAGGGAATCTGCTTCTGATCCTTGGTTGTTTGGGCGTCATATTGCTCTCGCTAAGCTTCCGCGCGCAGTGGATCTTTACCACCGACATCTTCGACTACGAATGGCACTCCTCTACAGTGGTGCGCTACTTAGAGATATGGGAGCAGAAGGGAGGTCTTTCTGGCCTTTTTGTACCAAGTGTGACCTATGAAGGGGAAGCAAACCAGAACATCAACAACCATTCTTCGATCCAAATAGGGAGGCTCGGCTACTCGGACGCAAACGGCGACTTCTATTACGTCTCGTACCCGCCATTTGCGTACATCGCGCCGTACGCATTTTTCAAACTGCTCTTCATCGAGCCAAATATCATCGGCGTGCGCGTATTTAATCTGCTAGTGCAATTTGCAACCGCCGGAGTCATCGCACTTCTCTTATTGCAGATTACGAAGCGCCGGGAGATCGCGCTCTTAGGATTCTCGCTCTATGTGTTCTTGCCGGTTTCACTGTATGTGCACGGCACCACATATATGTCCGACATGCTCGTGCAGCTGCCGTTCGCGCTTGCTGGCCTTTTTTTCTATAACTTCCTGAGTGCAACTAACAAGCGTTTGAAGAAACGATACCTGCTGCTTCTTGGCGCAAGCTTGTTCTTCGCAGTGTATACCGAATGGCTCGGCGTATTCATGTGCGCCTTCATGGGCGGATATGCGCTTGTGCACTGGTTCAAAAAGGGTACGTACGCTCGGGAGCTCTTCTTGGTAAGCGCCGGAGCAGGATCTCTTGCGATCGCACTCACCGTTTTGCAGTATGCCTCTGTTGCGGATCTGCGCACCTTTGTGGCGGTCATGTCCGACCGGTATCTCAATGGGTACGACTCAACCGAGACCGTATCGCCGCTTGCGTCTCAGATCGGCGCGATCGTAGCTAACTACGTGAAGTGGCATGGGGTAGCGATCCTCTCCATCATTATCCTCTACGGCGGACTCATCCTCGCGCGCCTGCGCGGCTTTACGGTATCAAAGCACGTTCGTGCGTATGAGCATCTGGGACCCGTACTCTTCTTCTTTACCGTTTGTGTGGTGCTCCACCACACGGTCTTCCTTGATTGGACAGCATACCAGGTCCATTTCTACTCGCTCCTTAAGTCTGCGCTTCTGATTGCATTAGTGCTCCCGCTTCTATGCGATGTATGGCTAAAGACCTTCTCTGAAAAGCTCAAGCCTATACGGCTGTTTGTTGGCCTGCTCCTATGCGCAATATTCTTCAACGCTATCCAGGTCTATGCAAACGAGCTCATCACCCGCGATAAGAGCGGGACGACCAATTACTGCGATTTTGGGAAGCATATCGCAGAGAACACCGATCCAGACGAAGTGGTCTTCATGCGCCCTTTAACCGCAGAGCGCTTTAATGGCATTCTTTCCGCAACGACAGTCCTGTGCGCAAAGCGAAATATTGCGCTTTATACTACAGAAGAGGAAGCACATGCGCTTATAGAAAAGAACAACGCCAAAGGCGGCATGCTCTATATCTTTGAGTACGACGAGGGCATCATGTACTACATCGGCATGCAGCCGATCAATTACCCATAATCCGCCTACCGCGAAAGGACTCCGACGATTGCAGCGTGATCGCTTACGCCAAATTCTAAGCGCGCTTCAGCTGCTGTGTATGGGGGTGTCGTGAACAGATAGTCCACCATGAAGCTTTCAAAGAGAAGCGATTTCTCCGGATCGCTTCCAAGCCGGTGCAAGCTCGCATCGAGACTGCTTGTATATGAAAGGGGGATGTTGTCTTGGTATATCTCGCAGAGCGTTTGGTATAGCGGATTGATATTGCGCGTGATGTTGAAGTCTCCGCAGATCGCGTGAGGAGGTAGCATTGCCGCTATCTTCAAAAGCGATTCCATGTCGGCTCTCTGCTCTCCGCTTGCCTCCTCTCCCTTAGCGTGCCAAGTGAAATGGGTGGTACCTATGTGGTACTGCGCGCCCTCATGTTCGATCTCTCCTAAAAGGATCGCGTGGCACTGCGTGTGGTGGTGGCGCTCCTTCTCAAACACTAAAAGCTCGCCAGGCTCTCCGTGGTAGTAGTGGGAACTTGTTTGGATAGGATGCTTTGAAGCGATCACTAAGCCTTCCGGATGGTCGCCCTTGAGGGTTAGCGGCAGGAAAGTGGTGTTGTATGCAAGCCTTTCAAGGATCGCCTCACTTTGCCCCGTGGCTTCTTGGAAACAGACTACGTCCGGGTCTTGCTCGCGTACGAATCTCTCTACGCGGTCGAGGTGTTTATTGCCCTCAATATTGATCGATACCAGCTTTAACATGGAAGCAGTATATCAGAGGTGAGGCGGGGTGTTTTTGTTCTTTATTTAGTTCATTTAGTTGAATTCAACAGTATTGCAAATTAAAAAGTGCGAGAGTATTGTTGAGTTAAATTATGACTAATTTTCCATGGATTCCCGACCCCATTTCACTAATTATTGGCGCAATATTGAGCTTCTTCATTGCCATTTGGTTAGATTTTTTCATAAAATTGCCAAAATTGGCAGTACATGGTTGGGGGTCAGGTAGGCATCAAGATGGCACAATACAGAACACACTAAGTGTGTCTAATCAAGTAGGTTGGCTTGGTTTAACAATCCAACAAACAGTACTTTTTGGCTTTAGGATTCACACAGCGTTTCGTCGAGGTATTCCTTTTGAAACTAATCCTGCACGAGATTGTCGAGCTCAACTCCACATCTCTGAATCTGGAGAACATATATGCCAACTTTGGTGGAGATTAGAAGATAACTCTGTCACAGATGTAGTGTCCATTGATTCAGGTAAAACCGCCAGTCTCATTCTTTTTGTACGAAGGGATGATAATAGTCAGAACTATTTTCCATATCAACCTCTGCATAGAGAAACTGGAGAAGTAAAATTTCCTGAACCACCGGCCATTTTTAATGGGAATAAAAAATTTGAAATTAAAATTCATCATTCACATAATCAGATATACAGTTATCATATTGAGATAGAACAAAAGTTTAATGGATTGTTGTATCTAAAAACAGCAACAGGCAGTGCCCTTTTTTAAGGGGTACTTAAAAATATCCACAAGGGATCGACTCACAAGTCCTTCCTCCGGTCGGCTCGCGAGCCCACCTGAGAAATTGAAATTTCTTCCGGCTGTTCGATTTCGCCACAGGCGACCACCATGAAGTCTAAAGAAAAATGCCCGACGTGAAGTCGGACACTTTTCTTTAAACTCGTGACCTATATTAGTTCGGATTGGAATCATTTGTGTAAACGCGTCACAGATCTCAGTCTAACTTTAAGGCAATAAATGATTCTTTTTAACAAACTTGTATGTTTGGGCCTCTGATACAGTTACATCAATAGTGTCACCATACCAATTTATTTCATTAATCACCAAGAAATATCCTCTGCCATCAATATCATCAAAAGAATATCTTTCGCCCGCTGCTACAGTTTTTCGTCCGCTCTCTTCGTTAGGCAAAGTAATGCTGATTAAAGCATTCGTAATTCCATCTTGTGATCTATCAGCATCCAATAATGCAACTGAGAGACCAGTTTCTTGGTCGTTGTAAGTGGAGTCTCTTCTTATAAAAGCGTTGTTTTTATATAGTTCTTTCTTCTCAGTCGTAGAGGATAATTTTTTAAAATTTTCAAGTTCTAATGAGATCTCGTCGTTTTTTTGCTGAGTTTTGTTGATCTCATTTTCGAGATTAGTGAACGAACCAGGGATTGAAACAAGGTAGTTGAAGTACCTGTCCCTTTCATTGATCGCATCATTCTTTTCACGTTCAACCACGTCTAGTTTTGCCTCATAATCGGATCTGAGATCAGAAACTCTATCAAAGTGAAAGCCTATTAGAGCCACTCCAAAAACAGTAATTACGGAAGGGGCGAATAATGCCTTTACTAATTTTGTAATAGGTTCAAAAGAAAACATATACTTATCCATTAGACCACCATGCGCCAAGTTTCGCGATTACCCCAATAATAAAACCAAAGAAGAGTAACATAGCTCCGAAACCAGCCGCGGCACTATTTCCTCCAATACCATTCATTAGAAAAATAAAACCAGTAATTAATAAAAAAACTGCAATAAGCTTCCAGAGCTTCCATCGCTTATGAGTTTGTTGGATTGTTATTATATTTTCCTCTGGATTTATTAGTGGGTTTCCACAATTGGGACATGCTGGGGCCTTATCTGAAACATCTTTATGACACTCTGAACATTTAATTAAAGCCATAATCTAAGTATTACTTACTCCTCGCTTTCTTCTGGATAATCAACAGAAACAGTTTCTCGGTAAGTTGGTCTGACTGATGCATTATTACTGGAACGCATTGAGTCTTTTCCTTCTGTCGAAAAGACTTTTCCACCTCTGTGGTGCATGGCCCTGACCACATCTTTCCTTGGGTGATCTTCATCTTTTTCGTTTGCAGAAATTATTGCAGTGAATACAGTATGTTCATCACGAGCCTGCTTTTTTGTGCCCAACCATAAATCAAGTATTTCTGAAGAAAGATTTCTTCTGGATCCATGATGTGGTACTTGGAATCTATCAACTCCAGGCAGGTTAATTCCTATTGAAATTGCATAATCGTATGCTTGACGCAGATTTATTATTCCCGCATCAGCAGTTAGTAATATCTTCTCTCCTCGAATCTCAGCGTATTGAACCACACTCATCTCATTTTCCTCAGATGTGCCCTCAGCTTCGCCTTTGAGATTTTCCTCGCCCCATTGTTTGACTACATAGTTGAATGCTTTTGTAAGTCCTGAAGCAAGTCTCTCAGCAAAAGTCTTTTCTGTTTCAGGTTCTGGTGTACGATCAGAATTCACCACTAAATCAAGATACAGATTCTTAGTTGGTGAAAGTACTCTAAATTGACCAATTTGTGCGCCCTGAAAAACTGGCATTATTGTCACATTCTTTGACAAAGCAATTCTTTCAAGTTCAGCTGTGTGATTAAAGGCTTCTTTCAGCTTCTTAATAAGTCCGTCGCGGGTATAAGGATACTCAAACCTAGACATTAATTCATCTACATATAACCAAGGTCTATTCATCCATAAAGCACCAACTTCATAGTTATTTAAAATTTGAACCAAACCTTTTGCGTGGTCGCCGTCTGGATGTGTTAAGACAACGTTGTCAATTCTTGAGGGTTCACCATAGAACTCTGTTAATAAACTTTCCAGCCTTGCTCCGTCATCTGTATAGCCTCCGTCAATGACGTGAATAGTTTGAGTACCTGTATCGTGATCACCGTATCTGAAAAGAATAGCATCACCGCTTTTGTTCTCTCCGGCTTCAAGAAAATCTAGTTCAAAGTAATCGTTCATATGTTTATTGGTTAACTATTTTATTAATCCTTTTTGTAATGTAGGCTGTTTGTTTTTTATAGGAAAAAATAAAGAGGCAGATAAGTAGGACAACTAATGCTAGAAGGTCTGTGTCTGTATGGTATGCAAATTTATCAACACAATGCTCATATAGTTTTAGAGTTGCTACAGAAATAAGTGCCATTGCAACAGTTCTATATGTATTGTTAATTTCAGAAAATTCTATGATTTTAGTATCTTTTTCTGAAGCAACTATAAAATCGGGGTAATTAGCAAATTTTACAAATCCGATTTTTTTGAGAAAGGGCTCAAGTATTAGCGATCCTAATCTACTGATGACCATTCCAATGAAATAGTAGAGAAATACGCCTATGATTATGTCTTCCTGAATCAGGTTATAATTTGTAACTTTTGTTATTAGAACGACGAATAATATTCCGGGAAATAGATTATTGAATAGGTTGTAGCTACTTATTTTTTCTACAAGTTCTTTCATATTATTTTTTAAAATCGAGTATTTTGGCTCTCTAGACCTTACTCCTAAAAATGGTGCTTTTCAATTGATGAGTTCAAGTGTATACCTCAGCGATAAAATCTTTATAAAGTCAGGGAATCAAAAGGCACCTTTCGGTGCCTTTTGAAGAATATATGTTGTGATCCCACGGGGAATCGACTCACAAGTCCTCTCTTCGGTCGGCTCGCGAGCCCGCCTGAGAAATTGAAATTTCTTCCGGCTGTTCGATTTCGCCACAGGCGACCACCATGGAGTCTAAAGAAAAATGCCCGACGTAAAATCGGACACTTTTCTTTAAACTCGTGATCCCACGGGGAATCGAACCCCGATTTGCAGGATGAAAACCTGCTGTCCTAACCGTTAGACGATGGGACCATACTACGTTTCGTAGTGCGCCATATACTAGCAAAAAAGCCAGAAAATGCCAGTACAAAACTATTGGGAGAATTCATTAGTACTATATAAAGAATATGAAAACACTTAAGATATTCGGCTTTGTACTTCTGATCTGTGCGGGAGTATTCATGATCGTGTACGGAGGTGCTGACGACAGTCCGGGAGCGCAGGGCTTGGGACTGCTTGGAGTGCTTGCGGGAGGGTGGCTTATCTTCAGGTTACTGCGCAAGGATCAGTGATCGACAAAAGTGACATAAATACTTGAAATGCGAGTATTAATAAAGGCTGAGCTTTACTCATAACCTTTAGCTAAGTACGTTCATGCATACAAGAATTATCAAAATAGGAATACCGCTGCTACTACTTGTTGCGACTGTCGTTGCTGTTACAGTCTTTATTGTTCATATGAACCGCCCCCAAGACATGGTGCACTCGATGCGTTCGCCATATTTAGAGGAGGTACATAGAGAGATCGCAGCACTCTCGCAGCAAGATATCGAAGGGCTGATGATGGGGTCAGGCATGCCATTTAATGGAATGGCAAAGGCAGCAGAACTTAACGGATACCCTGGTCCGCGTCATGTGCTCGATGCATCTGAATCGGGGAGCTTGCAGCTCACTGAAGAACAGCAAAAAGAGATCGAGGTTTTATACGCACAGATGCAGACTGAGGCAATATCGCTCGGGGAGCAGATCGTGGCGCTTGAGCAGGAACTTGATGATACATTTTCTGATCGAACGGTCACTGAGGAAACACTTGCTGCACTAGTGCAGGAGAGCGCGCAGTTGTATGGCCAGTTGCGCACAGTGCATTTGAAGTACCATCTGCGCGTAATGGGCATCTTAAGTGCAGATCAAAGAGATACTTATAACAAGGTACGCGGCTACACAGCAGAGGCTTTGAACGACCCTTGTACAAACGTTCCGGAAGGCGCACATGGGGAAATGTGGAAAAAACATCATAATTGCCAGTAGAGGGTACTCATTAAAAGCCTGGCCACTTGCGGCCAGGCTTTTTTAAGCGAGGAAGCCTCTTTGTGTATAATGCTCATATGCATGACCTGACCCAAAGAAGCAAAGCGCTGCAAGCGCATCTTCAGACCGAGCACCAGCAGTCTCCCTTTGAGAGCTATTTCAAAGAGGTGATATACGGCGGCATTGACGGCATCATCACTACCTTTGCGGTAGTTGCCGGCTTCTCAGGAGCAGCGCTTTCAACGGAGACCACCACACAGCTTTCGTTTGTTGTGGTTCTTTTGTTCGGTTTGGCTAATCTCTTTGCAGATGGCGTCTCGATGGGCTTGGGGAACTTCCTCTCAGTCCGGTCTGATCAGGATCTATATAGGGCCGCGCGCAGGAAGGAAGCGTATGAGGTGGTCAATGATCAAGAGGGAGAACTTGAAGAAACAGTCACGATCCTTATGCAGAAAGGGTATGCAGAGGATGACGCAAACGCTATGGCGCAGCTCTATATGAAGAACCATGAGCACTGGGTTGATTTCATGATGAATGAGGAACTGCAGATGCCTGATCCTCGCGGCGATAATCCGGTCCTTACCGGTTTCGCAACATTCGCATCGTTCCTCTTTTTTGGGTTGATTCCGCTAATTCCTTTTGTCTTCGCAGGCGAGGCTGACCCGGGTACGATCTTCGTATACTCGATCATAGGGACTGGTATTGCGCTCCTTCTATTGGGTCTTCTGAAGTGGAGGATCGTTGGCTCCGCGCTCTGGAAATCGCTTCTTGAGGTGGTCTTGCTTGGTAGCGCCGCTGCGCTTATTGCATTCTTTGTCGGTTCACTGTTTGATGTCTAGTATGGAAGAAAGATACACAACCCATGGCGATAGGCACAGTATCCGAGCTGCAGCATTCGTCCTATTGATCAAGGATGGACAGACATTCCTGCTGCGCAGGCAGAATACTGGCTGGGCAGACGGGATGCTCACAGTCCCTTCAGGACATGTAGATGCAGACGAAACTGTGCCGCAAGCTGCAATAAAGGAGGTTCGGGAAGAAGCAGGAGTGATCGTGAAAGAGGAAGATCTTGAGTTCTTGCATGTGCAGTACGTGTACGATACGTATGTGAACTTCTATTTCAAGACGGAGAAATGGGAAGGGGAGCCGCATGTTGCTGAGCCGCATTTGGCAAGCGAAGCGCAATGGGCGCCTCTTGATGATCTGCCTGCGGATATGATCTACCACATCAAGGCCATGCTTTTAGAATCAATGCAGGGAAATTATTTCAGCGGCGTGGTGAACGACCCTAACCCCACCATTAAATAGCTATGCACTATTCAAAAGACAAAAGTACATACATTCTTTCTTTCGAACAGGGCGAGGAGGTCATCGCTACCATCACAGAGTTCTGCAAGAAAGAGGATATCAAGAACGCGCACTTCAGTGGCATTGGTGCGGTACGCGATCTTTCCTGCGGCTACTACGCGCTTGAGGAAAAGAAGTACTATTTCACAAGCTACGAAGAGCTTGTTGAGGTTGCGAGCTTAACAGGGAACGTGATGCTCAAAGAAGGAGCGCCATTCGTGCACGCGCATGGCGTGTTCACCAATACGCGCAATGAGGCATTCGGGGGACACATACAGGAGATGCAGGTTGGCGTTGCGCTTGAGATAGTCCTTACTGTGTTTGATGATGAGTTGGAGCGCCTGCACAACGAAAAAACAGGTCTCTACCATATAAGCTGCGAAGCGCGTTTCTGACAGGCTTTCGCACCTACTTCTACACTGGCTTATGCACCCGTTTGTGCACAGGTTATGCACATCAGTGGCTTAAAATAAGCTTTTTCTATTTTCATTGACGCTTCACTGTGGTGTGAGACCATTGTATCAGGCTTGCTCGGTGGTGAAATATACATACTTTGTTGCGAGGCTACGCAACAATGGCGGCAGGCCCAAAGCTCTACGTTGTACGACAAAAAGCGCCCTTCCTAGGGCGCTTTTTGTGTATCTGCATTTTTGTGCTACTTCTGAGTTTTTAGATAGACGTAAAGGTCTTCAAGCGCACGCACTGCGTCGCCCGCTGAAATGTTGTTTTGGTGGTAGTGGATGTTGGTACAGTCGCCTGCAGCCCATATGCCTTCAACAGAGGTGCGCTGCGTCCATGGGTCGATCTGTATGCGTCCGTACTGGTCAAGCGCAAGCGTGTTTGAGACAAAGCCGGTATTCGGGATGAGTCCGATCTCAACAAAGATGCCCGCAACAGGCAGATCCTGCTCAGGCCCGCCATTTTCAGTATAGGTAAGGCCCGAGACGAACTTCTCTCCATTGATGCGAGTGATCGATGCGTTGACGATTCGGCGCATGTTCGGATGTGCCATGACCTTCTCAATGGTGACCGGGTCTGCCTTGGCCTCAGCGCTTCGCTGGAAGAGCGTGACGCTTTTGGCGTATGCAAGCAGCTGCGCAGCAGTCTCGAACGCTGCGTTGCCTGCGCCTATTACCGCAACATCCTGTCCAGCGAAGAGCGGGCCGTCGCAGGAAGCACAGTAGGTGAGTCCTTTGTGCTCGAACTCATCTGCTCCCTGCGCTTCAAGCCGCCGTCTCTCTGAGCCGCTTGCCACGAGGACGGCCTGCGCGTCGAAGGTGCTCCCATCACTAAGAGTTGCGGTAAAGTAGCCATCTTTCTTCTCCAGGTTCGTTGCAAGCGCGTTTGACTTGATCTCTACAAACTCTCCTGCGTATGCGCGCAAATGCGCTTCGAGGTTCTTCGCAAGGTCAGAGCCTGAGATGGCAGGGGTGCCGATCCAGTTCTGTATCTCGAAGGACACCGTACTTTGCCCACCCCATTCTTTGGTGACAAAGAGTGTCTTGAGCTGCTTGCGTGATGCGTAGACTCCCGCAGCGATACCTGCCGGACCGCCTCCGATGATGATCAAATCGTACATAAATGCGCTTACCTGCAGGCGTGCCTGCGTAGGCTGATAAAACTAAGACACCTATTATACTCAAGAGTGCAAGAAGGACAAAACGGGGCGGTTTTGGGGAATAGGGGGCGCAGGAACTGGTCACAAGTTACTAATTATTTCGGTCCAAGTATTCCCAAAATAACAAGTACTTGCGACCCCGCCTCGCTCGTAAACATCGCTGCGGCCCTGAAAAGCGAAACGACCTGAAGCAGTTCAGGTCGTTTTTTAGCTTTTCAGCCCCACTCCTACAGACTGGGCTGCTGTTCCATCCTGTAACTCAGCAACCAATGAAGGTAAGAATTGTATTTAATTACTTGAGTTTTGATCTTCGCAAGAAAGCGGGAACAGCACCCCAGTCTTCATCATCCTCTTCGTCTATAGGATCAACTGGCTTTGGTTCATTCTTGATGTCGGACTTTGGTGCGACAGATGGAGCAACTGGCCGCTCAGCTTCGCGTTCCTCCTCAGGCTCTTCGCGTCGGCGCGGAGTGCCCAAAGAGTTGAAGATGCGACCGCGGGTCTCTTCTGCAGCCACAGACTCCTCAAGAGGAGCAGTGCGATGCTGGATCGGCGTACGCATCACCGTTGAGCCAACGTGGTTGCTCTCCGGCTCTGGGAATCCTGTTGCGATCACTGTGACCTTGAGTTCGTTCTTCTTGAGCTTCTCGTCGCGGATAGCTCCGAAGATCACTTTCGCATGCGGATCGATCGATTCTGTGATCACGCGCGCTGCGTCTTGGATCTCGAGCATTCCTAGGTCGTCGCCTCCGGCGATCGCAAAGAGTACGCCCTTTGCTCCGGTGATGGATACCTCAAGAAGAGGGGAGTTGATCGATGCACGCGCTGCCTCCTCTGCACGCTTCTCGCCGGTAGACATACCAATTCCCATAAGAGCGCTTCCCGCGTTCTCCATAACAGAACGGATGTCGGCGAAGTCAACGTTGATGATACCCGGCATCGTGATGAGGTCAGAGATACCTTCCACTGCCTGCTTGAGAATGTCGTCGCACATAGCGAACGCAGACCGAACCGTGGTGTCCTTATCGACGATCGCCAAGAGGCGGTCGTTAGGGATGGTGATCAAGGCATCAACTTCTCGCTTGAGCTCTTCGATACCCTGCATTGCAAGGCGCATACGCTCCTGACCCTCGAAGAGGAACGGCTTGGTAACAACGCCGACGGTGAGCGCACCGCTTTCGCGCGCGATCTTCGCAACAACAGCAGCAGCTCCAGTTCCGGTTCCGCCGCCCATACCTCCGGTGATGAAGATCATGTCTGATCCCTTCAGCGAGTTGGCAATCTCTTCGCGCGTCTCTTCTGCTGCTCTGCGTCCCATATCAGGGTTTCCTCCTGCACCGAGTCCTCGAGTGAGGTTCTTACCGAT
>Ga0164241_10001577_pt1 | contig 27433 bp, 25 predicted proteins | sample OricomyardsoilBY_FD_108780 | JGI IMG/M metagenome (GOLD analysis project Ga0164241, IMG submission 108780) | Backyard soil microbial communities from Emeryville, California, USA - Original compost - Back yard soil (BY) | ecosystem: Environmental > Terrestrial > Soil > Unclassified | place: USA... | reverse complement strand
CTACAAACGCTGAACTACAAACTAAACCGCTTCCGCCAGGCTCAATTGATCCTTAATAAAATCATATCCTTTTTCTTCCAGTTCTAGCGCCAATTCTTGCGTACCATTCTTTACAATTTTGCCATTCAACAATACGTGAACAAAATCCGGTTGCAGGTAATCCAGCAATCTTTGATAATGTGTAATAACAATGATAGCGCGGTTTTCATCACGCAATTTATTAACGCCGCTTGCTACAATGCGAAGTGCGTCAATATCAAGCCCTGAGTCAGTTTCATCAAGAATAGTCAGCTTAGGCTCCAGCATAGCCATTTGAAAAATTTCATTTTTCTTTTTTTCTCCTCCTGAAAAACCTTCCTTCATGGAACGCATCAACAATTACTTATTAATCTCAACCAGGTTTATTTTTTCTTTCATCAGTTTCATAAATGAAGCTGCGTCTAAGGGTTCCTGTCCGTGATATTTCCGCTTTTCGTTTAGCGCCGTTTTTATGAAGTTGGTGGTGCTCACACCGGGAATTTCCACGGGGTATTGAAATGCCAGGAACAATCCTTCTCTTGCCCTGTCTTCGGGAGATAGTTCCAAGATATCTTTTCCCTGGAAATCCACTGAACCTTCTGTCACTTCGTATTCTTCTCTCCCCGCCAGTACAGATGCCAGCGTACTCTTTCCGGAACCATTGGGCCCCATAATAGCATGTACTTCACCCGCTCTAATCTCCAGGTCAATACCTTTTAAAATTTGCTTTCCTTCCACCGATGCATGTAAATTCTTAATTGATAACATATTCATTTTGATATAAAAATTAATAGATGTTTTTACCTCACCCCAACCCCTCTCCAAAAGAGAGGGACACGCTCCACTGCGTACTTTTTTTTTCTTATAACTAGTCTCTTATAACTCATCACCCTCTTACCCCACACTTCCTTCCAAACTTATCGCTAATAATTTCTGCGCTTCTACGGCGAACTCCATCGGCAACTGATTCATTACTTCTTTAGCAAACCCGGTCACGATCAATGCCACAGCGGCTTCTGTATCTATGCCACGCTGACGGCAATAAAACAATTGGTCTTCACCAATTTTAGAAGTCGTTGCTTCGTGCTCGATGATAGCTGTCTTATTTTTTGATTCGATATAGGGAAATGTATGGGCACCGCATTTATCGCCGAGCAATAATGAATCGCATTGAGAATAATTTCTTGCATTGATTGCGTTCTTTCCTGCTCTTACCAAACCACGATAACTGTTCTGGCTTTTGCCTGCGCTGATTCCTTTTGATACAATCCGACTTCGGGTATTCTTTCCGAGATGTATCATTTTTGTACCTGTGTCTGCCTGCTGAAAATGATTCGTTAGCGCCACCGAATAAAACTCACCGATAGAGTTATCGCCTTTCAAAATTACGCTTGGATATTTCCATGTAATGGCTGACCCGGTTTCTACCTGCGACCAGGAAATTTTAGCATATTCTTCAAGACAAATACCACGCTTGGTTACAAAATTATAAATACCTCCTTTGCCATCTTTATCTCCGGGAAACCAATTCTGAACCGTAGAGTATTTTATTTCCGCCTTACGATGAGCTACCAATTCCACTACTGCCGCATGCAACTGATTTTCATCGCGCTTTGGTGCTGTACATCCTTCCAGGTAGCTCACATAAGATCCTTCTTCAGCTATAATCAATGTTCGTTCAAACTGTCCTGAGTTTTCGGTATTAATCCGGAAATAAGTAGATAATTCCATCGGGCATCGAACACCATTTGGAATATAGCAAAATGACCCGTCCGTGAATACAGCAGAATTCAGCGCCGCAAAATAATTATCCGTCATTGGCACCACAGACCCTATATATTTTTTCACCAGGTCGGGATGATTTTGAATCGCTTCGCTGATAGAACAAAAGATAATCCCTACTTCTGAGAGTTGTTTCTTAAAGGAAGTAGCTACGGAAACGCTATCCACCACCACATCTACGGCCACACCGGAAAGCCGTTTTTGTTCGCTAATAGAAATACCCAATTTATCAAACGTCTTCAATAGCTCCGGATCCACTTCGTCCAGCCCGCTGATAGATTTCTTTTTCTTTGGAGCAGCATAATAAATAATATCCTGAAAATTAATTTCCGGGTAATGTACATTAGCCCATTCCGGCTCTTCCATTTTCAGCCAATGCGCATAAGCTTTTAAACGCCAGTTGAGCATCCACTCCGGTTCATTTTTTTTTGCGGAAATCAGGCGGATTGTATCTTCACTAAGGCCTTTCGCTAATGTATCTGTCTCTATTTCAGTAACAAAACCGTATTTATATTCACTTGCCACCGTTTGTTCCAAAACATCCATTTCTTCTTTCATTAATCCCTTATTTTAATATTGAAGTCGTAAAAATCTGATGCTGCAAAGATAGCCTGTTTACCTGTTTGTACAAAATAGTATAAATAGATTTTGTTATCGTTTATTAAAAATTTTCCGGAAAAAGAAAAGGAGGTTTACTTAATAACAGTAAAGAGATGTTTAATAACAGTAAAGAGATGTTTAAGACAAATTCTTATTTAACTTGATGATATAACGGGATTCATTTCGGGCGTCGTTATTATTTGGTTGAATCTTTCAACTTATCAGACGCATCTTTCATTTTATCTGCGGCCTGATTGATCATTTTATTAGCAGAGTCTTTTGCGCTTTTTGCCTCGCTCATCGAGGTGTCGCTGTCAGAAACAGGCGCTGCTGTGCTGGTTGTGTTTACATCAGGTGATTCGCTGGACGAACTGCCGCATGAAACCAAAACAGCAAGAAATGCTATGGCAATGAATTTTTTCATCATTTTATTTTTCGCAACTTTTAGGAATTGAAAGCAAAGCTACTCCAAATTCAAATCCAATTGTAACATTCTGATATGTCGTCTATTCAGGGACAAATGCTGCAATTGAACATACCTCTTTCACGTTTAGTTTTTATCTTTCAAATTTAACACTGCCGAAGGCAAAAAACTTTTCAAGTCTCAAACCACTTTATTTTTTTCTAAAGAAAATACGGATAGGAACTCCGGTCAAAGGAAAATTTGCACGCATCTGATTTTCAAGATAATTGCGATAGGGTTTTTTAATATCATCGGGAAAATTACAGAAAAAAGCAAACGAAGGGACTGCCGTTGGTAACTGCGTAACGAATTTTATTTTCACAGCATGGCCTCTCACTACAGGCGCGTGATAAGATTCCAACGCTTTTTGCATCACCTCATTCAATTTGGATGTAGGTATTTTCTGAAGCCTGTTTTCATACACTTTCAGCGCGGCTTCCATCCCTTGGAAAATCCGTTGCTTTTCGATGGCTGAAATAAAAATAATGGGCACATCATTAAAAGGCGCTAATTTTTGCTTTAATAATTTCTCATAGTCGCGGGCCGTATTGGTTTCCTTTTTTACTAAATCCCATTTGTTTACCAGCACTACAATTCCTTTTCCTTTATTTTCCGCCAATGAAAAAATATTCAGGTCCTGCGCGGTAATTCCTTTTTCAGCGTCTAATAGTAATATACAAACATCCGCCTCGTCCACCGCACTGATGGCCCGGATCACGGAATAAAATTCCAGATCTTCGCTCACTTTCTTCTTCCGGCGAATACCGGCTGTATCAATCAACACAAATTCTTTATTGAATAAATTATAAGTAGTGTGAATTGCGTCTCTTGTTGTGCCAGCTATCTCGCTGACAATAGTCCGCTCCTGCCCTGTCAATGCATTGAGCAAAGACGACTTACCAACATTTGGCTGACCGATGATTGCAAACTTTGGCAAATCACCGTGTTCTTCAATTCTTTCGTCTGGTATCCTCGAACAAACTTCATCCAGCAACTCCCCGGTTCCTGTTCCGCTAATGGATGACAGAAAAAATATTTTTTCAAACCCCAGGCTATAAAACTCGGCAGCTTCAAGTTGACGGGTGTGATTATCAACTTTATTCACAACAAGATAAACCGGCTTTGGCGATCGCCGCAGCATTTCGGCCATATCCTGGTCGAGGTTGGTGATGCCGGTTGTAACATCCACCATAAAAATAATGGCGTTAGCTTCTGCGATGGCTATATGGACTTGTTTACGAATTTCCCTTTCAAAAACATCATCACTATCCGCCACAAAACCACCGGTATCTATTACGTTAAAAGACTTGCCAATCCATTCCGCTACACCGTATTGCCTGTCGCGGGTAACACCGCTAACATCATCCACTATTGACTTTCGCTGTTCCAGCATTCGATTAAAAAAAGTGCTCTTGCCTACATTAGGCCTTCCGGTAATTGCGACGGTATATGACATTTGGGGTTGATTATTGGGGGTTGATTATTGTAAATTGGCTTTCTTTCAAAACCATTCGTTTCTTTTAGATAACGGTATGCAAAGAACGGAAAGTATTTTCATATTGAAATAATGAGTGCGTCAGGATCGAAAGAATGATAGAAAAAGTGAAATAATAGCCGGTTGGAAATAATATGAATTTGATTGTTTACTGTCCCCAAAAAGGTATCACAATCTAATTAAACTGGAATTGTCAGTAAAAGTTCATTTACTGAACCACAGGCTTACAACAAATGCATCAGAATATATTTCTGCCAAGCAGCATCTTAAATAATACCCTTACTCAAATCACCCGAATTCATTTTCAATGATTTCAGGTCTTGATAAAAACCAGGATAGGATTTATTGATTGCTTCAGCACCATTGATAATAATATTTCCCATGGCAGCCAATCCCGCAACGGCAGTAGTCATCGCAATCCGGTGATCATTGTGTGAGGATACTTCTGCTCCCTTAACGCCTTTGCCGCCGTGGATGTTCATTAGGTCGCCATTCAATTCTATTTCCACATTCATCTTTTTAAACTCATCTCTCAAAGCTATAGCCCGGTTACTTTCTTTGTGCAACAGGCGGTTCACTCCTTTTATTGTTGTGGTGCCCTGGCAATAGCCCGCAAGCGCCACCAACGGCGGAAAAAGGTCAGGACAATGTGTGGCGTCAAATTCAAATGCTTTCAATTCATTTCTCTTAACCGTAATTTCATTGTTATGAATACTTACTTCAGCACCGCAATCATATAAGGCTTCCATAATATTTTTATCACCTTGTGCTGAATTCAGATCGGCGCCTTTTAAAGTAATCTCGCCCGCTACCGCTCCGGCAACCAAAAGAAACGCCGCATTGCTCCAATCGCCTTCCACGGTGTATTTTATATTATCCGCAGTCAATGGTTTTCGTGGATGTATGGTGAATACTTCATAATTTTTGTTGTCTATCCTGAAGCCGAAATCTTGCAACACTGAAATCGTAAGATCAATGTAAGGCCGGCTGGACAAATCTTTGACTGTGATATTAGCAGGAACCGTGCATGCTTTTGCAAAAGCAAAAAGAAGCCCGGTGAGAAACTGGGAACTCAGTGAACCATCGACTGTAATGTTTTTAGGTTGAAGCGGGCCACGTAAAGTAACCGGCAATTTTCCACTGTTGGAATTGACTTCCACATCGAGCAACGGAAGAATTTCATCAAAAAAATCCATTGGTCTTTTTAGGATGCTTCCTTCGCCCGTAAAAATAATATCGTAATTAAAAAGGCCTGCTATTGGCGCAAACATTCGCATCGACAAACCGCTTTCGCCCACATTTACGATCACGTTCTTTCCAGGAAACTGCGAACGAAAAATATGATCGTTTGACGTAATGGTCATCTTATCGCCTTTCATATCAATGGTAGCACCCAATTTTGTAATGATATTCATGGCGGCCTTTTCATCATTGCTGTTACCAAAATTATCAATTACTGTTGTGCCGGGCGTAAGAAGCGCCGCCGCGCAGGCGCGCTGCATCGAGCTTTTGGAAGGAGGCACCTTTATAGAGCCTGATATTGGGGAAGGAGTTATTGTTATGATCACGGGTGAAGTTAAAAGTTATGAGTGATTAGTTATCAGTTACAAGTGTTTGAAAAATATTTCGCGTAAATCGGTTAATGGAATTTTTTTGATGGAAGCTTTTCCTATCTTATCCAGCACTACAAAATTCATATCCGTTCCTGATTTCTTTTTGTCATGCAACAGGATATCCCATGTTTTTCCTTTATCAATATCAAAAGCCACTGGCAAATTATATTTTGAAATAAGTTGCTTCAAGGTTTCGGTGTTTTCTTTTGAAAAGCCATTGATTTTTTCAGAAATAAGACATGCAGCTACCATCCCAATGCTCACCGCGCTCCCATGCGGAAGTTTGGCTGTGTTCTCAATGGCATGCCCAATAGTATGGCCGAAGTTCAGCAGCTTTCTTTCGCCTGTTTCAAATTCATCGCTGGCAACCACATTGTATTTTATATCCACGTTTCGTTCAATTAATCTTCCGATATTTTCCTTTGAAGATTGGAAATCTTTTAACGTCTTTTCTTCCAGGAAATGAAACATCTTTTCATCCTTAATACATGCGTGCTTAATAATTTCAGCAAAACCATTGACCCATTCTTCTTCCGGAAGTGTTTCTAAAAATGAAAAATCATACAACAAGAATTCCGGATGTCGGATCACACCAACAAGATTTTTATAAACGCCCACATCGATGCCGTTTTTGCCACCAATACTTGCATCTACCATTCCAAGAATGCTTGTAGGTGCAAATGCGAATTTTATGCCACGCATGTACACCGATGCCGCATAACCCGCGATATCAGTAACTACTCCCCCACCCACTCCGATTAGAAAACTCTGCCGGTCGGCGTGCATCTCAATTAGACGCTTAATAATTTCATCGGCGGCTTGCTGATTTTTATAAGCTTCTCCTGCTTTTATTACAATAGTTTTCCAACCAACAAATTTTTTGGATTGCTTCGAAAAAATATTTTCATCGGTTACCAGGATTGCATTCTCTTTATTCACCAAATCTCCGAGAATAGCAAAGTCTGCATCGAAATAGCCATTAATGGATTTACCGGAAAATTGATATTTTTTTTCGATTATTTTTTTAGTCTTCATTCATCACTCTGTTTTGATGATTGATACTTTCCATGTGTACGGCGTCAAGGTATTTGGTAATAAAATCCTGGCTCAGATCTAATTTTTCACCTCTTGCAACGGCCTTTGCCAGAATTTCGTTCCAGCGATTGGTTTGCAAAATGGTGATGTTGTTTTCTCTTTTATATTCTCCTATTTTATTAGATATTTTCATCCGCTGACCAAGCAGCGCCAATAGTTCATCGTCAATATGGTTGATCTGCTCTCTCAATTTCGCCAGCGCTGTTACAAATTCTTTTTCATCAGTATTTTCCAAACGCCATTTTATTTCCCCCAGCATTTCAGCAAGACGCTCCGGTGTAATTTGTTGTTTGGCATCGCTCCAGGCTTTGTCCGGATCGATGTGCGATTCGATCATCAAACCTCCGAAATCAAGATCAACGCTTTCCTGGGCAACGGCCTGCAACCCTGTCCTGTTACCACATATATGAGAAGGATCGCAAACGATTAGCATATCAGGAAACCTTCTTTTCATTTCTATTGGCAGATGCCACATGGGTGCATTACGAAATTCGGTATTGCCGTAATTGGAGAAACCACGATGGATCATTCCGATATCTTTAATGCCTACTTTCTGCAAACGCTCAATTCCTCCGCTCCATAATTCCAGGTCAGGATTGATAGGATTCTTGATCAATACCGGCACATCGCTTCCACGCAATGCGTCACACACTTCCTGCACGCTAAAAGGATTCACCGTAGTTCTGGCGCCGATCCAAAGAATGTCAACATCAAATTGCAAAGCCATTTCCACATGCTTTGCGGTGGCTACTTCTACAGCTATCGGCAACCCGGTGACTTTCTTTGCCTGTGCCAGCCAGGGCAATCCCTTCACACCTATCCCCTCAAACATGCCGGGTTTGGTACGAGGTTTCCAGATGCCCGCACGAAGCACATCAACCTTGCCTGTTTTAGCAAGTCTCATGGCGGTTTCTACAACTTGTTCTTCTGTTTCAGCGCTGCATGGGCCACTGATGATCACCGGGCGTTTTTCCCAGATTTTTTGAATCGTTTCGTTCATCGTTTTTGTTTTATTTATAATTTCTATTTTACTAATCTTTATTACACAAATTTTAAGAATTACACGAATTAGAATCGTAACAATGTCATAGTAAAACAACATTTACTTTCGATTCTTATTCAGGACAGCACACTACTCACTATTCACTATTCACTACTCACCCCGCCCGTTACCGTTCGGGCAGGCAATCACTACTCACTATTCACTACTCACTATTCACCCCCGCCCGTTAACGTTCGGGTAGGCACTTACTACTCACGTCCTCACTTAATAATCTTACTGATCTTATTCGCATTCACCATCAGCTCAGTCAGGTATTCTAAATTCTCTTTCTCCAAACTCGCCTTAAATTTCCTTAGTTGCGAAATATGCTCGTTTAAAACATCCAGCACATTCTCTTTGTTCTGCATAAAAATAGGCGCCCACATCGAAGGATTGCTTTTTGCAAGCCTTACTGTACTTTCAAACCCACCACCGGCTAATTCAAAAATAGCGTCCCCTTCTTTTTCTTTTTCCAAAACGGTATTAGCCAATGCAAACGAAGTGATATGCGATATATGACTCACATAAGCCGCATGAACATCATGGTTCTCCGCATTCATGTATACGATATGCATCCCTAACTCTTTATAAATATTCTCAATAGCATCAACTGCGTCTTTATCACTTTTTTCTTTTTCACAAATTACGCAGGATCGCCCTTTGAAAGCCTCTCTCACGGCCGCTTCCGGACCGCTGTACTCTGTACCCCACATTGGATGCGTAGCTACAAACCGGTTTCTCTTCGGATGATGTTCCAAGGCTTTACACAAAGCGTATTTGGTAGAACCTGCATCTGCAACAATCTGCTTGTCATTTATCAAATCCATTATCTCTTCAATGACAGGTACCGTAACATCAACAGGAATGGCCACATAAATAAAATCACTTTTCTTCACTGCTTCTGCCAATGGCAACGCTTCGTCAATAATGCCAAGTTCCTTGGCCTTATCCAGGCTTGCCTGCGTCCTGCTCACGCCGATAATATTTTTTGCAAAACCTTTTTCTTTTAAGGCCAATGCAAAAGAACCGCTGATTAAACCGACCCCAACAATGGTGACATTATCAAACATGATCACTTTTTTATTTCATTGGGCTTTGCCCAATGTTAATTTATTGCGCCCCTTCAGGGCTATAAATTATGAAACAAGAATCCAGCTTATTTCCTGTCCGAAAGACACAGTCGGGCTGGGTTGATTTACCGAATACTGTTTTACTTTTCATTCTTTATTTTTTATCCTGTATTCTTTTAATTGCTTCTGCAAGCTTTTCCACTGTTGCACAAAGACTCACTCTTATATATTTATCACCTGCACTTCCAAAAATTCCTCCGGGAGTAATGAATACATTTGCATCATGTAAAACTTCATCACTTAATTCATATCCATCTTTATATTCTTTCGGAATAGCGGCCCACACAAACAATCCCGCCTGGCTTTTATCATAAGCGCATTTCAGTAAATCCAACAACTCAAATACTTTTTCTCTTCTTTTTCTGTAAACATCATTTACTGAATCATACCAGCTTTGATCAAGCTCCAACGCTTTTGCTGCCGCCAGTTGCACCGGAAGAAACATGCCGCTATCCATATTACTTTTAAATCGTAAAATTTCTTCAATTCTTTCTTTTGCGCCGCAAAGCATACCCACCCGCCAGCCGGCCATGTTATGGCTTTTGCTAAAAGAATTTAATTCTATCACAACGTCTTTAGCTCCTTCAAAACTCAGCAAACTCATTGGATGATCATTCAAAATAAAACTATACGGGTTATCGTGAACAATAAGTATCTGATGTTTTTTAGCAAAAGAAATCAATTCTGTGAACATTTCGTTTGTAGGCAGTTGCCCTGTTGGCATCTGGGGATAATTTACAAACATCAATTTTACGTTTTGTAAATCAAGTTTATCCAATTCTGCAAAATCAGGACACCAGTTATTTTCTTCTGTTAGCGTGTAGGATTGCACGTTAGCTCCTGCAATTTTTGCCGCGCTCATGTAAGTAGGATATCCCGGATTAGGAATTAACACAGTATCGCCCGGATTAATATAAGTCATGCAAATATGCATAATGCCTTCTTTACTTCCGATCAATGGCAAAATTTCCGAATCAGGATTAAGTTCAACATGATACCATTTTTGATACCATTTAGAAATGGCATTTCTAAGAACAGGATTTCCTTTATAATTCTGATACCCATGCTGATTGGGCTTTGCAGCTTCCTCTGCCAATGTTTTGATCACATCGGGATGTGGGGGAAGGTCGGGGCTGCCGATGCCAAGATTGATCACATTCTTGCCCGCTTTATTCATCTCATCAATCTGCCTGAGTTTTGTTGAAAAATAATATTCCTCAATGCCGCCCAGACGATCTGCTACACCCGCTATTTTTTTTAAAGTAGGATTATGAGAAACGCTATTTTCAATTCTCTTTTCCATTATTTTCCATTTTCATTTTGAATAAACGTTGTTTGCGACCATGTTCTTGGTGTCTTCCCATTTTTATAAACACCATACACCTTAACGGCCGCTGTAAAAGGCTTGATACTTTCCAGAACGTGACTCAGATGTTGCATGTCCGTAAACTCGCAATCAGCGTGGAAAGCATATTTCCAGTCGCTTCCAGGGATAGGCATTGATTGCAACTTACTCAGGTTCACATCTCCTTCAGAAATTTTTGAAAGCACTTTCGCGAGGCTTCCCTTTGAATGATCTGTTTCAAAAATGATAGAAGCTTTGTTGGCATCCTCAACATCCATCGCTAAATCTGCGGGTTGCAATGCCCAGAACCTTGTGTAATTATTTTTTTGCGTATGAATATTTGGTGCGATCATATTTAATTGAAAAAGTTCAGCCGCAAGCTCACCGGCAATAGCAGCAATGTGCTTGCTTTTGTGCTCATGAACATGTTGCGCGCTAAGTGCGGTATCTTCCGTTTCAATTAATTTCCAGTTATATTTTTCTAAAAAATCTGAACACTGCAACAGCGCCATTGGATGAGAATGAACCTCGCGAATATCATCAAGTGTTACGCCCGGATTTACCAAAAGGTTCTGGTCTATTTGAAGGTAAATTTCACCAATAATTTTCAAATTACTTTTTAGCAACAGATTGTAATTAGGTAAGATGCTTCCGGCAATAGAATTTTCAATAGCCATCAAACCGCCGTCGCTAAGCGATTCGTCGTTCGCAATCTTCACTACATCGCGAAAAGTGGAACAACAAATCACTTCCACATCATTCCCGTAGAATTTTCGGGCGGCAGCCTGGTGAAAACTACCTTCAAAACCTTGTATGGCTATTTTCTTACTCATTTTAAAAACAAAAATCCCGGCTTTTTCTGCCGGGATTCTTTTATCGTTATCTGTTTATTTCAGTTTTAACAAAGGCATCCCGGGCTATTTCTAAAATAGTAGCTAAAATAAAAGAAGCCTGTATTTGCATTTGTGATTTTCATTTCTGCGCAAAAATAAGTTAGAATTTGAAATCAGCAAATTTATTTTTTGTTTTCGAAAAAAATTATGCAATCGTTTGAGTAAGGTCTGCCATACCTGCGCGGATGAATAGTTCAGCCATGGATTACAGGGAGAATTTAAAATCGGGAATTTTGTTTGCTTACTGTAAAGATGATACCCGACCAACCCAAAAAATAAAAATATCCTCCTAAGAATTTTAATTCCTCACTGACAGGGATAAATGTGTCCAATCTCACTTTAAGCGTTTTTTGTTGTTTATTATGGTAATGAAATTACCAGACATATTTTAATCATTAAATTGTATGTTCCTAAAATTAATTACTCCATTTTCTGAACTGTAAACGTCATTTTCGCCGTCATAAATTACCTGCGTTGAGACTACATCCTTGCCTACAGTTTTCCTTAAATAATCTAATCCTGCAACAAAATTTTTCGCAAAACTTTTCGATGACTTTATTTCGTAAGCATACAGCTGTGTTCCTTTTTCTTGAATTAAATCCACTTCGTTTTGCGATTTGTCTCTGTAAAAATATGAGTTAGGCAATTTACCCTGATTGAACCGGTCTTTATAAAATTCAAGCACTATAAGATTTTCAAAAATCGCTCCGCGTAAAGGATGAGAGGTCAGGTGTTGCTCATTTTCTATACCCAGAAGAAAACAAACCATCGCGGTGTCGTAAAAATACATTTTCGGTGTTTTGACCAATCTCTTACCTATATTCCTGAAAAATGGCGGTAAGCGAAACAAAATATAGGACGCTTCCAGCACACTTGACCATTCATTTATTGTATGTACCGATACACCAATTTCGTTGGATAATACGGAAGCATTAAATTCTGTGCCTATACGTCCGGCACATAAACGCATAAACGTTTGAAATTTGATCATGTCTTTTACATTCAATAATTGCCGAACATCACGTTCTATATAGGTGTTGTAATAATTTCTGCTTACATTCTGGACCGGCATACCCTTTGCCCACACAGCGGGATAGCCTCCATTTAGCAAAAGAGTATTAGTATCTGTGCTTGTTCTTTTACCCAACTCATCTAACGATAAAGGCAATAAGGTAAGTGTTGCAGCTCTGCCTGCTAATGACTCCGTTATTATTTCCATCAATGCAAAATTGCTGCTGCCTGTAACGACAAAACGGCTGCCGGGCGCTTCATCGGCTACTACTTTAATGTAGGAAAACAATTCAGGATATTGTTGTGCTTCGTCTATTATGATACCGCCCGCATATTGTTGCAGAAATGCTTTGGGAGAAGCCATAATTTGTTCGCGGGCTGCAATATCATCCATGTCTGCATAATGATAATTATTAAATACCTGTTTGCACAGCGTTGTTTTTCCTGACTGTCGCGGGCCGGTGAGTACAATCACGCTATAAAGTGAAGAAAGACGTTCTTATTCATCTTGAAGTATCCTGTTGATATACAGTTTCTTATTCATGGTTCGGGCACATTTGAAGTTGAACTTCATATTTGTCCAAAAATAATATTTTTAAAAGTAAAAAAACAAAAACAGATTATCTGGGTGCATTTCAAATTGTCGCTGTAATTTCGGTCGGTGGAGACACCGACCGAGGCTGGAATACATTGACTTATCTTCATTTCATGCGACATACTTCATCCTAATCCATCCCATTAATAAAAGTTTCCACAAAATCCTTAATGCGTTTCAAAATCCTGTCCCCGGTTTTTTTGCGTTGCAGTAAGCCGGGCTTTTCGCCTTCGATGAGTTCTAATACTTCATCGCGCAACGGCTCCCTTTCTGCAAATAGATAATCTTCAATCAGCCTTTTTATTTTTTCCGGTGAAAGGTTTTCTTCTAAAATAATTTTTGAAAAGCGAGAATGTTTTTTACGCGCATCAAATCCCGGAATGCTTTGATAAAATGTAATTCATCATCTTCAGTTTCAAGGTTATTTATACTATCCGGTGTGGGAGCAACTTTCAACATAATTTATTAATTCCCTACCAATACGAGTTTTTGTGTAACCCCAAATGATACACGCTTTCAAGACATATTATCCCATGAATCTAACCCGCTTTTAGCTGAGTTGGAATATGACAGATTGTATAACTTTACATCCGATAACGAAAATAATGATGATGAACAATACCTCAGTAACCTCGAACTTGACCGGGAAGAACAAAAATTATTGGAGAAAAGTATTACCAACTATGAAAAAGAATCTGACGGCAGAGGAGTTTATGATATGGATGCAGGAATTACCCGGCAAACTTTACAAACAAGTAACAGAGTACTATACGGATCAATACCGGGAGGTGATAGTGATCAATTTGACAGAATTGCAAATTTTGACAAATTTAAAGAAGAGTTGCAGAGAGCAAATGAACATATTCATTCCGGTAACCCGGGAAGTGATGGAAGAAATATGCAACAAATTTTTGCTGACTCCAAACTTAATAACACAAGTAAAGCATTGGAGTTTAGTTAGTATATTGGAAGAAGGCTGTTACAATCTCCCGATACAGTCCTTGGAAGAGTTTTTGATTCGATATACCAGCAAGGTAAAGGAGGAAAGTTTTTTACTGTAGATAAGAAACAGGCGGGAATGTTATACTCTCAAGGGGGTAATATTCAGCTTTCTATTACAGATCTTCAAAATCAACTTAGCAAACACACAGACTATAATCATTTCGAACATTGGTTAGAAGGTGCACTATAAGAAGTAATTCATGCTACAGTGGATTCTCTTACTAATCAATCGAAATGAAGGATGATGTACCAGCTAAATATGTAGGTAAAGCTATTTCTATAGCAAAAGAAATTATGAATACTTATTCTATTTTTGATAACGATTTTAGAAAAGATTTGAAATTACAAAAGTAATTATCGATCATTTGCAAAAAATTAATATCAGTATGATTATAAAAAGCACAGCAAATAACCATCCAACTGACCAGACATCTGTCGTTATGTAAATTAGGGCGATAATAATACCAACCAGAGTAATACCCCAAGCAAGAAAAATTTTTCATAACTTGATTATTTTGTACCCAATTGAGGCTTAAATAAAATTCACGCGGAAAAAAGAAAAGAAGGGGATTTATTCCCGTTCCTTTTTTAAGGTCGCTATTTGATTAAATAATGTTATTATTGGAAAATATTAATTATTCCAATTCTAACAAAATGGCAATCAATTTAATCCCATCAGATTATAGCTCATTTCCTAAAAATGTAATCAGAATTATAAATAAAATTAAATCTATTTATAATAAAACTGATAATACTAATTGCTTCCTCTATATTAAACCTACAATAAAAAATATTTCCCCCACTCTCATTTTAATTGATCCCTCTAAAGGAGTGTCTATCATAAGTATTAATATTTGGGTACCTCCTACAATTGATGATATTCCGAAAGCTGGTAAAGCTATATTCACTTTAGATAAATATTTTAAAGTGATAAATGAGATATTTGAAAATGATACCAGTTTATTGAATAATGAGGGTATTGTATGTTATAACTTATGTTCCAGACTTATATTTACAGAATTGTCATCAGATGATATAAATAAATGGAAAGATACTTTCAACAAACCACCTACGAAATGTTATACATCCGACCAGATTATTAATCTCACTATCGGGGATTTTTTTGATAATAAAAATTGCACAATAAATCCAGTACAAATTTCTACTATAAGAGGTGTTCTTTTTCCTGAGATTAAAATAAGAGATGTTTATAACAGAATCAAAGTATTGGATGATGAACAGGAATTATTTGCTAAGAAGATTCCCGATGGGCATTATATGGTAAGTGGGGTACCGGGGAGTGGTAAAACTGTAATATTGATTGCACGAGCCATTTACCTTTTAAAGAAGAACCCAACATGGCACATTAAAATAGTTACTTATAATCGTTCTTTGAACAGTAATATTAAAAGCAGACTCAGACAAGTATTTTTAGATTCCGAACTATCGTTTGAGTTGTTTGATAATATTTCTATAACCACCTTTCATAAGATGGCTTTAGAAATTGCTGGTGTAACTGTACCAGATGAAAATATAAATTATTTTTGGCAAGAAGGGATAGTCACACAAGCATTGATAAATGCAACTCCTACCTACGATGCGATATTAATTGATGAATACCAGGATTTTTATGATAATTGGATTAAATTGTGTATAAAAGTTACAAAAGTTCAAACAATCGATTCGAGGGAATTTAAAAATATTTTTTTAGCAGGTGACAGATTGCAAAGCATATTTAATCCCGATGAACATAACTGGCAAGCTGTTGGAATTAATATTCGAGGAAACATAAGATCTAAATTACTCAAACATACTTATAGAACAGGAAGTTCAATTATTGAATTAGCATTAAAAATGCTTATGTCAGATAAAGTTTACAAAACTGAAGTGGATAAATTTTATGAAGGAAATAAAGGGATAATTAATGAATCGGGTATTTCAGATAAAATAGATTTTATTGAAGGGGACTATAAATGCATTTCTATTTTGTTGCAAAAACTCATAATTGATGATGGATATAAACCAGAAGAAATTCTTGTTCTTTGTCCAACTCATGAACACATTGAAACCCTTTTTAATAGCTTTCCCCCCAATTTGAGAGACCAATGTATGATTATGAGGGATATAACTGATGGGTTTATAAATATAACCACCTATCATTCATCTAAAGGACTTGAAAGTCGTATTTGTGTACTCGTAGATATTGATAAAGTAATAAATTTAAAATTAATTTATGTTGGAATGACACGAGCTTTCCAATTTTTGTATATTCATTCTGATAATTTTATAAATTCTAAAGTAGCAACTAATTTGAGAAATGACTCCTTTATAGAAAGAGGTAGCAACGATGAAATACCAAGGAGACTTACAATTCAGGATATTCGTGGTCTTATGAATAAAAAAGTTTCAACTTCTAAACCTCCGGATGATTCCCCTTTTTAGAAAAAATAAAGAAGTTATTCTAAAGTAAATTTTAAAATTTTCATTTTACTACTCTAATATAGTTAATAAAAACCCGGTCTTACCAGGCTAAATGATTTAAGTTATTTATCTCCCTCTTAGAAGAATGATTTAGTTAATTCTTCAGTTCCTTTTTTATGAGTTATTGAATATCCATAACTTCTGAGATATTGAATGCTGAAGTTGGACTTAAAATTTGTCCAAATTTCAAAAAAAAATCCGACGAATTTGTTAGTTTAATAGTGCCAAAGCAATTATCTAAGCCGGTTCCCCCAACTTCTTCATTCCATCTTTATTCATCAATATCTTTATTAGAAAAATTACAGCGGTCACCGCAAAGATTCCTCCGATGATCCAGTTCATGAGGCTTTGATTGCCATTTAGTTTTTGAACAATCCATTTACCTCCGAAGATAAAAACACAATTGCCTAATAGCGTCCCAAGGCCAATGCCAATAATATAAATATTATAGTAAGAGTTTTTCGGTTGCAGAATATTTTTTGAAAACAGCACCGCACTCCATCCAAACCAAAACGGTATTTGCATCGGGCTAACAGCACTCATCATCAATCCCAGTAAAAAGCGATTGATGTTATTATCGAGCATCACATTTTTAGCATGATGAGGTTGGGAGGCTGCGATAAAACTCCCTATTGCCATTGCTACAACGATCCCCAAAGCGATCCATTCCATCCATCGAAATAATTTCTTCTGCTTGCGTATCCAATTGATGCCAACTAAAGATATTCGAACATAAATCATTTCTACCAGCAAAGAACCTAGTGAGAAATAAATGGCATTGCGAATATTCTCCTGTACGCTTATTTGCATCGCGGCTACGTTAAGCGTCCCCAGTGGTAGGGAGCCTAAAAAGCTCACCATCAACCCCCAGAAAAAAATCTTTATTAGGCCCATAAAATGGTCAGTTCTTTTTTGCAGCAACTTTAAGGGATACAGTTACGCTGTTACTTAATACCATACTTTTTTCACCAACACCGTAAAGCGTGCGGTCGATATCAAAATTACCTGTAAAAACGTAATCTTCGTTTATTTTTTTTGCGTGAAAGGGGAAGGAAATTTCTTTAGTAATCCCCTTAATGATCAGGTTGCCCGTGAAATAATAAAAGCCACTGTCAGTTTTGTTTGTTTTCCCAATTTTTGTAGAAACCAACCGCAATACCGGGTATTGGGCGGCATCGAAATATTCGTCGCTTACCAGGCTTTTGTCTCTCATGGTATTACTGGTGTTAACCGTAGCCACCGCAACCGTTACATCAAAGCTGCACCTGGCAAGGCTATCCGGCGAAAATAAAATTATGCCGCGGATTCCGGATAAGTCACCGCCGGTGGCAATACCAAAATTCTTAATTACAAAATGCACTTTACTTCCGGTATCCACGGGGCTATAATTTTGTGCAGAAGTATTGATCGCAATAAAAAGGGTAAGGATTAAAATACTTTTCAACATCGACATCATTTTTTTTTCACAAGGTGTTTCATTTTCAGGAAATTTCTTTATCAACTCTATTAATTATTCTATAATATTTTTTTGTATCTATTCTAAATCTAAGCCCCTTCATAAACGGCCAATAGGCCACACCCTGCTCATGATTGTATCGGCTTATTTTATATAGTATTTTCCAATGTTTCAGGATTTCCTTCCATGCACCGGTCAATGTATAGCCCGTGTCGTAAAAGTGATTGGGTTCAGCGCCACAGCCATTGTATTCCAGGATCACAAAATTCTTTCCCTCCTTCAATTCTTCAATCGAATTGCACATGATATCATACCGGCCATAAAAGAAATCATTAATCCCGAGACTTATTTTATCAAGTATCGCTACCAAATCATCGTTGATCTCCGAGCTTAAATCAATAAAATCGGCGCCACGATTATGATTGCCCGCATAACTCAGGATATAATTTTCTCCCGCCGGAATTATTTTATTAAAATTTAATTCATGCTTTCGTTTTAATTCTGCAAGCCGCTTTTTTGTTTTTAAATTTTTCAACAACAGCTCGCCAAGATTATGCACGCCATCTCCCGTTACCCGCATGGGAATTTTTTGAAGGAATCCGGTAATTGCCCCTTTTTTCTCATAAGGAAACCGGTAGTAAAACAGGCTTATCTCCATTGGATAGCTAATATATTCCTGGATAAAATATTCCACTGGAATTTTAGAATGATATTCGTTTAACTGTGCTTCATCTTCAATCTTGCGAAACAAAATTCCCTGCCCTCCTACTTCGGGCTTTACTATCAAAGGAAATTGAATACCGCTTTGCAGAAGCCTGCTTTTCAATTTAGAAAAATCTTCTGATGGTTTCACATTAAAATAGGTGGCGCAATATTCAACGGGTAGCAATTCGTGCATTTCCTGTTTGGGCTCGCCATCCATACCACCAAAAGTAAGTTTGGGATTGCTCGGTGTGAAAAACCAAACTGCCCGCGAGCGTATCATATACCAAATCCAAACCGGCACAATTGGCGCGTACAAAATCTTAAACGGCCATTGTTCCCAGTTTTTTATTTTCTTTATCAGGTTCATTCAATTTTTTGATAGCCGCAAAAATAAGTTAAACAGGCGAACCCCTTGCATCACATGAACTTTCTTTGTTGTATTTTAGCCGTCAAACTTCACAGAAAATGCATATTCCAACAATGGCAGAAATGGTAGCGGAAGGTAAACACCCAGATGTGTTGTTCTTTGTGGGCTGCGCGGGCAGCTTTGACCAGCGGGCACAAAGAATTACGAAAGCATTTGCCGCTATTTTAAATAAAGTTGGAATCAACTATGCCATTCTTGGGAAGGAAGAAATCTGTAATGGCGATCCGGCACGACGCGCCGGAAATGAGTTTCTTTTTCAGATGATGGCCTATCAGAATATTCAGTTGCTCGATGGATATGAAGTAAAGAAAATAGTAACCGCCTGCCCGCATTGTTTCAACATAATGAAGAATGAATACCCGGCTTTGGGTGGCAATTATGAAGTGATACATCACACCGTTCTTTTGCAACAACTTATCGATGAAGGAAAAATAAAGATGAAAGAGAACGGAAGTTTTAAAGGAAAAAAAATTACGTATCACGATAGCTGTTATATTGGCCGTGCCAATAATATTTATGAAGCTCCGCGAAAAGTATTAGAGGTGCTAGATGTGGAATTGACAGAAATGAAACGTTCGCGCAGCAACGGATTATGTTGCGGTGCGGGGGGTGCCCAAATGTTTAAAGAAGAAGAAAAAGGAAATAAAAGAATTAATGAAGAAAGAACCAAAGAAGCGATAGATACCGGTGCAAAAATCATTGCGTCCAACTGCCCCTTTTGCATGACGATGCTTAGCGACGGTATAAAACTGAATGAAAAAGAAGACGAAGTAAAAGTGATAGATTTGGCGGAGTTGATTGAAGAGAGTATGGAATGAAATGGGGTGGCTGAAGATAAACCTTGCTTCTTGCAAATAACTTTATAGTTTACAGTTTTTGGAACTTATCACATTTAATAATAAAACAGGGAAAACTCCAATATTTTGATAAACTTATTTTATTGAATTTATTAATTCATGCAGCGAATTTTGAAAATCATCTGTCTTTAAAAATATAAGAACTAACTTATCGCCTCTCTTAAACGTTTGCAACGCTTTATTAAATTTAAATCATTCATTTAAAATTATAAATTATGAAGAAAATTATTTTAATAGTTATTCTTTTCATTTCTATCATTTCGGTTCATGCGCAGACTCTAAATATTCCTTATAATTTTCCTATAAAACCAGGAACTGAGGAATGGAAACAATTCAAATCGGGTGATGAAATGGTGCAGGCATGCAAACTACCAGATTCAATACTAACGTCATTATCCACAGAAGCTTTAGTAAAAACATGTTTAAATTATCCTTTGCTTAATGAAGTACTTTATGCAAATAATCTTCAAACAGGGATTGAAGCAGTAATAAAAAATTTCAATGGTTTGTCTGAACTTCTAAAAAGAAAGGACGCAGGGCAAGAGTTATTTAAAATTTATAAAGATAAAAATGTAAAAGATCTTAATGAAAATTCAAATGAAGTGCAAAAAGACCTTTTTACATTTGAATTTACCTATTTAGAATTATTGCTTTCTCAGCCTCAAATTCTAAATAATTTAAGCAGCAATGAAAGAATTGAATTAGCAGAAGAGGCCATTCGAAAATATGATAATAAAAAAGAAAAGAAAGAGATTTTTGGGGACTTTGGGCTTACCACCACTGTTTTTCTTATTGGAAAAATATTAAATGCTGAAAACAAACTTACGGAAGTGCTGAAAACAGTTTCTCAAAAAGAAATAGATTTATTTTTAGCTACAGCCATGTATAGCAATTCGTCTACTATATCAGCAATTTATAATGCTGGGGAATAATTATAACTATGAACCGATTCATTTTTTTTATTTGCTTTATTATAATGATAATTACAGGCAGTAGCTGCAAAAAGACAAAAGCAGATATAGATTGCAACAGTTATCCTGTTCCTTCAGACACCTATAAATATCCAATTCTGCCCGGTACGCCAGCCTGGGCAAATTTAAAAACCGGGGAGGAAATGTTACAAGCCTGCCAGATACCGGATTCTGTATTACCGACAATATCTACCGAAGGATTGGTTCAAAGTTGGCTGGATATGCCGCTTAATAACGAAATCTTCGTAACAAACTCGATTCAAAAGGCAATGGAATATTTTATTGAAAATTTTTCAGGGTTGAGAGAATTAGTAGGACGATATGATGCTGCAGACAAATTGTTTAAAAAATACCAATCCATGAACCCAGCTTGCATCACTACATTTAAAACAGAAATCGAACAGGGAAGTTTTACTTTTCTATTTAGTTATATTGAATTGCCCCTGGCGCAGGATACAATCCTTAATCAAATGACTTTGAAGCAAAAAAAAATATTGGTAAATGAAGCGATGAAAAAATATAAATATAGGATTGACCATTTAAATTACTATGATATAATAACGGCAAATATAAGCCTGTTTATTTGTGCAAAAGTTATGAGAAATTGCCAGTACCAACCCTTTTTAAATAGTATGAATGATGACCTATTGTGGTTTATAAGCAACGCTCAGTTTAAAATTCCTTTAGATAATTATGCTACTGAAAAAAATATTATTATATCAAATTCACTAAATTTTACAAAATAACATTATGAAGAAAATATTTCTAACTCTTATTTTTTTTATTTGTGCAATTTCACTTCGTGCTGCATAAACAAATTCACTCATCATTTAAAGCTTTTATTATGAAAAGTATAATTTTCCTCTGTTGTCTTCTGATTATTTCATTAACCTGTTTTGCACAACAAATTACAACACCGTATAATTTTCCGGTGAAGTCAGATAATCCCCAATGGCGAAAATTTAAATCAAGAACTGAAATGGCGGAAGCATTGCAAATTCCTTCTGATATTTTAAAAAATCTGACAACAGAAGCACTTGCCAAAACATGCTTAAACTTCCCGATGTTTAAAGATTTATATTTTTTCAATACCATACAAACCGGATTTAATAACCTAAAACAATCATTTAATGGATTTCAGGAACTTTTGACCAGAAATGATGCGGCTATAGAATTGCTTAAGCTCTATAAGCTAATGAACCCGGAAGAAATTGTACATGAAGCAAATGATACTTTGAAGGGAGACTTTTCATTTCATTTTGTTGAGATTGAGATATTACTGGCACAAGAGGAACTTATTAATTCATTAAGCCCAGATACTGAAGCAGAATTATTGAAAGAAGCCGCTTTAAAGTATGAACAGAAAAAAGCCACAAGTGAATTTAGCAGTTTTTCTCTAAGCCCTTCAATGCTTGTTGCAGGAAGAATATTAGATAAAAAAGGAAGACTGCAAAACTTAAAAGCTACATATACAAATAACGAGATACAAAATTTTCTTTCAACAGGGCTGGCAAATAACCCGCAGTTATTAGAGCAAATATTATCGTTATCAAAAAACTAAATGTTATGAAAAGAGTAAAAAATTATTCTTTTTCTTTTTTGCTTATAATGTCCATGTGTGTGTTTATTACTTGCCGGAAAGATGCTGCAAGCTTATGTGAAAACGGATCATGTGCGATTGTAAAACCAACCGATACATACGATTATCCTATAAAGGGAGGAACTCCTGAATGGGCTGCATTTACAACGCATCGGCAAATGGAAGATGCTTGCCAGGTTCCTGCTGATACGCTTGCAAAAATGTCAACAGATGGCCTGATTCAAACATGCATGGATTATCCATTGCTTGGCGATTTGCTTTTAAATGTCGGGGTTAATATTACTGGTGCTTTAAGTAATATGATGCAAACTTTTTCAGGATTGATAAAATTGTGTAAGCGTTCTGATGCAGGTACAGCAATGCTTGAAAGATATAAAATAATGAATCCTGATTGTGCAACATGTAATCAACCAATGTTTACAAGCAATTTTAACGCTTTTGAGATGATTATTGGAAATGATAGTATTCAAAAGAAACTGACTTCCAATGAGAATAAAACCTTAGTAAAAGAAGCAATCAATAAGTATAGGCAGAAAAAAAATATAGGAAATTATTATTACGCTCTTTATGGATTATCAACTTCTCTGTATGTCTGTTCAAAAGTAATGCTGAATGAAAATTATCAGCCGTTCGTTGAATTATATAACCAAAACTTCAATCTTCAATTATTTGTAGCAAAACTTTTATGGCCAGCTGATCCGAATGAAGTGGATATTATGTTCAACAAAATTCTTGCTACTGCTATTTCCTTTTCAAAATAAAAACTTTAAGACATGAAAAAGAATTATTTCATATTACTGTTATTACTAATGCCCATATTTTCAAACGCACAAACTTTTCCTTCTATAAATTATTATACAACGATATATACAAGAAATGGAACATCAGTTGAAGGCATTGTCTATTACCCTTTATCGAGTCAGGACTATGCAACTTCTTTAAATTATATCCAACAATATTATCCAAACGTAACAATTTTAGAAGATCCTACATCGGAATATAATTGTTACAGTTATGCTTTTCATTTATCCGAAGGCAATACACAAAAGGCATGGATTAATTCCACTACAACAACAGGTGCTGCCAATTTAAGTAAGTATTGGACAGATGGAAGTTTTATTCAAGTCTGCAATGAGGCGGATGCAGATAAAGCGTATTATTATGCCGGAGACCATGCAGCTGTAACTACATCTTCCATAAGTGGAGAGTATGAATCTAAATGGGGTGCAAATTGTCGTATAATACATGCTCCAAATTACTGCCCTTATGATGTTCCTTATTACAGGAGGTATTATTACGCCTCCACCAAAGTATCGGGTGATGCATCCAATTTATGTACCGGTACCAGAACTTTTTCAGTTAAAAATATTTCCGGAGCAACCTATACCTGGACATGCAGTTCAACATTAAGCCCGGTTGGGGCATCAAATACTCATCAATATGTGGCCCAAAGAAATGGAAGTTCAAATGGAGATGCATGGGTTCAGGTAGCAATAAGTACTTCTTGTAGTAGTTCTTCAGCTACCACAAGACAAGATTTTACAGTAGGCACTCCCAATTCCCTTACTGGCATCTACAGCACCGCAACCAATACCTTATCGTTACAAACTGTCAACTTTGTACCTGTCGGAAATATTTATGCCCAATATCAATGGCCCGGCATAAGTAACATCACGGCAAACCTAACCAGCGGATCACCTTCGGGAACGGGTTTTTATTCTTTCCCTGGTCATTTTAACTTTAATATTTCAAGTGGCCAGCAGGTTAGTGTTTACTTAACGGGAACCGGGGCATGCGGTTCAGTAGATGCCACCCGCACTTTTATACAATCATCCTACTATTATTTAGTTATATCGCCTAATCCGTCATCAAATAATGTAAATGTGGGTATAACAGAAGTGGTAGATACTACCGGGAAAATGGCTAAAGAACAAAAACTTATTTCTAATACAAGCGGCATTACCAAAATGTATCTTTATGATTTTAATACTGGTGTGTTAGTTAAAGAATGGACTTTTCAGGAAATGAAATCTGGTAGTTATAATTTAAATATCGTTGGCGTTAAACAGGGTTTATATGTTTTAAAAATGGACCGGGACAATAAAACGACTTCCACGAAAATAATTGTAAAGTAAAAATGAAAAAATAAAACTGCTTCTAAATTAAAGGAAGCAGTTTTATTTTTGTAAAAAGAAGACCATGCTTATAACAAATGAATCGGCAATAATTGGAGAATCCGGGAAATCCTACAGCCTCAATTTTATAGAAGAGATTATTGAAGAAGACCTTCTAAACGGAAAATATAAAAATATTCTTACCCGTTTTCCTCCCGAGCCGAACGGCTATTTACATATCGGGCACGCAAAAAGCATTTGTCTAAATTTTGGGATAGCCCAAAAATATAATGGCAAAACGAACCTTCGTTTTGATGATACAAACCCCGTGACAGAAGATACAGAATATGTGGATAGTATTAAAGAAGATATTCATTGGCTTGGCTTTACCTGGAGCAATGAATATTATTCAAGTGACTATTTTGGCGAATTGTATCTTTTTGCTGTAAAACTTATCAATAAAGGCCTGGCATACGTTGACGATAGCAGTTCTGAAGAAATTGCTGCCGGAAAAGGAACGCCGACAGAACCCGGAACAAATAATAAATACCGCGACAGAAGCATCGAAGAAAACCTTCGCCTGTTTGAAGAAATGAAGAATGGGAAATACAAAGACGGTGAAAAAGTACTGCGTGCAAAAATTGATATGGGGCATATCAATATGCTGATGCGCGATCCAATTATATACCGAATCAAACACGCGCATCATCATCGTACTGGCGACCAATGGTGCATCTATCCGATGTATGATTTTGCTCACGGGCAAGGCGACAGTATTGAACAAATTACCCACAGCATTTGCACGTTGGAGTTTGTTCCGCATCGCGAATTGTATAACTGGTTTATTGAAAAATTAGAAATCTTTCCGTCCCGTCAATATGAATTTGCACGACTGAATATGACCTATACCGTCATGAGTAAACGTAGATTACTCATGCTCGTAAAAGAGGGTTATGTTTCCGGATGGGACGATCCAAGAATGCCTACTATTTCTGGTTTACGAAGAAAAGGTTATACGCCTTCCAGCATCCGCACTTTCTGCGAAAAAATCGGCGTGGCCAAAAGGGATAACCTGATTGACATCAGCCTCCTGGAATTTTGTGTCAGGGAAGAATTAAATAAAACCGCCAACCGAATGATGGCAGTCCTTAATCCGGTAAAACTCATTATTGATAATTATGATGAAACCGCCAGCGAAGAATTGACGACCGAAAATCTTCCAAATGATCCTGAAAACATACGAACAATCACCTTTTCGAAAGAATTGTGGATAGAGCGGGAAGACTTTATGGAAGAACCGGTAAAAAAATGGTTTCGCCTGGCGCCGGCGCAAATGGTACGTTTGAAAAGTGCGTACATTATCAAATGCGAAAGTTTTAAAAAGGATGAAGAAGGAAATATCACAGAGATTCACGCCACTTATCTTCCTGAAAGCAAAAGTGGCCACGATACGAGCCATTTAAAAGTAAAAGGAACTATTCACTGGCTCAATGCACGTGATGCGGCCACTGCGGAAGTAAGATTATATGACCGTTTATTTAAAGTAGAAAATCCTGCCGCCGAGGAAGGGGATTTTAAAGATTTTATAAACCCGGAGTCATTGCACATCATCAAAAATGCATTTATAGAACCACACATTCAACATTCGGAAACGGGCGCCCACTTTCAGTTTGTGCGCAATGGATATTTTTGCATTGACAAAGATTCCAAACCCGGAGCACTGGTGTTTAACAGGACAGTTAATTTGAAGGAAGGGTTTAAGGCGTGAATTCTTGTGCGAACGGTAACGGGCGAGGTGATTGGTGAATCATCATTGGTAAATGTGAAAATTGTGGTTCATAAATAAATCTTATCATTTAGAAAAAGACCGAAGATTTTACACTTCTTGCTTCGCTATGGCGGATAAATTGGAATGCGCAGTAAACGAATACCTTTTCCGTATTCCTATTTAGCGCTGTCTAAATTCGTGTTTTGCAAATTGTATTTCTTTTCATGAAACTCTTGAGATCAGGATGAAAATGATCTGAAAAAAAGCGCTACCAGGCTTAATAACTGCACATTAAATTTACAGAAAAAAAAATCGCAACCTTTTCCGTCGGTTGAGCGTACTGTTTTAATAGCTGATAAGAATTCGAATAATTCCAATACTTATCTTGAACTTTGAATTTGATTTAGAAACAGTCCATTAATTCCTTAATTATTATTTGGAAGAAATAGAAAACATAGTGCAGGAGTGCCGGCACGGCAATCGCAAAAGCCAGAAGTTACTTTACGAAAAGTATCATGGGTTTGCCATGAAAATAGTTTTCAGGTATATCTATAATTATGAGGAAGCAATCGAAGTTACCAACGATGGATTTGTAAAGTTTTTTATGGGAATTGATAAATTCATTCCGGACGAACAGGGAAATATTGAAAAAATGTTGGGTGGTTGGATCAAGCGCATTATGGTAAATTGCTCGATTGACCTTTTACGAAAAAAAATGTTATTGCCCGAAATCGGCGGCATTCCTGACTATGCATGGAACATTAAGGAAAACGCACCTTCCACCGAACAACTATTAATTTATAAAGAACTGGTATTGCTGATTAAAAGACTTCCACCCGATTTAAGAATTGTTTTTAATATGCACATTATAGATGGATATAAACACGTGGAAATAGCGGAAATACTGGGCATCCCGGTGGGTACTTCCAAATCGAATTTAATGAAAGCCAGGGCATTGATGCAAAAATTT
>Ga0164241_10001576_pt1 | contig 27441 bp, 11 predicted proteins | sample OricomyardsoilBY_FD_108780 | JGI IMG/M metagenome (GOLD analysis project Ga0164241, IMG submission 108780) | Backyard soil microbial communities from Emeryville, California, USA - Original compost - Back yard soil (BY) | ecosystem: Environmental > Terrestrial > Soil > Unclassified | place: USA... | reverse complement strand
TTCGGCGCAAATGTCGTGCTACTTTTGCAGCCAGTATGGTATTGCTACAAATCAAAACCATACATCGCCCGGTATATGCGGGCACCAAAATATGCCCGGCACCAATACCGATTGCCCTGGAACTATACCCTGGAGCACTTGGTTCAGCTATTTTAATAACGGTAGTTGTAGTGCGCAGGCACCCGTACAACCTGCTAATGATTATTGCGGCAATGCTACTCCGCTAAGTGTATATGGCAGCAATTGTGTGGCAACCGTTAGTGGTAATGTTAACGGTGCCACACAATCGGCTGCGCCTACTATTTGCGGTGGTTACTCATCGGCTAATGCTAATGATGTATGGTACACCTTTGTAGCAACTGCCACTTCGCACACCATTACAGTAGTACCTTCATCGGGGTTAGATGCGGTAGTTGATTTGCGTACTGCATGCCCCGGCTCCTCTATGGATTGTGCCGATGTAGGTGGTGGTGAAGGTGCCACCGAAACATTACAAGCAACAGGATTAACACCAGGCACTACTTATTATGTTCGCGTGTATGATTATAGCGGAGCAGCCAACCCTCCTACTACTACCACTTTTTCAATTTGCATAACCACACCTTGCCAAACACCCAATACACCAATCATTAGCGGCAGCACTACTTTATGTTATGGCAGTAACATTACTTTAAGTATCAACTCGCCATGCAATGGCTGTACCTATACATGGAGCAATGGCGCAACAGGCACACAAACCACAGTTAGTGCAGGTGGCACATATACGGTTACTGCAACTAACAATTGCGGAACGGTTGCATCGACAGTACATACTGTAACTGTAATACAATTAGCACCTGCTATTTCTAATTTATCGAATAGCTATTGTTTATCGGGCACTGACGTAATACTTACAGGTAGCCCAAGTGGCGGCACATTTAGCGGCGATATTATAAACAGTAACACCTTTTCGCCAAACACAGCAGGTGTAGGTATGCACAATGTAACCTATACGGTATCTGCCAATGGTTGTACCGATTCAGTGATGCAGAGCACGATGGTTTCATCAACGCCGCAGGTGCAAATAACCGCCAATGGCAATACTACTTTCTGCCAAGGCGATAGTGTAACACTTACTGCTACGCAAGGCGATACTTATGCATGGAGCAACACTTCAACCACACAATCGGTTACTATATCCCAATCGGGTAGCTATACAGTAACCGTTACTAACCCGGCAGGTTGTACAGCAAGTGTGCCTTCAAGTAATGCAATTTCAATTACAGTAAATCCATTACCAACAGCTTCGGCAGGCAGTAATCAAATTTTGGTTGTATCGCCAGGTAATACTGTTATCATTGGCGGCACGCCAACGGCCAATGGCGGCACACAGCCATATACTTATTTGTGGTCGCCCGCAACAGGACTTAATTCACCAACAACAGCAAACCCTATTGTTTCTAACATAAACGATACCACTAATTACACCGTGTTGGTTACTGATGCTAACGGCTGCACAGCCAGCGGCAATACACAAGTAGCAACCATAGCGCCTTGCACGTATAATGTACACCAAAGCTACTTTCAATTTAGTGCCATAGGCGGTACCGATTCGTTTTATGTGGATATAACCGGCAGCAATTGCAGTTGGGATGTTGCAGGTTGTAATTGGGTACATATTATTTCGCCCACATTGCCATCAAGCGGTAATGCGTGGGTAGTGTTTACTGTACAAACCGATACATTAAGTACGGCGAGTAAAACTTGCACACTTACCTTAACGGGCGGGCAACAAGTAACTGTAGTACAGCAAGCGCCTATAATAAACCCGTGCAGTACACCATTGCCTATGCCTACTATAACTACTAACTATTGCGATATGGCGGCTGCATTAATACCCAACGTAACCTACCAATGGTATTATAACGACACACTAATACCTAATGCCAATACCCGTTTCCATTCAGTAAGCCAATCGGGTTATTATTTTGTAGTTATTGCCGATTCTAATTATTGCAGCTCGCAATCGGCTGATGTATATATTAACTACCCTATTTGCACGGGTACAGGTATAAGCAACATTAATACAGAAGATGGTTTTACCATTTACCCTAACCCCGCTACCGATTATGTAATAGCCGCTTGCCAAACCTTGTTACCCAATATGCAAATAGCGCTTTACGATATAAGCGGCAGGTTAATTAGTATTTATAATATGCAAGCTACCCAACTGCCAATAAATACAGCAACGTTTGCAAGCGGCATTTATTGGGTTGAATTAAAACAAGATGGCAAAATGATAAGCGTAAAGAAATTATTGAAATAGAATAGCAGCGTAGTTTAAATAAAGAAGGGCCCTTGTTGCGCCCTTCTTTATTTAATATTAGTTAATTTTTTACAAACCTGAACTTATGGGCATCGGCCATTAAAATATAAGGGCCAGCAGCTAATTGCGAAACATTAATAGTTGCAATAGTGCCCTGCATTGATTGTGCATCGATATGCAATACAACTTTGCCAACCATATCGAAAATTTCAATGGTATTGATTGAGGCATCGTTCATATTTACAAACAAATTATCGCTGGTTGGGTTAGGGTATATTTTAATAGCTGCTGCTTGTAAATCATTAATATCGGTACATATATCTACGTACACATCGTCGGATGCAATATTATGACAACCATTGCCATCGGTATATGAGTATGTGATAGTTACATTGGTGCCGCCATAATTTTGCGGATTAAATGAAGTACCGCTTACGCCATTACCCGAAAAAGTACCTCCACTTGGCGAGCCCGCACTTAATTGTATAACACCTTGTCCGTTACAAATAGTATCGATAGTTAAGGTATAAGTTACGCTGGGTACTGAGTTAACATTTACAGTGGTAACACCTGAACTTGCAGTACAGTTTGTGCTGGTATTAGTAACCGTTAAAGTATAGAACCCTGACGTAGAAACTGTTTGGCTTTGGGTATTAACTGCATTGCTCCACTGATAATCTAAGGCAGGGGCAGCGCTTAGTGTTACACTATCACCTTGGCAAAAAGTAGTAGGGCCGCTTGCAGTAATAGTAGCATTGGGAGTAGGATTAACCGTTACATTTACATTGCTGGACGATGCAGTACAATTAGTATTATCAGTTACGGTAACATTATAATTACCCGATTGGGTAACTGTTACATTTTGCGTATTGCTACCGTTACTCCAAGCGTAATTAGTACCGGGGGCAGATGTAAGGGTTACGTTACCTCCTTGACAAAATGTAGTAGGTCCGTTAGGCACAACAATATAGCTACTGAAATTTGTAAAATCGATGAACACAGTTGAATCGGCTGTACAATTGGCGCTACTGGTAATTGTTAATGTATAGTTACCAGTGGTGTTTACAACTATTGATTGGGTAGTTTCGGTGGTGCTCCAACTATAAGTATTGCCCGGGGTTGCTGTTAACCGTATGCTACCACCACTGCAATAGGATATAGCTAACGATGTAACCGATGAATCGGGCACATTATCGGTACTTACATTTACAGGGATTGATACTGCCGAACAACCATAAGCGCTTGCAGTAACTGAATAAATGCCATTAGCAGCAACCACTATACTTTGGGTTGAATCGCCATTGCTCCAATGATATGAATTAGACGCGGAAGCAGTAAGAACTACAGATTGCCCCGGGCACATAGCCGTAGGGCCACTTGCAGTAACCGTTGGCGCTACAGGTGCCTGTATTATTACAGGTTTAAAAATATTACTTGTATCAGCAGGGTCGGAAGAAACAATACGTATAGCATACGATGAGCTGTACGGTAAGGTGTTTGGTATAAATACATCCACCGAATAGTAACCTGAACCATTGGCAAAACCGGTTCCAATATTAGTTGGGTTGGTGAAATTTCCAGATGAATCAGACAGTTGAATAATGAAATTGTTGCCGTTATTAAAGGCCTTATGCTTAAAATAATATACGTTGGTAATGGCGCCATGGCACAAAGGGCCGGGTACATTAGTTATTTCAATATTTGTGTTTTTAATGCGCGCAAGTTTTATAGCTACATGCTTTTGGCAATCTAAAAAGTTGCCACCCACAAGTATCTTTCGTTCTACCCTATCTTCATATAAAGCATTAACAGTACTTTCAAAACCGGTACCTCTGTAGAATGATGTTAGCGGTACTGTTGTGCCCGTTGGCGTTAACTCAACCACCCTGTTAATAGCAGCCACGGAATTAACATTAGTAAAAGTTCCACCAGCCATAATTACGCTATTGGTCATTAAAATACTAAAAACAATACCATTAGAAATTACTGCGGTAAAAGTATTATCTAATGAACCATCGGTATTAAGGCGCATGATACGTTGACGTGTGGCGCCATTAAATAGCGAAAACCCGCCGCCCACTAAAAGCTTACCATCGGGCTGTACTACTAATGCATATACGGTACTGTTTGACCCTGTACCACCTACATTAAAGCCAATATCTAAATTGCCCAGACTATCAGTTCTGGCAATACGGCCTGTTGTAATACCCATTGCAGTTGTAAATGAACCACCCACCACAACTTTACCATCGGGTTGTAATGCCATGCTATATACAGCGTTGTTAAAGCCCGCGCCAGTATTAAAGGCATTGTCTAATACACCGTTTGCACTTAAGCGCGCCAAGCGTACTTTGGTAATGTTATTATACTTCTGAAAATTGCCACAAATATAAATGCGCCCTCCGGCATCGGTGGCTATTTTGTATATAGTACTATTTGCCCCTACGCCGGGTGTAAAAGTATTATCTAATGTGCCATCGGGATTTAAACGCGCTATGCGATTTATGGTTGTACCGTTGTAACTTGTAAAATCGCCGGCAATTAATATTTTATCATCGGATAACACCAATACAGCGCGTATATTATTATTGGCACCTATACCGCTTAAAAAGGTAGCATCCAAGCTTCCGTCGGCATTTAAACGTGCTATGCGGTTAGTATTTATTTGATTGTATTTAGTAAATGCCCCGGTAATTATTGCTTTACCTGTGCTTTGCATTCCTATGGCCATTACCTGGTTATTCAACTTCGATTCGAGTTGAAAAGTTTGATCAACTTTGCCTGTAGTTAAAAGCCTAACTATCCTTATACGTGTAAATGAATCTACTAATGTAAAAGTTCCCCCTACATATATTTTACCGTCGGGGTTCATAAATATACCATTGGCACTTAAATTTAAGCCTCCTCCAACGTAAAATGAAGCATCCCTTGTACCTGTAGAGTCAATTCTTATAATACGAGAACATGCAGCCCCCTTGTATTGGGTAAAACCACCAGTGGCAATTACCTTTCCATCGGCTTGTAAGCCTAAGTCGTTAACATTATTATTAAACCCTGTGCCCACAACAAAAGTAGCATCGTATGAACCATCATTGTTTATTCGTGCTATACGGTTGCTTGAGTTGCCATTTACGGTAGTAAAGTAGCCGGCTGTCATTATTTTGCCTGATGGCATAATTATCAAATCGGTTACAATAGACGATGAGCCCGTAAATCCTGCACCAACATCAAACGTCATATCGCGGGTACCATCATTATTCAGCCTCATTAAGCGCTTAGTGGCGGTATCGCCGTTATACGAAACAAAATTGCCGCACACCACAATTTTACTATCGGGCTGCATACCAATACCATACACCCCCGAGTTGGGCCCAGTGCCTGTAATAAAAGTATTATCAATAGTACCATCAATATTTAACCTGATCAGGTTGTTTTTGGCAGTGCCGTTGTAAGTTGTAAAAATACCACCTGCCAGTATTTTACCATCGGGCTGACGGTAAAGGCTGTATATGGTACCGGTAGTGTTTAACCCTGTTCCTGAATGAAATGAAGTATCAATACTGCCATCAGCATTTAAGCGGGCAATATGATTAAAGGTAGTGCCGTTAAACACTTTAAAATCGCCACCTATTACTAATTTCCCATCGGGTTGCCTAACCACCGCATTTACGTGTTCATCGGCACCTGTACCAATGTTAAATGTGTAATCGTTACTACCATCGGGTTTTAAGCGGGCAATACCATATATGTAACGCTCGTTAACGTAAGCAAACCTACCTGTAACTATGATGTTTGAATCGGGCTGTACCAATCCCCCTGTGCATTTATAATCTAAGCCCACTCCCTTATAATAAAGCGAATCGAAATAACCCATTTGGGCATTCGCCGTGCTGCCAAAAATTGCAGTAAAAGCGAGGCATAACAAACCTGATTTTAATAAACTTCTTAACATACACTTTTGTTTAGCCTTTGTAAAATGAATTAAATATTATGATACGGTTTTTGACCTTATTTGTTTGACAATATTTGATAACTTGGTATTCAATTGTAAAATGAAGAAATTATTACCTCTGTTATACCTGCTGTTTTCAACAGCCTTTACTGCTATTAGTGCCCAGCCGTCCTGTAATGCGTGCAATAAGTACACGTTTATAAAGAATAACGGGCAATGGGATAGTGTTGTCCGTTTTAAAACTGATGTAAGGAATGGTGCCATTTTTTTCGAATCAAACTGTATCACTTTCAATCTATTCGATGTTGATGATATTATCCGCATAAAAGGCGACCACCATAAATTAGAAAACTATAAGCCCCAAATTGACTACAACTTCCACTTGCATGCGCTAAAAATGAAGTTTAACGGCGCACAAACGATAGCTGTTAAAAGTGCCGAGCCGATTAAGGAATATTTTAACTATTTTATTGGTGCCGATAAAAGCCGTTGGGCCAACCATGTGCATGGTTACAAGAAACTAAGTTATCCCGAACTATACAGTGGCATTAACCTTCAAATATTTTCGCAAAATGGCGAATTGAAATATCTGTATGAAGTAACGCCCGGTGCAAGCCCCAATCAAATAAATATTACCATGGAAGGCGCCGATGGTATTTCAATTACCGAAAAGAACGATTTATTAATAAAAACATCGGTAGGCAACTTGTTTGATTTAAAACCCTACGCTTACCAAATTGTTAACGGCAAGCAGCAGGATGTACCTTGTTTCTTTCATCTAAATTACGACAATACTATTGGATATGTTCTGCCTAACGGATATGATTTATCTCATACATTATACATTGATCCGACATTGGTATTTTCTACGTATTCAGGTTCAACGGCCGATAACTTTGGATATTCAGCTACTTATGATAGTAAGGGCAATGCCTTTGCCGCTGGCACGGTGTTTGGGGTGGGTTATCCTGTAACAACAGGGGCTTATCAAATGAGTTATGTTGGTGGTCCAATTGTACATTTTGGCGGCACGGCAACGTACCCTGGTGACGATATAGGCATTACCAAATATTCAGCCGATGGCACACAGCGTATTTACTCAACTTACTTAGGTGGTTATGGGCAAGATTTACCCCATAGCTTAGTGGTAAACAGTAGCGATGAACTGTATATTTTAGGTACTACCGGTGCTGCCAACTTTCCAATAACCACTAACGCTTATGATAATACGTTTGGTGGGGGCCCGGATCCCGGTGTATTTACCGGAATTGCGGCTCATTTTGGAAGTGGTTCTGATATTTTCATTTCGCGCCTTAGCGCCGATGGTTCGCAACTGCTTTCATCAACTTATGTAGGTGGCACGGGCAATGATGGCATTAACTATACTGCGGGACAAGCATACAGTGTGCCCGGCTTTTTACGACACAATTATGCCGATGAGGTGCGTGGCGAAATTGATATTGACCACAATAACAATGTTTACGTAGCATCGTGTACCCGCTCAACCGATTTTCCTCGTACCTCTGGCACCTTTCAAAACACATTTGGCGGTGGTTCCGATGCATGCGTTTTTAAAATGGACGCTAACCTAACCACCATGATTTGGAGTACCACCTTTGGGGGTACGGATGATGATGCTGCCTATTCAGTTTCAATTGATAGCAAGGAAGATTTATTTGTAGCAGGCGGTACCCGTTCAACTAATTTTCCGATTACGAACGGTGTACTGCAAAATACTTTTGGCGGTGGAGAGGCAGATGGTTTTATTACACATATTAACAAGAACGGCCAGCAGATAATAGGTTCAACCTATTATGGTTTCCCCGATTACGATCAGATATACTTTGTTGAGTTAGACAAAACCAATAATGTATATGTATTTGGCCAAGCCGATAACTCAGGCACCAACTATATTAAAAATGCCGTGTACAACAAACCTAACGGCGGGCAGTTTATTTCGAAAATAAACGAAGGGTTAGATAACGTGATTTGGTCTACCTCTTTCGGGCGTGGCTTAGGCGTTACTGATATTTCGCCTACGGCTTTTTTAGTAGATGTATGCAGCAGTATTTATGCTTGCGGTTGGGGTAGCCAAGATGTAAATAATAATGTAGGTGGTACAGGCGGCACTACAGGTTTAGATGTTACATCAAACGCCTTAAAAGGCACTACCGATGGACAGGATTTTTATTTAATGGTATTGAAAGATGATGCAAGTTCACTTACCTACGCAACATTTATAGGTGGCAATGTAAGTGAAGAACACGTTGATGGTGGTACCAGCCGTTTTGACAAGAAAGGAGTGGTATATCAATCGGTGTGTGCGGGTTGTGGTAGTAACGATGATTTTCCTACCACACCGGGTGCAGTGTCAAGAACCAACAATTCCAACAACTGTAACAACGCTGTATTTAAGTTTAATTTAGATTTACCGATTTGTGTTGCCGATTTTTCGGCTACCAACGGTTGTGCCAATGCACCCATTAACTTTAATAACCAAAGCGTATCGCCTGCTAACCCAAGTTACCAATGGCAATTCGGCGACGGGGGGACATCTACGCAAACCAGCCCTACGCACAGCTATACGCAATCGGGTGTATTTACTGTAACCTTAGTTGTTACCAACCCTGCTGCCTGTAACTTTAGCGATACCATTACCAAGCAAATTGTAATTACCGGGGGACAAGGCGCACATAACCTGCCCGCACGTATGGTTTGCAAAGGGCAAAGCACCCAAATAGGTGTTACCCCGGGTACCGATCCAAATACTACTTATCAGTGGTCGCCTGCTACGGGCTTAAGCTCAGCAACGTCGGCTAACCCTGTAGCATCGCCAACACAAACTACTACCTACCAGCTATTAGTAGGCAATAGCGGTTGTGTAGATACTTTCTTTCAAACAGTAACGGTATCAAGTGCTACGTTTAATATAAGCAGCACTAACGTACAGTGTCCCGGCGATACTATTGTACTATCCATAAATGGTTTTACGGGCAGTAGTATTGTTGGCTATAGCTGGACACCAACCAATATTATAGTAGCTGGGGCGCAAAGTTCATCGCCGTTAGCGGTGCCGGTTGCGGATGTTACATTTACCGTAACTATCGAAACACAGGAGCATTGTTTCTTTACCGATTCATTACGTTTCGATTTTCCCGATAGCGTATTTTCATTGCAAGCTGATTTTATTTTACCCCCTGCCATTTGTGCGCCCGATACTGTTCAATTCATTAATTCAACTAACGGTACCAATGGCACTACCTATATGTGGCAATTTACCGATAATGTAAGTACATCGCTTGTTAACCCTTCGCGCATTTTTACCACTGCAGGTGTGTATGGCATTACACTTGTTGCTTTCGATAATAATGCCTGCAACTTCTCCGATACTGTAACTAAAACCTATTTGGTTATTGGCGATACCAGCTATACAATAGGGCAACAAACTATATGCCCGGGCAGCAGCGCTCAAATTGGGTTTACCACTTCAGTTACAGGTTTAACTTATAACTGGCAGCCAACAACGGGCCTAAGTAATCCAAACATTTCTAACCCTGTTGCCTCGCCTTCGGTTAATACAACGTATAGTTTATACCTTTCAAACGGTACTTGTACCGATACCATTATACAGCAGGTAAATATCCTTTACGATTCGATATACATTACCGCTGACCCGTTAATATGCTCCGGCACACCAACCCAACTAACTGTAAATAACGTACTGCCTACGGACACCATAAGCTATACTTGGTTACCTGCATCGGCTATCGTATCGGGTGGTAATACCGCTACGCCAACGGTTTCTATAAACGGCACTACACAATTTACTGTATCGGGCCTTAGCCAATACGGTTGTGTTTATTACGATACCGTAACGGTTGGTGTGTTCCCATCGCAGGCATCGGTTAATGCCACTGCCACACCCGATACTATTACCTTTGGCGAAACATCGCAGCTAAATGCCGATACCACCAACGTAACCACCTTTACATGGCTGCCCGATACTACATTAAGCGCTATTAATATTGCCAATCCAGTTGCTTCGCCGCTTAGCACTACCACTTACTATGTGCAAGTAAATGATGAAAACAATTGCTACAAAACCGATAGTGTAACGGTACATGTAATACATACGCCATGTGCCGAATCGAACATATACATACCAAACGCATTTTCACCTAATGGCGATGGTAAGAACGAAGTGCTGTATGTACGTGGCAATAACATAACCAAACTATACTTTGCCGTGTACGACCGATGGGGGCAAAAAGTGTTTGAAACAACCGACATTAGTAAGGGTTGGGATGGCCGCTTTAAAGGTAAAAAATTAGACCCCGCTGTGTTTGGGTACTACGCCGAAGGCGAATGCCCCAATAACGAGAAGTTTAATAAAAAAGGTAACGTAACTTTACTAAAATGATGCGTGTGCGTTTACATACTATCCTAACCCTTATTGCCACATTTATGTTGGGCAATGGCACGCTGTGCGCGCAGGACATACACTTTTCGCAATTTAATTTTTCGCCGCTTAACCAAAACCCTGGCAACACTAATTTATTTGATGGCGACTTTAGGTTTGTAGCTAATTATAAAAACCAATGGCCAACGGTACCAGTACGCTTCAATACTTTTTCAGCATCAGCCGAAATGAATTTTGTAACTCTATCTAACGGCGACCGTGTAGGCGGCGGCTTGTTATTTTACTTCGACAGAGCAGGCGATTCAAAATTCACCGCACTCAATACCGCACTTTCGGTTTCATACGTCAAGTTTTTAGGCAAGAAAAAACAAAGCGCCTTGTCGTACGGCATACAGTTTGGCTTGGTAAACCGCAGTGTTAGCTATCAGGGCTTATATTTCGATAGCCAGTGGAATGGTGATAAATACGACCCGAACAGCAGTACTGATGAGCAGTTTTCGCGCACCAGTTTTAGCTTTTTCGATTTAGGCACAGGGCTTACTTACCGTTGGCAAAAAACCGAACGCACTAACGTAACCATAGGCTTTGGAGTAACACACTTAAATAAACCGGGCCAAAGTTTCTATAACGATAAATCGGTAACCTTAGACCCTCGCTTTACCGTACATACACGCGCACAAATTAAAGTAGCTAAGCGCGTTGATATAGTGCCTGAGTTTATGTTCCAAAGGCAAGATGTAAAGCAGGAGTTTTTATTAGGCGCGTACGCCAAATATTATATCCCCGTAAAAATAAACCATACAGTGGCCCTTAACTTAGGCGCTTACAGCCGCATTATTGACGCAGGCTGGTTAATGGCAGGCGTTGATTTTGACAACCTGCAAGTAAATATGAGTTACGATATTAACTTTAGCAGGCTTACTGCCGCCAGCCGATACAATGGCGGTATTGAGCTTAGCCTTATTTACATTATAGCAAAAGTGAAGAAGATAGATAAACCCGGCGCAGTGTGCCCTGCATTTTTATGATACCAGTTCCCCATTACATACCCCGATTATTATTTTTAAAGGCTGCATGTGCCATGCTGCTGTTTTTATTTATTGCAGAAACCGGCACCGCGCAAACCGTAAAGCAGCTAACTAAAGCAGGCGACGAAAAGTTTTCGGATGCCGATTATTATGCTGCATCGTTATACTACCAGCAAGCGTTGCGTAAAGATGATGAGAACCTTGAACTGAACTATAAGTTTGCCGAGGCATCGCGCATGTTCAGCGATTATAAAAATGCTGCCGAAGCCTACCGTACAGTTATTAAAATGGATAAAACTAATAAGTATCCCATGGCTGCTTTCTGGTTGGCAGAAATGCTAAAGAGCAGCTCGGAAACTAAATACAAAGATGCCTTAAAGCAGTTTCAACGTTTCCGCAGCAAATACAGGCAAAAGGATTATTACGCTGCCAAAGCCCAGCAACAAATTGAATCAACATCGTGGGCTATCGACCACCTTCAGAAAAATGATAGCATTAAAATTGATCACTTGGGCAAGGAAGTAAACACCGAAAAATCGGAGTTTAACGCCATACATGTTTTTCCCGATAAGTTGCAATACTCATCGTTACGTAATATTGGCCCCGATGAAAAGCATGCGAAGTATTTAGTGCGCCTGTACAATCAACCACCTACGCCCCAGAAAATATATATGCCCAATGGGGTTAACCCCGAAATGAATATTGGCAATGGCGCTTATTCGCCCGATGCTATGCGTTTTTATTTTACCCAATGCGAACAGGTAAACAAAACAAATACCCGTTGCGACATTTACTTAACCCAATACAAGGATTTTAGATGGATGGCTGCCGAAAAATTAAGCGTTAACATTAACGACCCGAAGGCTACTAATACCCAACCTGCTTTAGGTTACGATGCACAAGGCAATGAAATTTTATTTTTTGCTTCAGATAGGGAGAATGGCTACGGGCAGTTAGATATTTGGTTGAGCAGGGTTAATAAAGATGGTACTTACGAAAAAGCTATGAACGCAGGCAAGCAAATTAATACACAGGGTAGCGAGGTTACGCCTTTCTACGATATTAATAATCACCAGCTATATTTTGCTTCCGATTGGCATTATGGCTTTGGCGGCTTCGATATTTTCTCTACCAAAGGAGAATACAATAACTGGAGCGAGCCGCAAAATTTATTAGAACCTATTAATACACCGCAAAACGACCTATACTATTCCGTAGCGATAGATAACTCGAAAGCCTATATTACCTCTAACCGTATAGGTTCGTATTTTATTGAAGCCGAAACTTGCTGTAACGATATATATGCCTACAACACAGGCAAAAAAGTTGACCGCAAATTATTACCTCCGCGCGATACCGTAACAACTGTTAAAGTTGAATTGCCACCTCCCCCACCTTTAGATACTATACCGCCAACCGCAAAAATTGAAAAGGCAGATACCCCCGAAGTAGTGCAGGTAACAAGCCCTCAACCACCTGTGGCTACTATCGAGGAGCCCCGAAAAATAATTGACGACAAAGTGCGCAAGGTAAAACAACTATTACCCGTTACGCTTTACTTTCATAACGATGAGCCCGATTGCTGTAACCTACGCGATACCACCAATTTGGAGTACCAAGAAACCTACGAAGCTTACTCGGCTAAGTTGAATGAATACAAAAAGCAATTTACCACAGGCCTTACTAAAACCGATAAAGAAAAGGCCCAACAGGAGGTATTTAATCTGTTTACCGATAAGGTGGATAAGGGTTTTTACGACTTGGTAGCCTTTAGTTCGCAACTGTTAGGCCTATTACAACAGGGCAATAAAATTGAAATAACTATTAAAGGGTACTGTTCGCCGTTAAACTTTAATAAGTACAATATACAGTTAGGGTACAGGCGTATAGCTTCGTTGCGCAACTACTTTTTCCATTACCGCGATGGTATATTACTGCCTTATGTGCAAAGTGGCCAATTGGTATTAAAGAACGAATCGATGGGTGAGGAAACCTCGCCTAAAACCATAAGCGATAAGTTAGAAGATACCCGCAACTCGGTTTATAACCCCTCAGCGGCTTTAGAAAGGCGGGTTGAAATAGTTTCGGTTGAACTGAAATAAAACCTTCGTTTCGATGTCATGTTTGCGGCGTGTACAAGTTTCTTATATTTGACGCGTGCAGAATAAACCGTCAGACAAGTCTTCCAAACGCCCTAAAAAGGCGAGTGCTACCCCGTTTAAGAAAACGGAAAGAAAAAAATCACCAGCTATTAAGAAAGCTACAGGAGAAAGTGTAACCGAAAAGCCTTTCGATAAATTTGATAAAAGTAAGGGGAAAACAGGCGGCATACCATACAAAAAGAAAGAACACAAAAAATATACAGAAGCAACCAGTGCCGCCAACCGAATGGTTAAGCGCGCCGCCGAAGACAGGCAACTAAAGAAGGATGCCCCTAAAAAAGATACCCGCAAAAAAGCTGTAAGGGAAGAGGAGGAGGAAGATGAAATATATACCACCGAAGAGAAGTTTTCAGATGAAACTCGCCTAAACAAGTACCTATCGCATGCAGGTGTGGCATCGCGCCGTAAGGCCGACCAACTAATTAAAGAGGGCAAAGTAACGGTAAATGGCAATGTAGTAACCGAAATGGGCTACAAGGTAAAAGCTAAGGATACCGTAACTTTTGAAGGTAAAAAACTGAACCCCGAACGCAAGTATTATATACTGCTTAACAAGCCTAAAGATTTTATTACTACTGTAAATGATGAACGCGACCGTAAAACCGTTATGGATTTACTACGCGGCGCTTACTTACAAATGAAAGAAAAAACCAAGCCGCGCATGTACCCCGTAGGGAGGTTGGACAGGAATACCACGGGGGTATTATTAATAACCAACGATGGGGAATTGGCACAAAAGCTAACCCACCCCAGCAGCGAAATAAAGAAGGTGTACCATGTAGTATTGAACAAAAAACTACGGAAGGAAGACTTTGATAAAATAGCCGAAGGTGGTGTAGTGTTGGAAGATGGCATTGCCGAGGTAAATGAAGTAGCTTACCCTAACCCTAACAATAAAGCCGAGGTAGGTGTAGAAATACACACCGGTAAAAACCGCTTTGTACGCCGCTTGTTTGAAGCCTTAGAGTATGAGGTTGAAAAACTGGACCGTGTATATTTTGCCGGCTTAACCAAAAAGGATATTGCCCGCGGCAGATGGCGCTTTTTAAGCGAAGATGAAGTACGTAACCTGAAACACTTTATCCATTAAGCTGTAAATATTAGCTTAACAAATAAGGCTTAATTTATTACCTATTCTTAAAATAAGGGTAGCTGTGGCTTTATGTTGTGCCTGTACATTTGTGTTATCAGAAATGGTCAGGTGGCGCTTGCTTCTAATATAAAAGCAGGCGTTTACCCCTGACGGATTTTTAGAGGCAAAACATATACTTACCTATGCCTTTCTTCCACTTCAATATTGCTTTCTCCCTCCTGTCAGTATCTGCTTTAATATTATTGGGTTTGTTAGATAACACCTTTACAAAGCGCAATAAATCAGCCCTATACAATCGCCTATTTAACTCCTTTGCTGTAATAGCCATAATAAGCATTATAGCTACGTCAGTTACAGGCTTTACCTACCAAGCTAAACAGCAAACAGCTTCGGTATTACCAATAAAAAAGCCGTAACCTTTTTACAGTTACGGCTTAGTGTAAGCATTCAATACTTGTTAGTTAGTAAGTTGTATTTTCTTGGTTAACTGGCTTGTACCTATATGTACTTTGGCTATGTATTCGCCTGCAGGTTGGCCCGCAAGGTTAATATTTACTTTGTTAGTTGATTGTTGGGTACAGCTGCTGTTTACCAGCCTGCCGTTCATATCGTACACCTCTACGCTTATATCTTCGTTGCTTTTGTTTTCCATCCAAAAAGTTACAAGGCCTTTGGTTGGGTTGGGGTAAACGGTGATACTGTTTTCTGCAATATCTTTTACATCGCTAAAAGTAGCCAACCACGATTTTCCATCTAAATCCCAAAAAGGATAAGTTTCAGGGTCGATACCCGAATCGTAAATTAAATGGTGCAATGCGGTAACTGCTATATCAGCTTGTACCGGCGACTGACGCAACAAGGCTGTGTCAACACCACTTTCAGTAAATAAACCCAATATGTATGGATTGTATGTGCCCGGGTCGGCAGCTGTAATTTGTTGATGTACTACATCGGGGCCGCTGGCAATCCACCAAATATGTCTTTCAACATACGAGTTACCGCCGTGGCCTGTACCTGTACCACCGTGGTCGGTTGTAATAAGTATTAACCAGTCTTCGTTGGCATAGTTAGGGCGTGAGTGTAGAGCAGCTAAAATTTGGCCGATTTTTGAATCTACATCTTCAATGGCTTGTATATACAATGGGTTGTTAGGATCGAAACCGCTTGAGTGGCCGATACCGTCAACTGCATCGAAGTAAACAAACATGCAGTCTAAATCAGAGTCAACAATTTTTGCCGATGCTACCGAACCTGTTGATGATGTTTCATGATCGGGCGTTTGTAGTTTTTGGTCCCATCCATCGTTATAAACGTTTTGGTTTAAAGGTGGCCATTCAACTACCTGAACACAATTTAAGTTTGGTTTTATTTCTTTAGCACGTTTAGGAAAGTAAGGATAATCGTTAAAGTTACTGCCCGTGTATGAGTTGGATGTAACACCGTGTTTGTTCCACCATACACCTGTCATTATAGTTGACCATGAGGGGCCCGATACGGTAATACCCAGGTGCCATGCATCGTAAGTAAAAAGGCCGTTAGCTATAAGCCCGTCCATGTTAGGGGTGTTAGCTTGTTGCAGTGCGTCTGAACGGCAACCATCGATACCTATAACAAGTACCTTGCGGTTTTGCGATGCAAACGTAACCTGCACAAGCATGGTAAGTGCCAGTAATGCGTAAAGTTTAGTTTTCATTTTCTATTGGTTTTATTTTTAATCAATTAATTACAATTCGTATTTAAAGCCTACCTGCATACGCTGCTTATAAAATTCGGTGCGTAGCGGGCGGGTGCGGTTACCTACATACTCAACAAAAGGCCAGTCGAGCAGGTTGGTGGCTTCTAAGTACACGGTAAAGTGTTTTTTAAAGTCGTAGCTTATTTGGTAATCGAGCGAATAAGTTTCGGCTTGAAAAACATCAAAGTCAGTATCCTTATGTAATAAGCCTATGCCTTTAACAGCAGCTAAATTCAGCTCCTTTAAATAAGCACCTGTATAGTTTAAGGCAAGGCGTGTATTAATGCCATATTTTTCGTAGAAAATGGCAATGTTATAAAGCAATGGTGTTTGCTCGGCCATAGCTTGTTGCTTGTAACGGCCGGGTACCTGCATACGCGAAATAGAGTAAGTAAAATTGGCACTTACACCTAAGCCCGATAAGAACGAAGGAAGAAAATCGAACTTGCGTTGTATGTTAGCCTCAACACCCCACACCCAACTTTTGCCGGCGTTGGTAACCGATTTATAAACGATACCTGTACGCGGATCGAAATCGGATTGGGTAGTTTCGAAAATATGGTTTAAGATATACTTATAGTAAGTACCTACCGAGAACATACCCTTGTTGCCCCAATAGTATTCATACATTAAATCGAAGTTGTACGAGTACGATGGCTTAAGATTAGGGTTACCGAATTGATACTTAAACTCGCTGTAATTAATAGCTGCAAAGCCGGGCTTTACCTCAGCAAAATTTTGCCTATGGTAAGTGCGCGATACTGCTGCACGCAAATTCATTTTATCGCTAATGGCGTAATTAATGTTTAGCGCGGGCAATATGGCTAAGTAATTAATGTCAGCCGATTGCTTTATGGCAGGATAGTACACAGTATAAGTAACTGTATCAATTACATAATCGGGGCTAAGTGTATCCGATTCCACGTGCATATTGGTATTCTCTAACCTTAAGCCACCTACCATACTTAAACGCTTACCAATTTTGGCATCGGCCATTAGGTAGCCTGCAGTGGTGTACTCGTTATAATTATACGATGAACCTACCCATTGAAAATAGTCGGGGTTTTGCTCCGTCATATACACTTCGCGCAAGCGGTATCCGTATTGTTTTAAAAAATCGCGGTTTTGATTTTTTGTAATAAAAGGCATAAAAGTGCCTTTGTAAGGGCTGCCATACTCACTTAAAAACCCGCCCTTTTCATTAAAGGCTTCAGTTTGCAGACTGGTCATATATATCGGTGTGGCCGATTGCTGGTCGGTAATATTGATATACCACTCATGGTAACTTAAATTACGTTCGCCCATCTTCATTCTAAACTTAGCACCTGCAAATAGTTTTACATTATTGCTTATAGTGTATGAGGCATCTAACTGAGCAACGATAGGGTCTGTTTCGCGGGTAGTATTGGTTTCGCTAAAGCAGCGTTTAAATTCAAAGCTATCGGCAATTACCGGGCTGGTAATTTGTGGCTGTATGTTCCGATAATCATCCCCCCTGCCGCTCGGGCTATCGTTGCCAATTAGTTTTGTGGGGAAAGGCGATTGCCCCGGCGCACCTGTGTATTTGTTCCCGTATAGGTCAATAGTATCTAAGTCGGTATATACAAACACGTTGCGTAAGCCAAACTCAATAGTGTAATAGCCATTGCGCGGGTCTTTACTGTTGTAAGGCACATTGCCATAATTAAATTGGTTGTGGTAGCTGGCTGCCCGCACATTAATTTTTAAACGGCTGGTAGGCTTGTATTCCAAATTCAATTCGCCGCCTGTCAATAACCGGTTAAGCAAGCCATGTATGCTTTGCAGCTTTACACCTTTGCCATCGCCACTATCATACACATACATAGTTTTACGCTGCCACTTATTATCAAGCATGCTGCCAAAAATCAGCTTCTGCCCTATCTTAATTTTATCGTTGAATTTATATTCCCAAGCAAAGTTGAAGCCTGTGGTGTTACGTGCGCCATCGTAGTCTTTCAGTTCTAAACGGTTTAAGCCGTGGTTAAAGTTGCTGCCAAAAGCTAATTGGTAGGTGTGCGATGCGTAGTATCTGCCATACCATGAGCCGTTTAATACAAAACCAAACTTGCCATTCTTGCTTCTATCGCCGTATAAAAATGTTACGTTACCCGATGGCTTTTGCGATAGAAACCCTGCACCTGCTGCTACGTTTACCTTAAAGGTTTTCTTTTCAACTGCCGACTTGGTTAAAAAGTTAATGCTACCGCCAATGTTATCGCCTTCAATATCGGGTGTTACTGTGCGCGACACCATGATGTAATCAATCAGGTCGGAAGGAATTACCTCGAATTCAAAAACACGCGAAGTATTTTCTTCATCTGCCACAGGCATTCGGTCGCCGTTTACTAAGGTAGCTGTCCAGTCAAGCGGTGTACCGCGCAGCGATATGTATGCTCCCTCGCCTTTATTATTTTGTACAGCTGCCCCTGCAATACGCTTTACGGTTTCAGCAGCGTTTTTATCAGGCAGTTTGCTAATACCTTCCGATGATATTACTGTAACTACACGTGTAGCGTTTTTAGTTAGGTTAATAGCTTTCGACTCGCTGCCTTGGTTTAGTTTCGAGGTAACAACTACTTCATCTAAGTTCTGCCCTTTTACTGCCATCACCCTATCGCCAATATTTATATTACCTGAGGCAGGCACGGTTACATCAAGTGTATCGGTGCTATAACCTATGTATGCAAATACTATTTTTTGCTTACCCGATGGTATGCCTACTAACTGAAAATTGCCATCCATATCAGCCATTACCCCCATGTTGGTTCCCGCTATAAATACCTTGGCGCCAGGTAAAGTTTCCTTATTATTATTTACCACCCTGCCTCTTACCGTACCGGTTTGTGCCGATACATTTGTAACGAAAAACAAAAGCAATACCAACAGGCTGCACGAAAACAATTTAACAGGCGACATAGTGTGTTTTGGAAAGATGCGCGAAAGTAGAGGTGGCGGATTAGCAAATGTTTAATGCCTGATTATGGAATTATTATTGACTGTGCCAATACCGAAATGCTATAACTATTTAGTAACTACAATATGTTTTATTGAAAACTTTGAAGCAACAATTTGATAACTTGCAATAATTGAAATAGTAACACAACTAAACTAATGTTGTACTACATGAAAAATTACCTAAGCATTGCCGCGGCATTATTAATGTTAGCAGCCTGTAACCAACCTGCCAAGCAAACCGCAACTATCGAATTATTTAAACCCATACCGCCCAACTTTGATAACCGTACGGTATTAATACCCGAAGGTTTTAAATATGATGTGTTGTATAGCGAAGGCGATACAGTAGTTACCGTAAATGGCGTAAAAGCACCTGCTAAGGGCAGCCAGGATATGGTAGTTTATATACCTATTGATAACTCGAGTACACATGGTTACTTATATGTAAACCACGAAGAACATAAACCTAATGCATTATTAGGCGATGGCGGCGGCGGTGTTGTGTTTGAAGTAAAACAGGAAAACGGCAAGTGGGGCGTAGTTGGAAACTTTAATGCTATTGATTTTTCGGGTGTAGGGCAAACGTTCCGTAACTGTGGCGGCACATTATTACCTAACGGGCATATACTTACTACCGAAGAGGAGTTTCCTATGAGTAATGAAGAAGTATACCGGGAGTTTGGCATTACCGATACTTCGGATTTTGAAGGCAAGAAAAAATACATGGACTACGGCTGGGCTGTTGAAGTTGACCCTATAAGCCATAAAGCTATCAGGAAATTGAAAAGCCTTGGACGATACAGGCACGAAGACGCAAAGTGCATGCCCGATGGCAAAACGCTTTATTTAACTGCCGATAATAAACCCTCCATCATTTTCAAGTTTGTGGCTGAGCAAGCGGGCGATTTTAGCAAAGGCCAATTATATGCCTATCAGCAAAGTGCCGATGCACAAAGCGGCAGTTGGATAACTTTACCTATGAACGAAGACTCGTTAGCTAATATTATTGATGTATCGATACGTATGGGTGCTACTATGCTTATTAGTAACGAATGGGTAGAAGCTATTGGCGATAAACTATACATAAGCGAAAGCGGCAGCGATAAATTTGATTTTACAAACGAGGTAGCCATGGGTGGCAAACCTGCCAAGCACTTAAACGAACTATGCAAAAAGGATGGCTATAATTACGAAGACCCTTATGGCCGTATGCTTGAGTTAGATTTAAAAACTAACAAACTGCGCGTGCTGCTTAATGGTGGTGTAGCTGCCGATGATTCGTTATTATGTTTCTCGAGCCCCGATGCTACCACATCGGCAACTATTAAGGGCAAAAGTTATTTAATAATAAGCGAGGATACACATGGCAATAAAAACGGCAAAGCAAGTAATGCAGTTGTTGCCAAAGGCGAAACTTACAATGAGGTTTACTTTCTTGACCCAAGTATACCCAACCCAACATTACACGATTTAAAAAGATTTATGGCTGCACCCGAAGGCTGCGAAACCAGCGGCAATATGTTTACACCCGATGGCAAAACGTACTTCGTATCTATACAACACCCAACAGCAACTAACCCCGCACCTTTTAATAAAAGTTGCGTTATAGCTATTACAGGTTTTTAATACTTTGTTGCTTTTACTTTACACGCTGTAACTGAATTTTAGTAGATGGCGCTACGGTAATAGGCACCATTTCCTCTTCAACGTTAGTTAGTTCCAAACCGAAATCTTCGGCAGTTGAAAGCGATATGCTTTTGATAAAGCGGTAGCCTTTAATAATAAATTGGTCGAAAGGCGTAAGAGCATCATCAATAGCTACACGCGAATTGAGTAATATAAACTTAAAGTCGGCAGGCATATTATGCTTACGCAACGATGGGTAGTGAGATAGTTCATCTACCTCGCCATTGGCCACCATTTCTTCCACTATTTTATTAAACATTAAGTTCACCTTGTGGTCAACTTTAAAGCCAAACGACAGGCGCACAAAAAAGCAACGGCGTGGTATTACCGTATCAACTGAATACGATGCGCCATAAGGTTCGTTGGTAATATCAACGTGTACAAACCAATATATATCGGCACGTTTTGGGCGCTTGCGGAAAATTGAATAAATAATATTTGAATCGATATGGCTTTTATCGTTAGCCATACTCATGTACACTAAATTATTAGCCTCTTTTTGAATGGTATCATCATTCATTAAATCTTTAATAGGCGCTATGTAATCTTTAATCTCAACAAACTCAATATGCTTTTTGCGCAATTGGCGGGCCAGATAAAATACCCACATACCCAAAAACAATACCACAGCAATTAAAAAAGTAAACCAACCACCGTGTGTAAACTTTAATAAGTTAGAAGAGAAGAATACACCCTCAATAACAACATACACCAAAGCTACCCCCCATACTACAATAGCAGGTTTGCGTTGCACATATAATAAGTAAGTAAGCAGGGCGGTGGTCATTAACATATTAATGGTAATGGCTAAACCGTAAGCGGCTTCCATATTGCTTGAGCGTTCAAAAACCATAACTACAACTATACAGCCCGCTAACAAAACCCAGTTAATGGCAGGTATGTATATTTGGCCGCGGTGGGTAGTAGGGTATATAACTTTTAAGTTAGCCCAAAGCCTAAGTTTTATAGCCTCGTTAACCAATGTAAAGCAGCCGGTAATTAATGCCTGCGATGCAATAATAGTTGCTAAAGCGGCTACTGCTACACCAATAGGTAAAAACCAATGCGGCATTAATGAATAGAAAGTTGATTTACCTTCGGGCCAGTGCATACCATTAAACTCGCGAAGCAAAAACGCCGATTGACCAAAGTAACTAAGCAATAACATGCTTAACACAAATACCCAACTTACACGTATGTTGCTTTTACCGCAATGCCCTAAATCCGAATACAGGGCCTCGCCCCCGGTAGTACATAAAAATACCGCTCCCAACAACCAAAAACCACCCGGGTAAACGGTTAGCAGGTTAATGGCATAGTACGGGTTTAATGCATTAAGTACATCGGGGTTTTTAATTATTTCTTTACCTCCCAATATACCTATCATGGTAAACCATATAAGCATTACGGGGCCAAATATGCCACCCACTACGCGGGTGCCGAATTGCTGAAATATAAACAAGCCTATTAAAATTATTACCACCATTATTTGCACCTGGTGTGTAGTAATACCAGGGTTAATAATAGTAAGCCCCTCAATAGCCGATGATATTGAAATGGGTGGTGTAATAAAGCCATCGGCAATTAGCGATGCACAACCAATAATAGCCGGAAAAACCGTCCAAGTTACTTTGTAGCGGCGTACTAAAGCATATAATGCAAAAATACCACCTTCACCTTTGTTATCGGCGTTTAATGCTAAGTATACGTACTTAATAGTGGTTACCAGAATAAGTGTCCATATAACACACGACAGGCCACCAAGCACCAACTCGCGCGATATGGTATGGCTGCTAACTATGGCGTTCATTACATATATGGGCGAAGTACCTATATCGCCAAAAATAATACCCAATGTAATTAATACGCCCCCCGTTGATAACGGCAAGCCATGCCCACTCTTACTATTTCCCATTATGTGAAATGATTAGGCCGCAAATGAAAGTTATACTAAGGAAATTTAGCTGCGGTAGTTTACAATTTCCTTCTTCTGGTGCTGCCATTTTATATTTAAAAACGGTGTAAAATTAACCTATTACAATGATATATGTAAAAAAGACGGGGCAAAGTTAGCGCACCTGTAACCATTTACCAAAATAATGTGGCATAAAACAATACAGCACCTGCCAAACCTATTTAAGATGGCGGATGCTGTATTATTAAGAATTAAGCTTTACTGCTAAGCTTGTTGCAATATCTTCTTCGGAAAAACCATTCTGAACATAGAGCCGCCTGACGGGTTATCTTCAATATATATTTTACCTTCCAAGCTTTCAACTATCTTTTTACAAATGGCCAAACCTATACCGGTGCCGCTATATTGCTTGGTAGTAGGCAAGCGTTGAAATATCTGAAACGCTTTTTCGCGCAAGTGGACAGGTATGCCAATGCCGTTATCAGCTACAGTTACTTCCACTTCGTTGCGGTATATGCGATGTTTAATTTTTATAGTTGGCTGCTGGCTTTCATTGTATTTAATACCGTTGCCAATTATATTTTGGAAAAGTTGCAACATCATAGTCCTGTCGGCCATTACATCGGGCAAATCGGTATGTATTATCATGGCATTCTTTTCCTTAGTAAGCACTTCCAGGTTCATTTTTATTTCTTCAATAACCATGTTAAAGCTTACATGCTCAATACGGGGGTTAGCATCCACCTTAGCAAGGCGTAGCATATCCTGTATTAGCAGGTCCATACGGCGGGCGCCGTCAATAGCAAAAGTTACAAACTGGTTTTGTTGTTCGTTTAAACCTGTACCCAAGCTTTTTTGCAATAACATCATATATGATGAAACCATCCTTAGCGGCTCACGCAAATCGTGCGAGGCTATGTTGGCAAACTGGTTCAGCTCATTATTCGATCGCTCAAGCTTAAGCACATAATGTTTAATTTCTTCATTCTTTTCGCGCAATAAAGCCGCCTCTTTTTCCTTTTGCTCGCTTTCAAATTCCTTTTTTGCATGTGTTAGCGCTTTGGTTTTTTCTACATCAAAAAAGTATTTTAATCCTTCGGTGTATTTGCGGTGGTAATCAAGCGCCATTTCAAAGTTGCCCTTTTCGGCTACATAGTTGGATAACAGTTGGTGAGTTTTGGTAAGCTCGTTTTTGTTCTCGAGTTTAGTAAACAATTCTTCTGATTGCAGCAAGGCTATAATAGCCTCTGTTTTTCTGCCAACGGCATGTAATGCTTCGCCCAATGCCACTTTAACCATAGCGGCTTCCCAAAGCATTTTTTGGTCATCGTAATAGGCAAGGGCATCGTTTATATATGTAAATGCCTGGTCAAAATCGCGGATACGCAGGTGCAATACACCTAAATTGGCTTTTGATAATGCTATGCTGTAAAGGTCGTTACTGTTTACATCAATTTCTAACGATTTATAAAGCATATCAATAGCTTTATAGTATTCGCTTTTGCGCTCAAAAACCCCTGCATAGGCATGGTAGCTTTTCGATAGTTTAAAATTGTTCTCCGTTTCCTGAAACAAGGCAATTGCACGTTCCAAATATTCTTCCGAGTCCATATTAAGCTCGGTAGTGCTTAATAACAACGACAGATTATAATAGAAAGAAGCTAAAAAACCTTTCTCGCTACGCGATAACTCCTTTTTTGCTTCCAATTGCTTAAGGCCTTTCATATAGCTTTCCTGAGCCAAAAACACATCGCCTTTTAACTGGTAGCTGTTGCCCATGGTCATGTATATTTTATATACAATGCCAATAATTTCTTCTTCATCCAGCTTATCAAGCACCTCTTCGCAAAAAGTTATAGCTTTTTCGTAATCGTTTGCTACCAAACAATTGTAAAATGCAAATATGTAGTTGGCTTGGGCAAAGTGCTTGGGGCTTCCATTACGGATAGCATACTTCATAATACGCTCGGCAAGTGGCAAGGCATCGGGACTGCGCCGCTCAACAAACTGTTCGGCTTGCAGTACCAATTGATCTATTGATGCAGAGTCATCAAGTAAAATTTCCATAATTTTTTCCTTTCAAAGTGAACCTTTACTCGTTCTTCTACGTAAAAATACTTGAAAGGGTTTAACCCACCCTTCAAAATTTAACACTAACACCACTTTTTTTAGAAAACTGATTTTTTGTTCACCAACCGGAAAACGCGACCGTTCCGACTGGTGTTTTTGTGTCGTAATTAATTAACTAACAATTTTTTATGAAAAGAATTAATACTCTGACATTATTTCTACTATTAGGCTATATTGGTTTTGCCCAAGCTCCTAAAGGCTTTAATTACCAAGCTGTTGTGCGCGATGCGCAAGGCTACGCGGTGCAAAACCAAAATGTAAGTATCCGACTTAGTATACATGATGGCGGACCCATGGGTAATATAATATATCAGGAAACCGATACTACCCCGGCAAATCAGTTTGGTGTTATTACAGTAGTTGTAGGCGGTGGTAGTATAATACCGGGCACTAACACTTTTGATGCCATTGACTGGAGTACCGGCAATAAATTTTTGGAAGTAGAAACCGATATTACAGGGGGTACTGCCTACCTTAATATGGGTACTACCCAATTGCTGAGTGTACCTTATGCTTTATATGCCGAAACAGCAGGCAGCACTTTACCCGGCCCCACAGGTGCTACAGGCCCGCAAGGCGACCCCGGTGTGGCAGGCCCACAAGGCCCAATGGGTGCTACTGGTTTACAAGGTGCCGATGGTGCGCAGGGTATACAAGGGCCCACAGGCCCACAGGGTGCCGATGGGGCACAAGGTGTACAAGGCCCAACCGGAGCACAAGGCAATGATGGTGTACAAGGCCCAAAAGGTGATACAGGCGATACTGGCCCACAAGGACCTATGGGTGTAACCGGCATACAAGGCCCAACAGGTATACAAGGCTTAATGGGGCCCACCGGTGCACAAGGGTTGCAGGGTTTACAAGGCGCTACAGGCATACAAGGAGATAAAGGCGATAAAGGTGACACCGGCGATACAGGGCCCCAAGGCCCAGCAGGCGTACAAGGCCCGATAGGTGTAACGGGTATACAAGGCCCAACAGGTGCGCAGGGCTTACAAGGCTTGCAAGGCGCTACCGGTATACAAGGAGCTAAAGGCGATAAAGGTGATACCGGCGATGCAGGACCACAAGGGCCAGCAGGCGTACAAGGCCCGATAGGTGTAACGGGTATACAAGGCCCAACAGGTGCGCAAGGTATTGCAGGCACCCCGGGAGCACAAGGCGTACCGGGCCCAACCGGCTTTGCTGATTCGGTTTGGACACGTAATGGAAATGATATTTATAATAATAACCCGGGCAGAGTAGGTATTAAAACCGCAAGCCCGCAAGCCGACCTTGATGTAAACGGATTTACCAAGTTAGGTTCCGATGCTCCAGTTGTTAAAATGAAGAAGGTTACTGGAGTAGCACCCAGTAATGCAGGGGGCTCGTCAAGCTTCAACTTGGGTATATTGGATTCAAAAATACTTGATGTGCAGGTATTTGTGAACAGCCCAACCGGAGGTTTATTAACCCCGCTACTTGGTGCAACCTTAGGTATTGGCGGGGCTGATTACACTTATGCTATTAAAAACTCGGTGTTTACATTTAGTACTTCCCTGTTAAATTCAACCAAAGTATTAGGGCAACCATATAATGTGTTAATAACGTACGAACAATAGTGCAGTATGTATAAATGGCAAATGCCTGTATAAATTTAATTTGTACAGGCATTTTTGTTTTTGTTTTCCACATAATATTCTATATTTGCCGTCCTTTTTCGCGAAAGCCGGTAAATTGTTGTTTGAGATTTATTGAGGATTGAAAGCTGGTAGCATCACTATAAATGAGTTTGTTGTGAAGGGTTTAAGGGAATTTGAAATCCCGTTTGTTGGTCTTAAAATCGGTGTTCACCGTTTTGAATATGATTTGGACAATAAATTCTTCAAACATTTTGAAGATTCGCCCATCCATGACTGTAAAGTGCATGTAAGGCTTGAATTTGAGAAAAAGGAAACGTTCTTTATTTTGAAATTTTTTATCGACGGCACCGTAAATGTAGAATGCGACCGTTGCTTAGAACGCTTTGATAAGGAGATATTTGGCGACTTTACCTGTTA
>Ga0164241_10001575_pt1 | contig 27445 bp, 26 predicted proteins | sample OricomyardsoilBY_FD_108780 | JGI IMG/M metagenome (GOLD analysis project Ga0164241, IMG submission 108780) | Backyard soil microbial communities from Emeryville, California, USA - Original compost - Back yard soil (BY) | ecosystem: Environmental > Terrestrial > Soil > Unclassified | place: USA... | reverse complement strand
GTCGCGCCGTTTGCCCAGCAGAGCCACATCCCGCAGATTTCTCCCTCATCCACCAATCCCAAGGTCACCGAAATCGGTGACTACATCTTCCGCGTCTGCTTCATCGATCCCTTCCAGGGCAAGTTGCTCGCCGGCTTCGCGAAGAACACGCTGAAGGTGAAAAAGGTCGCCATCTTCTCCGACGTGGCCGCGCCCTACAGCGTGGGCCTTGGCAAGTTCTTCCGCGAGGCCTGGCTGGCCGGTGGCGGCGAGGTGGTTTCCGAGGTGAAGTACACCGGCGGCGACAAGGACTTCAAAGCCCAGCTCACCGTCATCAAGAACGCCGGCGCGGATTCCATCATGGTGCCGGGCTACTACAACGACGTGGGCCTCATCGTCGCGCAGGCGCGGCAGCTGGGCATCACCGTGCCGATTTTCGGCGGCGACGGCTGGGAGGCGCCCGAGCTGATCCAGATCGCCGGCGCCGAAAATCTCGCCAATACCTACTATTCCACGCATTTCTCGCCGAGCAGCACCGATCCGCTGGCGCAGAAGTTCGTCGAGGCCTACAAGGCCAGATACAGCGGCAAGGTGCCCGATGCCATGGCGGCGCTGGGCTACGACTCGGTGATGGTGCTGGTCGACGCCATCAAGCGCGCGGGCACCACCGATGAACCGGCGCTGCGTGATGCGATCGCGGCGACCCGCAACTTCCCCGGTGCCACCGGCATCACCACGCTGGATGCCAATCGGGATGCCTCGAAACCCGCGGTGATCATCACCGTCCGGGATGGCAAGTTCCAGTACCTCGAGACCGTCACTCCCTGAGCCTGCCGGCAGGCCCTGAAAGCGCAGGCCGGCGATGACCGAACTGCTGCAGCAACTGATCAACGGCCTCGCGCTGGGCGCCATCTATGCGCTGATCGCGCTGGGCTACACCATGGTGTACGGCGTTCTGCGCTTCATCAACTTCGCGCACAGTGATGTGTTCATGGTGGGCGCGTTCGCGGGCTATTACCTGGCGCGCGCGTTGCCAGGCGGCTCGATCGCCGCCGGCATCGTGGTGCTGCTTGGCGCGATGGCGATCTGCGCGCTGTTCGGCGTCATCATCGAGAAGCTGGCCTACCGGCCGCTGCGCGGCCGTTCCACGCTCACGGTGCTGATCACCGCCATTGGCGTTTCGCTGCTGCTGCAGAACCTCGGTCAGCGCATCTTCGGACCCAATCCGCGTTCGTTTCCGACGTTGTTCCCCGTGCATCAGTTCCACGTCGGCGGCGTCGTCGTTTCCAGCAGCCAGATCCTGGTGTTCGCGGTGGCCATCGTGCTGCTGTTCGCGCTGCGCTACATCGTGCAGCACACACGCATCGGCACCGCCATGCGCGCGCTGTCGTTCAACCCGGTGGCGGCCTCGCTGGTGGGCATCAACAACGACCGCGTCATCTCCTTCACCTTCGCGCTGGGGTCGGCGCTGGCGGCCGCCGGCGGCATTCTCTACGCCTCGAACTATCCCTCCATCGATCCGCTGATGGGCACGTTGCCGGGCATGAAGGCCTTCGTCGCCGCCGTGCTGGGCGGCATCGGCAATATCGCCGGCGCGGCACTGGGCGGACTGGCGCTGGGCCTGGTTGAAACCACGGTGGTGGGCTTTGGCGGCTCTACCTATCGCGATGCCGTGGCCTTCGCGGTGCTGATCCTCATCCTGCTGCTGCGGCCCGAAGGACTGCTCGGCAAGCGCGTGACGGAGAAGGTCTGATGCGCCTGCACCCGCAGCTTGCGCTGCTCGGCGCGCTGATCCTCAGCGGCGCGGTGTCGGCATTTTCCGGCCACTTCAATCCCTACTTCCTCGACATCGCGGTGAGCTGCGGCATCAACGTGATCCTGGCGGTATCGCTGAATCTCATCAACGGCTTCACCGGGCAGTTCTCGCTGGGTCATGCGGGATTCATGGCCGTGGGCGCGTACGCGGCCGCAATGCTGACCACCAGCTTCGGCGCCACGCTGCTGCCACTGTTGGGTGGGCAGGCCTGGCTGCTGTTCCTGCTGGCGCTGCTCGGCGGCGGCCTGATGGCGTCCATCGCCGGCCTCGTCGTCGGCGTGCCTTCGCTGCGCCTGAAGGGCGACTACCTCGCCATCGTCACGCTGGGATTCGGCGAGATCATCCGCGTGGTGTTGCAGAACATCGACGCGGTCGGCGGTCCGCGCGGCATGATCGGCATTCCCGGCTATGCCAATCTGTTCTGGGCCTACGGGCTCGCCGCCGTGTGCATCTACGTGGTGTGGGCCATGGTGCATTCCACCTACGGGCGCGGCTTCATCGCCGTCGCCGACGACGAAATCGCCGCCGAGGCCATGGGCATCAACGCCACGCGCTACAAGATCACCGCCTTTCTGGTGGGGGCCTTCTTCGCGGGACTGGCCGGTGGTGTATACGCGCACTTCAAGCAGTACATCGCGCCCCAGGGCTTCGGTTTCGATAAATCCATCGAGATCGTGGTGATGGTCATCCTCGGCGGCATGGGCAACACCGTCGGTGTGATCGCCGCCGCCATCCTGCTCACCGTGCTGGGCGAGTGGCTGCGCCAGTTCGGCGACTACCGCATGATCGTGTACTCGCTGCTGATCATCGTGCTGATGATCACGCGTCCGCAGGGCCTGTTCCGCTGGAACATGCGCAGGGCGAAGGCGTGAATCCGCTGCTGGAACTGGAGCACTGCACGTTGCGCTTCGGCGGTCTCACGGCCGTGGGCGATCTGTCCTTTGCCGTGGGCGAGGGCGCGCTGATGGGGCTGATCGGCCCCAACGGCGCCGGCAAGACCAGCGTGTTCAACCTGGTCACCGGCGTGTACCCGCCCACCGCCGGCGCGATGCGCTTCGCCGGCGAGTCGCTGGTGGGGCTGAAGCCCTTCGGCATCAACCGGCGCGGCATCGCGCGCACCTTCCAGAACATCCGGCTGTTTCCCTCGCTGTCGGTTTTCGACAATGTGCGTGTGGCTTTTCACCGGCACCTGCGCAATCACTCCGTCGCCTCGCTGCTGCGCACCTCGCGCTTCGGCGCCGAAGAGCGTCAGGTCGCGCAACGCACGCGCGAGCTGCTCGATATCTTCGATCTGGGCCGGCTGGCCGATGAGCCGGCCCGCAGCCTGCCGTATGGCAACCAGCGTCGGCTCGAAATCCTGCGCGCGCTGGCCACGCAGCCGAAGCTGCTGCTGCTGGATGAGCCCGCCGCCGGCATGAATCCGACCGAAAAGGCCGAGCTGACGCGCCTGATCGGCGAGATACGACAGCGCTTCAACATCGCCATCCTGCTGGTGGAGCACGACATGACGCTGGTGATGAAGATCTGCGAGCGCATCGTGGTCATCGACCACGGCGTGAAGATCGCCGAAGGGTCGCCGGCCGAGGTGCGTGCCAATCCCAAGGTGATCGAGGCCTATCTGGGCGAAGAGGCACCCGCCGTGGCGCGCGCCTGATGCTGACGATCGAGAATCTGTGCGTGTCGTATGGCGCCATCAAGGCGCTGCACGGCGTATCGCTGTCGGTGCCGCCGAAGAGCATCGTCACGCTGATCGGCAGCAATGGAGCCGGCAAGAGCACCACGCTGCGCGCCGTCTCCGGGCTCATCAAGCCCCAGGCTGGCACGATCACCTACAACGGCGAGCGCATCGACGGGCTCAAGGCCAGCGACATCGTGGCGCGCGGCCTGTGCCAGGTGCCCGAAGGCCGCATGGTGTTCGCCAATCTCACGGTGCGCGAAAACCTGATGATGGGCGCCTACCTGCAACGCGACCAGGCCCTGATCCGGCGTGAACGCGACTATGTGATCAGCGTGTTTCCGCGCCTGGCCGAGCGCGAGAAGCAGCTGGCCGGCACGCTCTCGGGTGGCGAACAGCAGATGCTGGCCATCGGCCGCGCGCTGATGGGCCGGCCGAAGTTCCTGATGCTCGATGAACCTTCGCTGGGCATCGCGCCGCTGCTGGTCAAGGCCATCTTCGAGCAGATCGTCGCCATCAATCGCAATCACGGCATCACCATCCTGCTGGTGGAGCAGAACGCGAACCTGGCGCTGGAGATCGCCACCCATGGCTTCGTGCTCGAGACCGGGCGCGTCATCCTTGAGAACGACTCGGCCGCACTGCGTTCGGACCCCAAGGTGCGCAGCGCCTATCTGGGCGGCTGATTCGCGTGGGCGAGGGCGTGAAGCGCTTCGGCATTGGCCTGGACTTCGGCACGTCCAACTCCGCGGCGGCGTGGTTCGATGGCGAGCAGTTGCATAGGGTGCGGCTGGAAGGCGGCAATCCCATCATGCCCACCGCCATTCATCTGGATCGCAGCTTCGTTGCGCTGACGGGCAGCGCGGCCATCGGTCGCTACGTGGAAGAGAACCGCGGCCGTCGCGTGGAACTGGTCGCCGAGGTGATCGGTGAGGCGGCCGCTTCGGTTTCGGGCAACAACACCGGCGAGGACATCTCGCGGCTGGAAACCCATCGGCACACGCTGTATGGGCCGCTGCACGACCGCACGCTGCCGGGCCGGCTGTTTCTCGGCCTGAAGCGCCTGCTGGGCGATCCGGAAATCGAGCGGCTGTCGGTGTTCGAGCGCCATTACCGCATCGTCGCGCTGCTGACGCCCATCCTGATCCACATCCGCGAAGCCCTGGAACGCGAACGGCCGGCACCGCTGCCGGCACTGCATGCGGGCCGGCCGGTGACCTTTGAAGGTCGCGCCGGCGCGCGCAATGCAACCGCCGTGGCGCGTCTCACCGAGGCCTATGAGCACGCCGGATTTTCCATCGCCGAGTTCTATCCGGAACCGGTGGCCGCGACGCTGAGCTGGTTGCACGGCGCACAGCGGCGCGAGCGCGGCATCGCGCTCACCGTGGACTTCGGCGGCGGCACGCTCGATCTGGCCGTGGTGCGCTTCGACGGCGCGCGCTTCGAAGTGCTGGCGACGCATGGCATGGCGCTGGGCGGCGATCGCATCGACCAGCTCATCTTCGAGCACATGCTGTTCCCGGAGCTGGGCAAGGGCGAGCGCTGGGTGCGCGAAGTGGACGGCAGGCACGTCGACACGCTGTTTCCCTTCCATGAATTCGAGTCCGGGCTGATCAACTGGCCCACCACCTTTTTGCTGAACCAGAACTACACGCGCGCCATGGTGGTGGACCGCATCTCACGCGGTGGGCCGGGCGCGGAGAAATTCCAGCGGCTGCTGGATCTGATCAGCTTCAACTACAGCCACAACTGCTTCCAGGCCATCCGCCGCGCCAAGGTGCAGTTGTCCTCCGAGACGCAGACCTCGATCGACATTCCGGAGCTGAATCTCAACGTGCCGTTCGGCCGGGCGCAGCTGGATGCCATCCTGGGGCCGGTACTGGCGCGCACGCGCGAGTGCGTGGACACCGTGCTGGAGCGCGCCTGCGTCGCGCAGAACGAAATCGACGTGGTGATCCGCACCGGCGGCACTTCGGAAATCGTCGCCGTGCGGGGGCTGCTGGAAGATCTATTTCCGCAACGCGTGGAGGGACACGACCCCTTCACCAGCGTGGCCTGCGGTCTGGCCATCGCGAACTTTCAGGGCCATCAGGCGCGACTGGACTGAATCGCCAGGTCGAGCACCGGCGATGCCGTCAGCGCGCCACCGGTTTCGCGTAGACCTCGATCTGCGCCACATCCGACCAGCCGCCAGGGCCGTGTCCGCTGCCAGGCAGCAGGTCCGCGAAGCCGATGGCCTCGACGCGCGACAGATCCACCTTGTCGAGCAGCGTGCCCGTGGCCACGACGCGCGCGATGTCCAGCTTCATCCAGCGGACATCCGCGAAAAAAATCTCGCTCTGCGCCCAGTCGCGCGTGCCACCCACGGCCTGATCGCCCACCAGCCAGGTGCCATCCGCGAGCTTCACGATGGGACGCACCTGGTGAAAGCCCGACATCTTGGTGTTCCACCGCACTCGTGCCAGTCCGGTCAGATCGGCCAGCTTCGTCTTGCTGCGCAGCGAGGCCGCGCAAGGTGTGGTGCACATGCCCGTCCACAGATGGATGGGGTTGCTCTCGTCACCGGCCTTGCCGGTGAGCAGGATCTCGCCGTTCGGCACATGCATCTGCAGTTCCAGGTCGGCATTGCCCACCGAACCGGCTTCCACCGGATGTTCGCCGCCCTTGGCGTTCTGCGCCCATTCCTCGCGAAACAGCAGCGGCGGACGGGTGACCCGTGGCGCGGCCGCGCCAGCGCCGGGTGCGGCGGGGGTTGCCGCAGGGGTCTGTGCCAGTGCCGTGGCGCCAAGCGAAACCAGAACGAAGCCCGCGGCGATGGATCGCAGAATCATGGCAGCCCCCTTGGTATTGGCGCGACAGCGTAGGCGCGAATCACCCGTCGGGGCAAGCGACGCCCGGCGACGCCCGGTGTATCAACTGCGCGTGGTGTCGGTGCTTTCGCGCAGTTCGGGCGTCAGGAAGGGCGCGATGGTTTCGAGCAGTTCGTTGAACACGCGCGGCGTCCCCGCGACGATATTGCCTTTCTGCTTGTACTCGCCGCCGTCCAGTGTTGCCACCAGCCCGCCGGCCTCGCGGATCAGCAGCGTGCCGGCCGCGGTGTCCCACGCCCGCAGGCCAATCTCCCAGAAGCCATCGGCGCGACCGGCCGCGACATAGGCCAGGTCGAGCGATGCGGCGCCGGGACGGCGCAGGCCCGAGGCGCGCTGGATCACGGCCTTCATCATGCCCATGTAGGGATCGAGCAGCTGCAGGTTGTCGCGATAGGGAAAGCCGGTGCTGATCAGTGCGCCTTCCAGCGTGCGCTGGCGGCTGACGCGCAGGCGCTTGTTCTCCAGGTAGGCGCCGTCGCCACGCGAGGCGGTGAAGATCTCCTGCCGCATGGGGTCGTAGACCACCGCATGTTCCATGCGGCCGTGCATCTGGCAGGCAATGGACACCGCGAAGGTCGGAAAGCCATGCATGAAGTTCGTCGTGCCGTCGAGCGGGTCGATGATCCAGATGATCTCGCCCGTGCCGCTGGCGCCGCTTTCCTCGGCCAGGAAGGCATGGTGCGGATAGGCCTCGCTCAACGTCTCGATGATGGCGGCCTCGGCCGCGCGATCGGTGTTGGTGACGAAATCGTTCAGGCCCTTCGAGGCCGCTTCCATGCCCTCGAAGCGCGCCAGTCCGCGCACGATGATGTCGCCGGCCCGGCGGGCGGCCTTCACGGCGGTGTTCAGGTACGGATGCATGGATAGGGCACTACTCGCGGCGCGGTAGAATAGCAGAGGCCGGCGATCCGCCTGTCCATAACACGCCAAATGACCGCGCTGCCCATCCGTTTCGTGCTTGTAGACACCTCCCATCCCGGCAACATCGGGGCGGTGGCGCGCGCCATGAAGAACATGGGCCTTTCGCAGCTGGTGCTGGTGAATCCGCGCGAATTCCCGCACCCGGAGGCCACGGCGCGCGCCTCGGGTGCCGATGATGTGCTCGCGGCGGCACGGGTGGTGCCCACGTTGCAGCAGGCCATCGCCGACTGCGGCCTGGTGCTGGCCACTACCGCGCGCATGCGCGAGCAGCATTTTCGTGTGTTCGAAGCCCGGGAGGCCGGCGAGCGCGTGGTCGCCGAAGCCCGCGCCGCAGCAGCCCCGGTGGCGGTGGTGTTCGGCACCGAACGCTTCGGCCTGTCGAACGAGCATCTGCTGATGGCGCATGCGCTGCTGCGCATACCGGCGAATCCCGAATATGAATCGTTGAACATCGCCATGGCCGCGCAGCTCATTGCCTATGAGATCCGCATGGCGCAACACCAGGCCGGCTCGGTGGTGCCCGCGCGTGAAGTGCCGCTGGCCACGCCCACACAGATGGAACAGTTCTTCACCCATCTGGAACAGGTGATGAACGAGGCGGATTTCCGCGACCGCACCGCCAGCGGCACGAACCTGATGGGCCGCATCCGCCGGCTGTTCAATCGCGCGCAGGTCGACACCAACGAGGTGAACATCCTGCGCGGCATTCTCACCGCGGTGCAGAACCGGCGTCGCAAGGCAGGCGATGAGCGCTGAAGCCTCCGCGCCCATCTATCTGGATTACGCGGCCACCACGCCGGTGGATGCGCGCGTGGCGCGGCGCATGGCCGAAGTGCTGGCCATGCCCTTGGGCAATGCCGCTTCCGCCCATGCACCGGGTCGACAGGCCCATGCGCTGGTCGAGACGGCACGCGCGCAGGTCGCCGCGCTGATCGGCGCCGCGCCCGAGCACATCGTGTTCACCTCCGGCGCCACCGAATCGAACAACCTGGCGATCCACGGCACCGCGCGGCTGGCCCTGGCGCGCGGCCGGAAACCGCAGGCGCCACATGTGATCACCCTGGCCACCGAGCACAAGTCCGTGCTCGAGCCGGTGCGCGCGCTCGAATCCCACGGCGTGAGCGTGAGCATCCTGACGCCTCGCGAGGACGGCCTGCTCGACATCGATGCATTGGCCGCGGCGCTGCGTCCGCAAACCGCGCTGGTGTCCTTGCTGCATGTGAACAATGAAACCGGCGTCGCGCAGGACATGGCGGCCATCGCGGCGCTGTGCGCGCGGCATGGCGTGCCGCTGCATGTCGATGCCTGCCAGAGCGCGGGCAAGCTGCCGCTGTCGCTGCAAGGCGTGGCGATGCTGTCGCTGACGGCGCACAAGATCGGCGGTCCGCAGGGCATCGGCGCGCTGTACGTGGCGCCCGCGCATCGCGGTCGCATCGCGGCGCAGATGCTGGGCGGGGGCCACGAGCGCGGCCTGCGCGCGGGCACGCTGCCCACGCATCAGATCGTGGGCTTCGGGCTGGCCGCGGAATTCGCGGCCGCGGCGCGCGCGGGCGAATCCTCGCGCCTCACCGCGCTGCGCGATCGTCTGTGGCAGGGGCTGCGGGATCTGCCTGATGTGTCGCTCAACGGCCATCCCACCGCGCGCGCGCCCCACATCCTCAACCTCAGCTTCCCGGGCGTGGAGGGGGAAAGTCTCTTCAGCGCGCTGCCCGAGTTGGTGCTCTCCACCGGTTCGGCCTGCAATTCACGCAGCGCGGAGCCTTCCTTCGTGCTGCGCGCGCTGGGGCGCGATACCGAGCAGGCGCAGAGCTCGCTGCGCTTCAGCCTGGGTCGAGACACCAGCGAGGCGCAAATCGATGCGGCCATCGCGGCGGTACGGCGCGCGCATGGGGCGTTGCGGGGTCTGTCCCCGGAGCGCGACTGGCGGTCGTTGACGCCGGTGCCGGGCACTCAGGCATGGCTCGGCGAGGCGGGGGCGCAGCGTCTGGGCGCCTGGATCCGCTTTACGCTGTGCGTGGAGGGCCGCACCGTGCGCGAGGCCCATGTGCAGGTCTACGGCTGCCCGCAAACGATTGCCGCCTGCAATCATGTGCGGCGGCAACTGCCGGGACGCAGTCTCGACGCGCTGCAGCCAGGCACGCCGGAACAATGGCGCCAGGCCGTGAACGCGCCGGTTGAAAAACTCGGACGAATGCTCATTATCGAAGATGCGCTGGCGGCTTTGCGTCCCGCGCATTGAGGCATTCGAGGAGTCCATGTCCATCTCGCTGACACCGGCCGCCGCCGACCGCATCCACAAGTTCCTGGCCACGCGCGGGCATGGCCTGGGCCTGAAACTGGGCGTGCGCAAGACCGGCTGCTCGGGCTTTGCCTATGTGGTCAATTACGCCGATGAAGTGGCGCCCCACGACGTGGTGTTCGAGGATCAGGGCGTCAAGGTGTATGTCGACACCGAGAGCCTCAAGTTCATCGACGGCACCACCGTGGACTTCGTCAAACAGGGCCTGAATGAGGCCTTCCGCTTCCAGAACCCCAACATCAAGGGTGAGTGCGGTTGCGGCGAGAGCTTCAACGTCTGATAAGTTATTGATTCAATTGCCGCGGCAGGCCCCGAACAGGTAAAATCCGGCCCTTTTTAGCCACAGCCGGAGTTCTCTGCCATGGCGCTCGAGCGCACTTTTTCGATTGTTAAACCCGACGGCGTCGCCCGCAACCTGATCGGCGAGGTCTACCGCCGCTTTGAGAAGGCGGGCCTGAAAATCATCGCCGCCAGGCTGGTGCAGCTGTCCCGGGCCGAGGCCGAGGGTTTCTATGCCGTGCACAAGGCGCGCCCTTTTTTCAACGACCTGGTCAAGTACATGACCTCCGGTCCCGTGGTGCTGCAGGTACTCGAAGGCGAGAACGCCGTGGCGAAGAACCGCGAGATCATGGGCGCCACCGACCCGAAGAAGGCGGACAAGGGCACCATCCGCGCGGATCTGGCCGAGAGCATCGAGGCCAACACCGTGCACGGATCCGATTCGCCGGAGAACGCCGCGATCGAGATCGCATACTTCTTCGCGCAGACCGAGATCCACAGCCGCTGACACGCGGTGCCACCTGCATGACCGACGCGCGCGTGAATCTGCTGGGCCTGTGCCGCCCCGAGCTCGAAGCCTGGTGCATCGAGCGCGGTGGCAAGGCCTTTCGCGCGCGTCAGTTGTTCCAGTGGATCTACAAGCGCGCCGAACTCGACTTCGACGCCATGACCGACCTGGCCAAGGATTTCCGCGCGCAGCTGAAGCAGGAAGCCGTGCTGAAGCTGCCCGAGATCATCACGCGCCAGGATGCCGCCGACGGCACGGTGAAGTGGATGCTGAGGGCCGGCCAGGCCGGCGGCACCAACCAGGGCGTCGAGATGGTGTACATCCCCGACGAGGGTCGCGCCACGCTATGCATCTCCTCGCAAGTGGGCTGCGCCATGGACTGCAGCTTCTGCTCCACGGCGCAGCAGGGCTTCAACAGCAATCTCAGCACCGCCGAAATCGTGGGCCAGGTGTTCCTGGCGCAGAAGGAACTGGGATTCAAGGCCGGCGATGAGCGCCTGATCAGCAATGTGGTGCTGATGGGCATGGGCGAGCCCCTGGCGAATTTCCGCAATGTGGTGCCGGCCATGCGCATCCTGCTGGATGAGCTGGGTTTCGATTTCTCGCGCCGCCGGCTGACGCTTTCCACCAGCGGGCTGGTGCCACAGATCTACAAGCTGGCCGAAGAAACCAATGTGGCGCTGGCCGTGTCGCTGCACGCGCCCGATGACGAACTGCGCAGCGAGCTGGTGCCGATCAACCGCCGCCACAACATCGCCGAACTGCTCGAAGCCTGCTGGCACTATATCGACGAACAGAACGGCCGCAGCGTCACCTTCGAATACGTCATGCTGGACGGCGTGAACGATTCGCCCGCGCAGGCGCGCGCACTGGCGCGGCTGCTGAAAGGCCGCCCGGCCAAGGTCAACCTGATTCCATTCAATCCGTTTCCCGGCACGCAATACCGGCGTTCGAAGCCGGAAGTCATCAAGAACTTCCTCGATCAGATCCTCAAGGGTGGCGTCATGGCGACAATTCGAAGAACCCGTGGTGATGACATCGATGCCGCTTGCGGCCAGCTGGTCGGCCGCGTGACCGATCGCACCACGGTGCGCATGGGCGCCAAGCGCATCGCCACGCCGGTGGTGATCGAACCACCTCGCGCCGGGCTGCACTCATGAACGCGCGCATCGCGATACTGGTGGCCATGACGATGCTGGCCACGGCCTGCACGACCACCAATTCAAGCCGGCCGGTCGATGAAAAGGAGGCCGCCGCCGCCAATGTGCGCCTGGGCACGGCCTACCTGCGGCAGGGGAATCTGTCGCTGGCCAAGGACAAGCTCGAGAAGGCCGAACGGCAGGATCCGCGCAATTACGAAGTGCAGTACGCCATGGCGCTGCTCAGCGAGCAGCTGCAACAGGATGCCGAAGCGGAAAAACACTACCAGTCCGCGCTGAAGCTGGCACCGAAGAATGCAGGCGTCAACAACGCCTACGCGGGCCTGCTTTGCCGCAACAGCAAGGTCGATCAGGCCCTGAAGCTGTTCGATGCGGCCGCGAGCGATCCACTGTATTCCACGCCGTGGATTGCATCCACCAATGCCGCGATCTGCCTGCGCTCGGACAAGCGCAACGCGGATGCGATTCCCTATCTCGAGCGCGCCATCCAGCTGCGTCCCGACTACTACCCCGCCGTGATCGAGCTGGCCGACCTGCAGATCGGCATTGGCAAGCCGGAGCTGGCACGTGCCGTCGTCGATCGATTCCTGTCCATCGGCCGCAAGTCCGCCGACGTGTTGCTGGTGGCCGTGCGGGCCGCGATGGCACAGGGCGATCGTGGCGCCACCGATGTCTACGCGCGGCTGCTGCGACGTGACTTTCCCGATTCGGCGCAGGCGCGGGCTCTGCCGCAGTTGCTGCAGAATCCCGCCGGTCCACAACGCCCGTAGGCTGCCCATGTCCGAGAACACATCCATCGGCGAGACGCTGCGCAATGCGCGCGAGCGCATGGGGCTGGGCGTGGTGCAGGCGGCCGAGCGCCTGCGTGTCGATGCCGAAGTCATCGACGCGCTCGAAACCGGCCGCTTCAAGGCGCTCGGCGCGCCGGTATTCGTGCGCGGCCACCTGCGCCGCTACGCCGAGCTGCTGGGCGAGCCCGAAGCGCCCCTGCAGCAGCGCTACGCCGCGAGCAACGAGGCCTCGTCACCGCCCGATCTGACTCAGGTACCGCACCGGCCCACGCCGGTGGCGGCGAGCAGGCCCCGGCGCTGGCCGCTGATACTGCTGGCCGTCGTGCTGCTGGTCAGTGCGGTCATCTGGTGGGCAATGCGCATCGGGGCGGCATGAGCAACGCTGCGCTGGCCGCCGTGCGCGGCATGAACGATGTGCTGCCCGCCGAAATCGGCGCCTGGCAACATCTCGAAAGCGCGACACGCGCGTTGTTCTCGGCCTATGGCTATGACGAGCTGCGTGTGCCGCTGGTCGAGCAGACCCAGCTCTTCAAGCGCTCCATCGGCGAGTTCACCGACATCGTCGAGAAGGAGATGTTCACCTTCACCGAGGCCGACGGCGAAAGCCTGACATTGCGGCCCGAAGCCACGGCCGGCATCGCGCGCGCGGCCATCACCAATGGCCTGCTGCGCGGCGCGCGGCTGAAGCTGTGGACCGCCGGTCCCATGTTCCGTCACGAACGTCCGCAGGCCGGCCGTTACCGCCAGTTCTACCAGCTCGACTGCGAGGCACTGGGCTTCGCCGGTCCCGACATCGACATCGAAATGATTGCGATGACGGCGCGGCTGTGGCGCGCGCTGGGCATCGAGCGCGTGCAGCTGAAGCTCAATTCGCTGGGCACGCCCGACGCGCGGCGTGTGTATCGCGAGCACCTGGTGAAATACTTCGCGCAGCATGCGGCCGCGCTCGATGCCGACAGCCAGCGCCGTCTCGGCGGCAATCCGCTGCGCATTCTCGACAGCAAGAACCCCGCGATGCAGGCCGTGATCAGCGGCGCGCCGCTGCTCACCGAGCATCTGGACGCCGAGTCGCGCGAGCATTTCGAGGCGCTGTGCGGCACGCTGACGGCGATGAACATCCCGTATGTCATCGACCCGCGCCTGGTGCGCGGGCTCGACTATTACTCACGCACCGTGTTCGAGTGGGTCACCGATGCGCTGGGTTCGCAGAACGCGGTGTGTTCCGGTGGCCGTTACGACGGCCTCATCGCGCAACTCGGCGGCGAGCAGACGCCGGCCATCGGCTTCGCCATGGGCGTGGAGCGCGTGGTGGCGCTGCTGCGCCAGACGCAGCAGGATTTCGCCCGCGCGGCGCCGCACGCCTATGTAGTGGCCAGCGGCGACCGTGCCGTGCGCGCGGGTCTGGCGCTGGTCGAGACCCTGCGCGATGCGTTGCCGGCGCTGCGCTTCGAGATGAACCACGGCGGCGGCAATTTCAAGGCGCAGTTCCGCCGTGCCGATCGCAGCGGCGCGTCGCTGGCGCTCATTCTGGGCGATAACGAGCTGGAACGTGGCGTAGCCTCCCTCAAGCCCCTGCGGCAGGAGGCAGAGCAGATGGAATGCGCCCTGGCGGAACTCCCGGCGCGCATACCGGCCTTACTGAAGACGTTGAACGGATAGGGGTAGACGAGTGGATCTGCTGTCGGAAGAAGAACAATGGGAAGCGCTGAAGCGCTGGCTGCGCGAGAACGTGCCGTTCATTCTCGGGCTGGTCGCCATCGGCCTGGTGGGCTGGTTCGGCTGGAAGTGGTGGCAGTCGCACAAAGATGAACAGGCGCTCGAGGCCAGTGCGGCCTATGAGCAGATCCTGACCACCTTCGATGCGCGCAAGGTGCCCGAAGCCCTGGCGCAGATCGAGGCGCTGCGCAAGGCGCACCCCAAGTCGGCCTATGTGAGCGCCTCCGACCTGGCCGCGGCCAAGGTCTTCGTCATCACCAACCAGCTCGACAAGGCCGCGGCCAGTCTCGAGCGGGTGATGAACACCTCGCCGGACGAATCGTTGCGCCCCATCGCGCGGCTGCGTCTGACACGCGTGCAGGCCGCACAGGGCCAGTACGACAAGGCGCTGGCTACACTGGGCACCGCCGACATGGGCGAATACCAGGCCGCCTACGCCGAGGCTCGCGGTGACGTGCTGCGCGCCAAGGGCGATCACGCCGGCGCGCTGAAGGAATACGAGTCCGCGCGCAAGCTGCTGCCGCCCGAGCAGCAGGGCGTGGCCGGCGTCGGCGAAATGCTCGATCTGAAGATCAACGATCTGCGCGCCAGCGCGCCCGCACCTGCCGCCGCTGCGGCAACGAAGACACCATGAATCGATTTGCCGTGACGACCCGCCGCTGCGCGCCGCTGCTGGCCTCGGCCCTGTTGCTGCTGGCGGCCTGTGACAAGGACAAATTCGATCCGCCGGCAGAGCTGACCGAATTCCACTCCACGGCGAAGGTGGAACATGCCTGGAGTGCCGGTGTCGGCGGCGGCAAGCCGGCGCTGCGTCTGGGCCTGGGCCTGGCGCTCGATGGCGATCGGGTGTTCGCGGCCGGACACAATGGTGATGTCGTGGCTTACGACGTGCTCACGGGTCGCCGCCTGTGGCAGACCGACACCAAGCTCGACCTGACCGGTGGTCCGGGCGCGGGCAGCGGCCTGGTCGTGGCGGGCGCCAGCCACGGCGATCTCGTGGCCCTCGATGCGGCCACGGGCGAACGCAAGTGGAAGACGCACATCAACAGTGAAATCCTCTCCGCGCCGGCCATCACGGCCGACCAGGTGCTGCTGCGTACCGTCGATGGGCGCCTGTCGGCGTTCAAGAGCAGCGACGGCACGCTGCTGTGGAGCGCCGAGCAGCAGGTGCCGCGACTCTCCTTGCGGGGCGCCGCCGCGCCCGCGGTGGGCGGCGATCTGGTCGTCAGCGGCTTCGACAATGGCCGCGTGATGGCGGTGCAGCTGCGCAATGGCGACACCCTGTGGGATGTGTCGGTCGCGCCGCCTTCGGGCAAGAGCGAACTCGAGCGCCTCAACGACATCGACACGCAGGTAAAGATCGTCGACGACGACATCTACGCCGTGACCTTCCAGGGCAAGGTGGCGCGCATCGACCGCGACACCGGCCAGATGCAGTGGTCGCGCGACATGTCCAGCTACAGTGGCCTCGCCACGGATGAGGACGGCCTGTACGTCACCAGCGCCCAGGGCTCGGTGGTGAAGATCGGCCGTCGCACCGGCGTCGAGACCTGGAAACAGGATGTGCTGAAGAACCGCCGTCTGTCGCCGCCCGTGATCGTCGGTTCGCTGGTCGCGGTCGTCGACCTGCAGGGTTACGTGCACTTCCTCGATGCCGGCAGTGGCCAGCTTGCCGCGCGCATCAAATCCGGCGGCGACCGCGTCACCGCCGCGCCCGTGGTCAGCGGCAACACCGTCATCGTCATCGACAACGACGGCCATATCTCTGCCTTGCGCGTGGTGACGCCCGGCGCCTGAGACGCCGCAACGGGAAATCAGATCATGTTGCCGATCGTAGCGCTGGTCGGTCGGCCCAACGTCGGCAAATCCACGCTGTTCAATACACTTACGGGTACGCGCGACGCCATCGTCGCCGACGTACCCGGCGTCACGCGTGACCGTCAGTACGGCTACGCGCGCGCTGGCGACGTTTCCTGCGTGGTTGTCGATACCGGCGGCGTGGTGGCCAGGCCGCGCTCCACGGTGGAACAGCAGATGCGCGCGCAGACCGAGCGCGCCATCGAGGAAGCCGACCGGCTGATCCTGCTCGTCGACGGCCGCGCCGGACTGACCACCGAAGACACCGCGGTTGCGCGGCTGCTGCTGCGATCCGGCAAACCCCTGGTGCTGGCGATCAACAAGGCCGAGGGCCGTGATGCCGGCGTCTTCGCCGCGGATTTTCACCGCCTGGGCATCGCCGATATCCGCGCGGTCGCGGCGCTCAACGGGCAGGGCTGCGAAGCGCTGCTGGGCAAGGCGCTCGAAGGCATCGAGCCGATCGCCGACGACAGTGCCGGCGAACACGACGATTCCATCCGCATCGCGGTGATCGGCCGGCCCAATGTCGGCAAGTCCACGCTGGTGAACCGGCTGATCGGCGAAGAGCGCGTCATCGCCACCGATGTTCCCGGCACCACGCGCGATTCGATATTCGTGCCCTTCGAGCGCGACGGCCGCAAGTTCACGTTGATCGACACCGCCGGCATGCGCCGGCGCGCGCGCGTCAGCGACGCCGTCGAGCGCGCCAGTGTGGCGCGCAGCATGCAGGCCATCGAGGCCGCGCATGTGGTGGTGCTGGTGCTGGATGCGCACGAGGGCATCGCCGAGCAGGACGCATCGGTGCTCGGCCTGGCCTTGCAGCGCGGCCGCGCGCTGCTGCTGGCCATCAACAAGTGGGACGGCATCCCCATGGATCAACGCGAGGCCGTGCGCAGTGCGCTGGCGCTGCGCCTGGATTTCGTGCCTTTCGCGCCGCAACTGTTCATCTCGGCGCGGCATGGCACCGGCGTGGGCGAGCTGGCCGTCGCGGCCGTGCGCGCCTACGAGGCCTCGATGCGCGAGATGAGGACGCCGCAGCTGTCCCGTGTGCTCGAAAAGGCACTCGAAGCGCATCAGCCGCCGCTGGTGAAGGGCCGGCGCATCAAGCTGCGCTACGCGCACCAGGGCGGGCGCAATCCGCCGCGCATCGTGATCCACGGCAACCAGACCGAAGCCACACCCGACGCCTACCGGCGCTATCTGTCGAATGTGTTCCGCGAAGCCTTCGACCTGTACGCCTGTCCGGTGGTGCTGGAACTGCGCGGCGACGCCAATCCCTTCGGCAGACGCGAAAAGCGCGACGCGGTGGCCCGCAAGGATGCGGCGAAGAAGAAGGGCGGTGCGTTCAATGCATCGCGGCGGGCACCGCGCAAGAAAGTCGCCACCGGCAAGGGCAGCGGCAAGCCGCCGCGACGCTGATTATTTCGTCGCCGGCTTCACAGCCGGCAGGAACAGCGCCGGATCGACCGAAGCACCATTGAGCAGCACGCCGAAGTGCAGATGCGGCCCGGTGACGCGGCCCGTGGCGCCCACCTTGCCGATGACCTGGCCCGCTTTCACCTGGTCGCCCGCTTTTACCGCGAAGGCGGACAGATGGCAGTACATGGTGATGAAGCCCCGGCCGTGGTCGATGAGCACATTGTTGCCGTTGTAGAAGTAATTGCCCACGTCGACCACCGTGCCATCGGCGGGTGCGAGGATGGGTGTTCCGGTTCCCGCGGCGATGTCCATGCCCGAATGCGGATTGCGCGACTGACCATTGAATACGCGGCGCGAACCGAAGGAGTTCTGCCGTATTCCCGCCACCGGCACGCGCAGCGTGAAGGTGGGCGGCGCCACATCGCTGAAGGAATCGTAGATGGTGCGCAGATGCTGCTGCTCTTTTTCCACGCGCGCGGCATCTTCGGGTGAAAGATCCACTTGCCGCTGCGGCACAGTCAGCTTCTGCTCACGATACTTCTTCGGCAACACCTTGATCGGGATGGTGCGCGTCGCTCCGCCGGCATTTTGTACCGTCAACGCGTGCTCGCCGGGTTCGACGGCCAGCGCAATGCCCACCAGTGCCTTGCGGCGCGCGCCATCACTCACCACCACGACGCGATGACCCTCCCACTGCACCTGGGGTTCCGGGTCACCGGCGGCGCCCACATCGACCACAGCCACGCCCCCCGGCACGGCGCTGGCGCGTGGCAGCGCGGCATGGGCAGCCGAGCAGCCCAGCAGTGTGGCAAGAGCCAATGATGTCAGCCTGAACATGACGCGATCTTACCCCGCTGCCTGATGTTCGCGGCGCAATCTCCCCGCTAAGCTGGTTGGCTCCATGAGCCGGAAAACCCATCCGTTGTTCACTGCCCCGCTGCTTGCGCCGCTGTGGCTGTTCCTTGCCGGCGCGAGCATCGTGGCAGTCGCTGCGGAGGATGTGAACGATGCGCCCCGTGCCGAGGGCACCTGGCAGGGCGCGCTGGAACTGGGTGGTCAGCGGCTGCGGCTGATTGCGCACATCCGCCGCGGACCCGATGGCCTGACCGGCACGCTCGACAGCATCGATCAGCAGGCCACCGGACTGCCGCTGGATGCGGTCAGCCTCACCGAAGACGTGCTGTCATTCCAGATCACCCAGATCGGCGCGCGCTACGCGGGCAATTTCTACGGCAACGACACCATCCGCGGCGTGTGGTCGCAGGGCCTGAATTCCCTGCCGCTGATTCTGCGCCGCAATGACGAAGTGCCCAGCGCGAGGCGTTCGCAGGAGCCGGTGCTGCCGCTGCCGTATGTGGAACAGCAGGACGCCTGCGACAGCGCGCTGCGGATCATCGGTGACTGCGTCCTCGAGCGCGCGCAACGTCTTTAGCTATCGCTTCCGCGCTGTTTCAATTCCATTGCTCTGGCTGCTCTGTGCGCATACGCTATGCGAACATGATTCGGCACGGTGCCCGTCGATAACAACAAAGGGCATCGCGTGACTTCGGGGGGGAGCAGTCGCAATCTCGGTGTGACTGCGCCCTGGTTCTTGCAATGTGAACTAGGAGGGAAGCATGTGTTCTGATGTCAATTCCATATCTGTTGCGGTGGCGCGCGCATTGCCACGTCGTGCCCGGGCTTTGCTGCCATGGCTGGCCACAACAGTTGCATTGGCGCCTGCGGCCTGGGCCGCGGCTCCCGCCGCCCAGGATGCGGGCACGCTCGATGAAGTGATCGTCACCGCCCAGTACCGTCAGGAAAACCTGCAGGACACGGCCTTGGCGATCACGGCTGTTTCGGGCGAGCAGCTCAACAACCAGGGAATTCAGAACGTCGAGGATCTCGGCCTCGTCGTGCCCAATGCCAGTATCCGGCCGCAAGGCAGTTTTGCGGGACCGACGCCGCAGATCGGCATGCGCGGCGTGCAGACCACCGAGTTCATCTACACCACGGATCCGGGTGTGGGCGTCTATATCGACGACATCTATTTCGGTTCGCTGACTGGCGGAGCGCTCGACCTGCTCGATCTCGAGCGCGTGGAGGTGCTGCGCGGTCCGCAGGGCACGCTGTTCGGCAAGAACAGTCTGGGCGGTGCCATTCGCCTGATTTCCAAACAAGCCAAGGGCGACGATACCGGCAGCATCGAAGCCACCTACGGCACGTCGAATCGCCTGGATCTGCGCGGCACCTATGATTTCCGCGTGACCGACAAGTTGTTCGCCCGGGTCACAGGCATTTCAAAACAGATCGATGGCTATCAGGATGTCCTGGATTTCCCCTGCGAAATGCGCAAGCGCGGCACTCCTGCGCTGGCCGGCACGCTGCCCTCGCTGGTGCCCACCAATCGCGAGAATGCCGGCAACTGCAAGATCGCCGAGCGTGGCGGCTCGCATGTCGATGGAGGCCGCCTGGTACTGCGCTATCTCGCCAGCGATCAGCTCGAAATGAGCCTTTCCGGCGACTACACCAAGGGCTTTGCCGACGGTCAGCCCGATTCGAAGCTCACTCGTCATTCCGCTACCAATTTCTTCAACAATCTCTACAGCGAGAACGTGATCTTCCCGATGTACGGCGTGCGCTTCACGGCGGACGACCGCTTCCTGACCGGCAATCCGTTCACCACCTACGCGTACCCGGTCGATCCCGTGGGCGGCAAGGCTTTCCCGCCGGGACAGTACTCCTCCGCCTGGGGTTCCACTGGCAAGCTCAACTACAAGTTCAGCGATACCGTGCAGTTCGATGCCATCGTGGGCTATCGCACCTACCAGATCGACTGGATGGGCGATGGCGACCAGATGCCCATCGATCTGAACCACACCTATGAGCTGCAGGGCCACAAGCAGTGGAGCTACGAAGCACGGCTTTCCGGCACGGCTTTCGAAAAGCTGGATTGGACCACCGGCGTTTACCGCTACAGCGACAAGTCCATTCTCGGCGGCTACGTCACGCTGCCAGCTTTCGCCGCCATCCTGCCGAACTTCAACGAAAACGATCACTTCAGCACGAAGAGCAACTCGGCGTTCGCGCATGGACAGTACCATTTCACCGAAGCATTCTCGCTGACGGCCGGCCTGCGCTATACGGACGAGAAGAAGGGCTATGCCTTCGATCACGCGCCTTACCTGCTGGTCAACACGCCGCTGAAATACGGATCGAGCCACACTGACTGGAAGGCGGCTCTCGACTACCGCATCAACGAGCAGGTGATGATCTACACGTCGGCGGCCACGGGCTTCCGTTCCGATGGCTCGCAGCCGCGGCCCTTCACGCCGGGCCAGCAGAAGGAGACGGTGCAGGCTGAAGAGCTCACCTCGTACGAGATGGGTGTGAAGCTGGATCTGCTGAACCGTCGTCTACGTATCAACATGGCCGTGTTCCAGGACGACTACGATCCTCGCGTGGTGCTCTCGCCGGGCACGCAGTGCAACTTCCCGTCCAATCCCGACCCGGGCCCGGTGTTCCGTGGCCTGACGGGCAGCACCTGCCCAGCGGGAACGGAAGTGGGCGACTCCGCCAACAAGACCGGTTCACCGTGGTTCGCCTATGCCAGCGCGCCGGGCAAGGATCGCGGCGCGGAGTTCGAGCTGACCGCCTCGCCAACACCGGAATGGGCCATCAATGCCTCGTTCGGCCTGTTCGACTTCAAGTCGGGCGCGCCGAGGACCATCCCGGGTCCGAACAACACGCAGGTGGCCAACAACGTGTATGTGGACCCGAGCTTCGACGTGCAGGCGAAGTTCAGCGGTAGCCTGGGCATGCAGTACAAGTTGTCGGTCTTCGGCGGCACACTGACGCCGCGCTTGGACTGGTTCTTCCAGGGCGCTCGCAGCAATGGCATTTCCTACCTGCCGCAGCTGTCGGGAAGCGACAACAAGGTTCCGGCTTACGGTGTGGTGAACGCACGTCTCACCTACGTGCCCGAGGGTGGCAAGTGGGAGATGTCGCTGCAGGCCGAGAACCTGCTCGACAAGTTCTACTGGTACCAGCTTGGCGCGGCACGCAGCACGGCCGATGGTTCGTTGACCGACAACCGCACCGGTTCACCGGGGCGGCCACGTGAAGTGGCGCTGACCTTCCGGCGCAACTTCAACTAGATCGCTTGACCTCGTGAAAATGGGGCGCGGATCGCAAGGTCCGCGCCCTTCTTCTAGGGCTCGATCACCCGCGCGCGCAACCGTCCCCGCGCCAGCCGTGCCTCGATCTCATCGCCTGGCGCCACCTGCGCCGCGTCCTGCAGCACACGCCCGTCCGTGGTGACAATCGCGAAACCCCGCTGCAGCGTGGCCAGCGGACTGATGGCATCCAGCGCGCGCTGCGCCAGTTGCAGGCGCTGAGAGATGCGCGTGAACCGCGCCTCCCAGGCGCGGCGCAGCCGCATCTCCAGATCGTCGAGCTGCTGCACCTGCTGCTGCAGCCGATTGCCGGGATGCGCGCGTTGCAGTCGCGCGGCAAGCTGCGCCTGCCGTTCCACGGCGTGGCGCAACTGGCGCTGCACGGCCTGCTGCAGTCTGGTGGTGAAGCCGCGCACGCCTGCGAGCAGCGCGCCCCGGTCTGGCACTACCAGTTCCGCCGCACCCGAAGGGGTGGGCGCGCGCACGTCGGCCGCGAAATCCGCGATGGTGAAATCAATCTCGTGACCGATGCCGGTGACCACGGGAATGGCGGCGCGGCGGATCGCGCGTGCCACGCGTTCATCGTTGAAACACCACAGGTCTTCGATGGAACCGCCGCCACGTGCCACGATGAGCACATCGCATCCGCCGTCGCGGCACACTGCATCGATGGCGGCGACGATGCTCTCGACGGCTGCCGCGCCCTGTACGGGCGTGGGAAAGATCAGCACATGAGCCGGCGGAAAACGCCGCGCCAGAATATGCAGCACATCGCGAATGGCGGCACCCGTGGGCGAGGTGACCACGGCGATGCGGCGCGGCATCTTCGGCAGCGTCCGTTTCAAGGCCGTGTCGAACAATCCTTCTGCCAGCAACTTGGCCTTGAGTCGTTCGAATTCACGTCGCAGCGCCCCTTCGCCGGCATCCTCCATGGCCTCGGCGATGAGCTGATAGTCGCCGCGCGGCTCATACAGGCTGACGCGCCCACGCAGCAACAGCTGCTGGCCATCGCGCGGCCTGAAGCCCACCTGTGCATTGCGCGCGCGGAACATGGCGCAGCGGATCTGCGCGTCGCGGTCTTTCAGCGTGAAATACCAGTGACCGGAGGAGGGCGCCGCGAAGTTCGAGATTTCGCCCTCCACCCACAACGCCGGCAGGCCGGCCTCCAGCAGCATGCGCGCTTCGCCGTTCAGGCGAGCTACGGTGTAGACGTCTCGTTCAGCCTTTACGCTCATCGGTCGAGTCTATAGGATTGCCCGTGCTCGGTCGGAGCATCCATGTCCGCGGAAAGGGCTGCGCCCACGACAACGACCTTGATCCATTGAGGTTCGTTTCCCTTGTCGGCCTGGGCGGACGCAGGCACTCGATGAGGGGAATGTCATGGCCGATGGCCTCGGAACCTATCCTTACTTCCGTCTGAATCTGGAGCAGCAGGGCAAGCGAGCCAAGGAACTGCTCAAGTCCGCGCGCGGCGGCAGCGCCGAAGCGCTGGCGCGCTTTCGCTCGCAGCCACCCAGGCTGGCCGAGGCGCAGTTCCTGATCGCGCGCGAGCTGCGCTTCGACAACTGGGCCGCGTTGAAGACGCACATCGCGGCGATGAGTCGCGAGCGCGAACGCATGGAATCCGTGGCAGATCGCGGCGGCGCGCAGCGTGTCGATGCATTCGATGCCGATGCGCGCACCCTGCATATCCGCTGTGGCAGCGACCTGCGCCAGCCGCTGCAGGTGGCGGGCTTCCAGGGTGATTTCTACGAGCACAGCTATCCCTACATCATTGGCCCGGTGCGCGAGGGCGCGGGTGCGCTCGAAGAACGTGCCAGGTTTCTGGCCGTGCGCCATGAGGCCGACACGGCACGGTCATTGACCTACGAGCAGCTTTTCGCTGGTCTCTCGCACGACGAACAACGTTTGCAGGAGTCTTCCGGCTACGAGCGCGTGGTGATCTGGTCCGAGTTCGACGTCTACGATCAGCTTGTGCAGTTGCGACTGCTCGGGCATTACGCCGCGCATCAGCGTCCTCCACTTATCGAGCTCATCAATGTGGAGGCTTTCCCGGGCGCCGTACGCTTCATCGGCCTGGGCCAGTTGCCGCCCGAGGCCCTGCGCCTGCTGTGGGCACGGCGTCAGCCTGCGACTATCGCGCAGTTGTCATTGGGCCTTGCGGGATGGAAGGCGCTGGCCAGCGACGACCCGCGCGCGCTCGCGGCGCTCATGCGCAGCGGCACGTCCGAGCTGCCGCTGCTGGCGCCAGCCTTGCATCGGCATCTGCGCGAACTGCCGGCACTGGAAAACGGTCTCGGGTTCACCCAGCAGATGGCGCTGGCCCTGCTTGCAGATCAACCGCGCAGCCTGTTCCGCCTTCTCGGCCGGATGAACTACTTCGTCGATCCGCTGCCGGGCCAGGGCGATTCACAGATGCGCGATCGCGTGCTGCCCATGGGCGAAGTGCAACCACCGCTGTTCACGCGCGAACCCGGAGTGGACCTCGATGGCCGGGTGCGCCCACCGTGGACCGACGTACTCACCATCACCGAAGCGGGGCGCGCGGTGCTGCGCGGCGAAGTGGACTTCCAGTCATTGCAGCCGCCGGCACGCTGGGTGGGCGGTGTGCAAATCGGCCCGGGGCATCCCGACTGGCGCTGGAGCGAAACGCGTCAACAGGCCGAGCTGCGCGGCTAGTACTGCGTCCGCAGGTCAGGCAGCGTGGCGACTTTCGGTCTGCCATGCATGGGCGCAAATCAGATCGGCCAGTTTCGACCACAATCCAGGTGGCAGGTTGTGTCCCATGCCATCGATTACCGCAAGTTGCGCGCCGGGAATGGCTTTCGCCGTCGCGCGCCCGCCACTCACGGCGCACATCGGGTCTTGTGCGCCATGAATCACCAGCGTGGGCGCGCGCACCGACTTGAGCCGTCGCGTGCGATCGCCACTGGTGATCATGGCCAGTACCTGCCGTCTGGCGCCGTCGACATCGAAGCCGCGATCGAAGGACAGTGCCGCGCGTTCGCGCAAATCCTGTTCATCATGCGGATAGGCCGGGGAGCCGATCACGCGGAACATTTCCACCGCGTGATCCATCATCTGCTCGCGCGTCTTCGGCGGCTTCTGCGCCAGTGCGCGTATCGCGCGCAGTCTGGGCAGGCCCACCAGCAGGTTTCCCGTGGATGACATCACGGAAGTCAGCGTGCGTACGCGCGCCGCGAAATCCAGAGCCATGAGCTGCGCAATCTGTCCGCCCATCGATGCGCCCACTACATGCGCACTGTCGATTCGCAGTGTGTCGAGCAGCCCCGCCGCATCGGCCGCCATATCCTGCAGGCGGTAAGGCCGATGCGCATGCGTTGAACGGCCGACATCGCGATTGTCGAAGCGGATCACCCGCAGGCCGTGCGCCGCCAGTTGCCGACAAAAGCCCGTGTCCCAGCCGATCATCTGCGCGCCCAGGCCCATGATCAGCAGCACCGGCGGCGCCTCCGGCGCGCCCAGGCACTCATAGGCGACATCGATGCCATCGGGGCCCACATCTCGGGCGATCTGTTCGCTCATCTGCGACTGTGCCTCCATTTGCCGCCTGCAATGGCGACCATGGGTTAGACGCCACCGGGGAGCCTGGGCCGCAGCGTGACCGACTCGGTCTGCGGATCGAACAGGATCTGCACTTCCCCGCGCTGCAGTCCGTCCAGCACCTGCTGCACCTTTTCCTCGTGCGTGAACTCGCGGGTGCCGTAATCGGTGCCTTCGCGCAGCACGAAAGCCTCGATCACGCCGCGCAGCGCGTCGGGCGAGAGAAGCTGGTGCGGCACTTCCATCGCTTCGGCCGGCTCGTCGGCGTCGATTTTATCGCTTGGATCCATGTCGGCTAGTGTGCGGTACGGCGGACCTTTGCGGTGACGGGAGCCCTCAGGTACCATGAAATTCTGGGATTTGCGGGCCTGAAGAGCCCATCCGCCGCGGTTTGCCTGTCCCGGCCTCCCCGCGTAAAATGCGCCATGCGAATCCTTGAAGAAGCCCTGACTTTCGACGACGTCCTGCTGGTTCCGGCAGCCTCCAACGTCCTCCCGCGCGAAATCGATCTTGGCACGCAGCTCACGCGCACCGTGAAGCTGGGCCTGCCCATTCTCTCGGCTGCCATGGATACCGTCACCGAGGCCCGCCTCGCCATCACCATGGCGCAGGAAGGCGGCATGGGCATCATCCACAAGAACATGACCATGGAGCAGCAGGCCGCCGAAGTGGCCAAGGTGAAGAAATTCGAGAGCGGCGTGATTCGCGAGCCCATCTCGGTGACGCCCGACATGACCATCCGCCAGGTGATCGAGCTCACGCACCGGCGCGGCATCTCCGGTGTGCCGGTGGTGCAGGGCGGCAAGCCCGTCGGTATCGTCACACATCGCGACCTGCGCTTCGAAACCAAGCTCGATGCGCCAGTCTCCAGTGTGATGACGCCGCGGGAGCAACTCGTCACGGTGCGCGAGGGCGCGCCGAAAGAAGAAATCCTCTCGCTGCTGCACAAGCACCGCATCGAGAAGGTGCTGGTGGTGAACGCCAGCTCCGAACTCACCGGCATGATCACGGTGAAGGACATCCAGAAGGCCAAGGACTTCCCGCGCGCCAGCAAGGATGAAAGCGGCCGGTTGCGCGTGGGTGCCTCCGTGGGCACCTCGCCGGATACCATGGATCGCGTCGCCGCGTTGCGCGAGGCGCATGTGGATGTCGTCGTCGTGGATACCGCGCACGGACACACGGCCTGGGTACTCGACGTGGTCACGGCCATCAAGAAGAACTGGCCGGAACTGCAGGTGATTGCCGGCAACATCGTCACGGCCGACGCCGCGAAAGAGCTGGTGAAGGCCGGCGCGGATGCGGTGAAGGTGGGCATCGGTCCCGGTTCCATCTGCACCACGCGCATTGTCGCCGGCGTGGGTGTGCCGCAGATCAGTGCGGTGGCGAATGTGGCCAAAGCCCTTGAAGGCAGCGGCGTGCCGCTGATCGCGGACGGCGGCATCCGCTATTCGGGCGACATCGCCAAGGCGCTGGCCGCCGGCGCGCATTCGGTGATGATTGGCGGGCTGTTCGCCGGCACGGAAGAATCCCCCGGCGAAGTGGAGCTGTACCAGGGCGCCTCGTACAAGCAGTACCGCGGCATGGGCTCGCTGGGCGCGATGGCGCAAAAGCACGGCTCGGCCGACCGTTACTTCCAGGACGGCAGCAGCGAGCTCGAGAAGCTGGTGCCCGAGGGCATCGAAGGCCGCGTGCAATACAAGGGCAGCCTGGTGTCCATCCTGTACCAGCTCACCGGCGGCCTGCGCGCCGCGATGGTCTACACCGGCACGCGCTCGATCGAGCAGATGCGCACCAGGACGCAGTTCGTGCGCATCACCGGCGCCGGCATGCGCGAGAGCCATGTGCACGACGTGCAGATCACCAAGGAAGCACCGAACTACCGCATTTCCTGACACGCCATTCCATCATTCCTACGCGCGGTTCGGCACTGCGCGGACACCTGCCGGCGTGACGTGGCGTCATGCTCCGCCACAACCCCGGAGCAGGAGACCGCCATGGAAAGTGTGGAGAAGATCGTCGATGTGGATGCGCCACTGCGCCGCGTCTACAACCAGTGGACCCAGTTCGAGGATTTCCCCCTCTTCATGCCCGGCGTGAAGGCCGTCAGCCAGATCGACGACACCCATGTGCACTGGAGTGCCGAGATCATGGGCAAGGATCTGGAATGGGATGCCGAGATCACCGAGCAGCAACCCGACAAGCGCATTTCCTGGCGCAGCACCTCGGGCAAGGGCAATGCCGGCACCGTGCGCTTCGAGCCCATGGGTCAGGACCGCACCCGCGTGCGGCTGGTCATGGCCTATGAGCCCGAAGGGGCGATGGAGAACGTGGGCGATTCCCTGGGCATTCTCAACGCACAGGTGCAGCGCGCCGTCAGCGGGTTCAAGGAATTCATCGAATCCCACGGCGGTGAAACCGGTGCCTGGCGTGGCCGCGT
>Ga0164241_10001574_pt1 | contig 27449 bp, 19 predicted proteins | sample OricomyardsoilBY_FD_108780 | JGI IMG/M metagenome (GOLD analysis project Ga0164241, IMG submission 108780) | Backyard soil microbial communities from Emeryville, California, USA - Original compost - Back yard soil (BY) | ecosystem: Environmental > Terrestrial > Soil > Unclassified | place: USA... | reverse complement strand
GTGCAGCAGCGCACCGCGACGAGCGCGGTTGTCACCCAATACAGCCTGACGTCGGCCAACGACGCGCCGGACCGTGATCCGCTGAGCTGGACCCTGGAAGGCTCGACCACCGGCGCCGCCGGCAGCTGGACCGTGCTCGACACGCGCACCAACCAGGGCTTCGTCAATCGCCAGCAGACGCGGGTATTTACCGCGAATAGCGGCGGCGGCGCCTACAGCTACTACCGGCTGAACATCACCGCCAACCATGGCAGCGGCATCACCCAGCTCGCGGAATGGCGACTGTTCGGCGCTTCGAGCGCCGTGCTCGCGCCGCCCAACGCCCCGACCAATCTGCTCGCGACCGCCCTCAGTAGCAACCAGATCAAGCTGACCTGGACCGACGCCGCGGGCAAGCTGAACCCCGAGTCGAGCGTCGCGATCGACCGCGCCACCGACAGTAGCTTCACGCAGAATCTGGTCAGCTTCACCACCGGCGCCAGCAGCGACGAGCTCCGCGCGACGTCGCTCACAGGAAACCAGACGTACTACTTCCGCGTGCGCGCTGCGAACGCCGCCGGCGCCTCGGCCTGGGTCACGACGAACGCGACGACGCCCGCGGTGCCGACACCGCCCACCTCGTGGACGGAGACGGGTTGGTACGGCGGACACGATCGTCCGCTTACCGCGCGGCCGTTGGACTCGGACATCGCGGTTTACACCGACCAGTACGTCACTCCGACCAGCGTCGACTGGCTGCGCCCGATCTTGAATCAGCACTTTCAGTTCGCGAAAGCTACCTACGGCAGCCTCAGCGACCCGCGGCTATTCGTGATCATGGAGCAAGACGGCCGGCCCGAAGACGTCAACGACATCTATGGTGTCGGCGGCGTCGTTTACGTCTCGAGCCCCGAGGCTTTTTACCGAAACGTCACCTTCGCGGCGGGCTGGGATTGGTCGAATCACGACGATCTGTGGAACATCAACGCCCTCACCCACGAGCTTGGCCACATCGTCGAGGCGAACAACAACGGTTGGTTCGACTCTCCCAGCTTCTCGGCCTGGGGCGACAGCAAGTGGTGCGACATTTTCATCTGGGACGTGTTCAGTCACTCGACGACGCTGCCGGCCGGCTGGGCAGATCGGACCTTCACCGATCTGAACAACGCCATCGACGACTACGGCAACCACTGGTTTCGCGATTTCCTCTATCCGCTCTACCAGGGTACGGTCGGCAACACCGATCCGAGCCGCAAGGGCTCGGCGCTGTACAGCCGCTATTTCCAGCTGCTAGCGCAATACCTGCCGAAGCTCGACTCCACTTACGGCGGCAAGAACATGACCCTCGGCGAATACATCCATTTCATGTCGGCCGCTGCTGGCGTGAGCCTGGAGAGCCAGGCCAAGCTCGCCTTCCGCTGGACACCGGAGCTCGAGCTGCAGTTTGCGAACGCGCAGCTGCAATTTCCGCAGGTTCTGGCGCTCTACAGCGGCTCGACCTGCACGCCCGAGACCAACGCCGCTTTCTGCGCCCGGCTGAGCGCCGCCTGTGGTGCCGTCACGGCCCCCGACAACTGCGGCACGTCGCGCAGCGTGAGCTCATGCGGCACGTGCAGCGCGCCGCAGACGTGCGGCGGCGGCGGTGTGGCCAACGCCTGCGGCACGGCCGCCGGTAGCACGCCCTGCTCCGGTCTGTGCACGAGCCCGGTCACCTTCTCCAGCCAGAGCTACCAGTCGGGCAACCTCGGCACCGGCGCGACCTGCCACGAAACGACGGCCAATCTGCAGGGCATTCAGTGCGGCAACCTGTCGTCGCCGCGCACCTTCAGCATCAACGGCAACGCGGTGGCTTGTAGCGGCTCCTCGACGCCGCCTGCCAAACGCAACGGCGGCTATTGCTTGCAGGCCAGCGCGGGCACTCCGGCGTGGTCGTACTTCGCCACCTGGTGAGCCGCGGCGCGCGCGCTGGCGGCGTAGGCAAGTGAGCCTACGGCGCCGGCGCGTCCGGGCTCTCGGGAATGAGCCCGTCCATGACCGTGCTGACGTTGCGGTGGAAATTCGGCAAATCCGCGAGCACGGCGTCGACCGAGCTCTGCCAGTGAGTCGCGTCGACCAACGGATCGTCGGCGATCGCGTCCGCGATCTGGCTCTGCCAGGCGTCGAGCTTCGCCCGAACGGCTGGTTCCGAGAACGGCCCCGCGATGAACGCCTCCGTCATCGCCTTCTGACCGTCGTAAACCTGGCCGCGAAGGAGCCGCAGCAGCGGATCGCAATCGATCGCCATCATCCGGTAGGCCACGTTCAGATTGTCGAACGTAGCCACGTAGCCGTCGCAGTCGTCGGTGACGACGTTCCAGTTTGGGGTGATGCTCTCTCCGTGGGGCGCGTTGTCGGACCAGAAATTGGGCTCCGGATACCAGAAGCTCTTGTCGAGATCCCAAGGGATCAGCTGAAATTTGCCGCTCTCGGTGTCATGGTACCAATACAGGTTGTGATTGGCAGGCGGGGGTCCCCACCCGTAATAAAACGCCATCGCCCCGTCGAAGTCGTTGATGGCTCGGTTGACGACGATATAACGAGCCAGGTAATCGAAGTCGATGTGAGGCGCCAGCGTCGACGCGAAGTCGGTCTCGGTCGCGGCGAGCGCGTCGTCCCGGAAGCTCATGAAGTCCGACACGTCGACGCCAGGCGGGTCGTCGTTGGTCTTTAGCGCCGCCTTCGCGTCATCGGCCGTGACGAAGGGCGAAGGCCACAGCTCCTTGTAAAGATTGCCGTCGCCGGAGGTCGGGAAGCGGTTGGCGGAGAACCTGCCGTCGACCTCTTCGATCGCCGCGAACAGCCCGTGGTACTCGCCGTTGATGTACACGCGCGCGTGCACCGCCCGCGGCGCGAGCACGCCCATGTCTCGATAGAGCGAGTAGCCGAGCCGCTCGCGCATCTTGCTCGGATCGGCCGACATCGCGTGGAGGTTCAGCTTCTTCAGCCCATCCAAGCGGGCGTCTTTTTGGTATTCGTTGAAGTCGAGCTTCATCGAAAACCGCTGACAAACGTCGATCTCACCGAAGAACGGCTCGACCCGCACCCGCCGCGTGGCGGTTGGAAAATCCACACAGCCCCAGATCGAAAATTGGCCCTTGAACCTGACGGCGATCGACGGCAGCTCCGTATCGCCAAATCGCAGCGACGCTTCGACGTACCGGTCCTCGTTCACCTCGGTTCGGCTGAGCAGCAGCGTCGAGAGGTCCATCAGCTTCGCGTAGTTCTCGTCCGAAAACGTCAGGTAGTAAGCCTGTGCTTGCGTCTCGTCGAACACGTGGTCGCCGATGTGTTGCCTGGGGACCGGCGGCGCCGTCGTCTCGGTACCCGCGTCACCGCCTCCCGGCGCGCCGCCGGCGTGGACGCTCCCGCCGCCGCCGTCAGTTCCTCCCGCCGCATCCTCGCCGCAGGCCGCCGCGAGCAACAATACGACGAGAGTGGTCATCCGAACGGTCCCCGCGCACAGCCCCGCGATAAGAGTCATGGAGACGCGACGCTACCATTGGGTCCAGATATGCGATAGGCAGCGCCCGGTTCACGCCGTCCATCGCTCGCGCGACGGCGCTGGCATGTGCGTTGCTGTGGGGGCGACCATGATAAACATCACCCGCCGCTCTGGGCTGTTTCAGCTCGTTTTGCTCAGCCTCGCCCTCGATGGATGCGCGGCCGCCGTCGATGACGAGGGGTCGTTCGCGCCATCCGCGGAAGCCACCGGCGCGACGTCGGAAGCCCTGAAAGGTGCCGACGCCGCGAAACCAGACGCGGAGCTCGACGCGGACGCCGCCGGTTGCGAGGCCGCCTCCGACAAGGACCAGACCGCTCAATACGCGGAGCTCATGTCGATCATCGAAACGACCAACCTGAGCGCAGCCCCATCGGGCAACAGCTGCACCGCCGCCTGCAAGTGCTGCAAGCGCAACAATCGCTTCTGTTGCAGCCATTGCAACTGGTGCTCGGGCCCGATCAAGGCGACCGGCAGCGTGCTCGCGCGCTAGCCTGAGGTCATGCCAGCCGGCCCCGACGATCTGTTCGCGCTCGTGGCCGCGCTGGCCCGGCCATTGGCCGGCCAAAGCGCGTCCCGAAGCTCACGTCGGCCGCGCGAGGCGATTTGGCGCGCTTCAAATGCCACATGCGCCGGCGCCGAAACTCCGAATAATGGGCCCTCCAAATCAGGGAGGCACCATGTCCATGCGTCGACGGTCGGCTTGCTGCGTGAGCGTGCTCGGGCTCGTGAGCTGCGGTGGTGGTCTCGAGCACGAACAGCTCGGCGAAGCGCAGGAGCAGGTCACCCTGCCGAGCGGCTTCACGAACGAGACCTTCGTGAGCGGCCTCGCGCATCCCACCGCCATGGCGTTCGCGCCCGACGGCAGGTTGTTCGTCACTCAGCAAAACGGGCTGCTGCGCGTGATCAAGGACGGCGCGCTGCTCGCGACACCGTTCGCGAGCCTGAGCGTGCTGACCGGCGGCGAGCGGGGGTTGCTCGGCGTCGCCCTCGATCCCAGCTTCTCGAGCAACGGCTTCGTCTACGTCTATTACACGACGACGAGCCCGGCCGTGCACAACCGCATCAGCCGGCTGACGGCGACCGGCGACGTCGCCGCCGCCGGTAGCGAGCTGGTCCTGATGGAGCTCGAAAATTTGGGCGCCAACAACCACAACGGAGGCGCGCTGCATTTTGGGCCCGACGGCAAGCTTTACATCGCGGTCGGTGAGAACTCGAACCCGCCCAACTCGCAGACGCTCGCGAATCGGCTCGGCAAGCTGCTGCGTATCAACCCCGACGGCAGCATCCCGAGTGACAATCCGTTCTTCATGACCGCGACCGGCGCCAGCCGCTCGATCTGGAGCTTGGGGCTCAGAAATCCGTTCACCTTCAGCTTCCAGCCGGGCAGCGGGCGGCTCTTCATCAACGACGTCGGCCAAAGCACCTGGGAGGAGATCAACGACGGCATCGCTGGCGCCAACTACGGATGGCCGACGACCGAAGGTGCTACCGCCGATCCCCGCTTCCGCGGTCCCGTGTTCGCTTACTCCCATGGCAGCGGCGATAGCAACGGCTGCGCCATCACCGGCGGTGCCTTCTACGACCCGACCACGCCGCGGTTTCCCGCCGGCTACGTCGGCAAATACTTCTTCGCCGACTACTGCAACGATTGGATCCGCGTCCTCGATCCCGCGACCGGCACCGCGCAACCATTCGCGACGTCCGTCGGCACCGCGATCGACCTGCAGGTAGGAGAGGACGGCGCGCTCTATTACCTGCTCTATGAGCCCGGGGCCGTCGGCCGCATCCGCGCCGCAGCCGGCCTCACCGCCCAATACTTCGACAACATCGACTTCACGAATCCGAAGCTCACGCGCGTCGATTCGGGCATCAACTTCGACTGGGGTTGGGGCACCCCGAGCCCGCTGATCGCCGCCGACACTTTTTCGGTGCGCTGGACCGGATTCATCGTCCCCGAATACAGCCAAGCCTACACGCTGTATCTTTCGTCAGACGACGGGGTCCGGCTCAAGCTGAACGGCGTGACCGTGATCAACAACTATACCGATCACGCCCCGACTCAAAACACTTACACGACCGGCGTGCTCACCGCCGGAACCGCGTATCCGCTCCAGCTCGCCTACTACGAAAATGGGGGTGGCGCGTACGCCAAGCTGTCGTGGTCGAGCGCCAGTCAGCCGAAAGAAATCGTGCCCGCCGCTCGCTTGCGACCCTAGCTGATCGACGCGATGCGGCGGGGGATCGCGTCGACAGGTTGCGCCCGCCCGGCCGCCCGCGGGTCAGTCCAGAGCTTCTGGCTGCCTCAGGCGCTGTTGCAAATCAGAAACACGTGGACCAACCTGCGCTATTAGCTCCCGCAGATGCTCGGCGCTCACTCCAAGCTTCGTGGCCCACGCGTTGACCTGCTCCGGATGGGCGAGGCTGACTCGCTCTTCGGGCTCGGTAGTGCTTTCTTCGTCGATGGACTGATCTCGGCGTAACATCAATTCAAGTGTTGGTTTGCGTTCGGCAGCCGCGCAATCCGGAAAGTTACGGTCAGAGCCCAGCACACCGCAAGGCGCCGTTACTCGTCGCGTGCACGCAACGCTCCGCTACCGTCACGTGCACGCGACGACTGCTACCGCGCGCCCGCCGCGCTGCGCGGGTGGCGCTTCTTGACGAGCTGACTCTCGCGCAGCGCGGCCAGCGCCGGCATCAGGCGCCTCTCCGCCAGGTCGATGGCGGCGTGCAAGTCATGGTTGTGCTCCGTGATGTTGATGTCACGGTGACCGGTGAGCTGCAGCCACACGTGGCAGCCGAAGTGAGCGTCGCCCTGACCGCTCGTGGTCAGCTGGACTTCGATGCGGTTCAAGTCCTGGGCGCGAGCGTGGCGCTCCACCGGCTGTACGATGCGTGTGAGCACGTACTGGCGAATGGTTTCTGTCAAATCGAAGTGCCGGGCCGTGATGTAGACATGCATGACCCGGCTCGTGCACGCCGCGTGCCGCCGGCGGCGGCGGACGCTCAGCGCACGGTGGCGCGAGCCGCGCGAGCCGAGGACGAGTGCGTGCGGCGCACCTGGCGGCGCTGCAGATTGGTACCGAGCTTGATGTGCTCGCTGCTGCCGCGGGTCGACTTGCGAGACGGCTTGCCGTTGGCTGAGCTTTCGAGGGCCGGACGTCCTTTCAGCTTCGCCGCCGAGGTCTGCAGATTGCGGCGCGCGGTGCCTTTTACGCCCGCCTTGTGGTCGGACGCGGGAGCCTGCGCGGGCTGCGTGTGGTTCTTGCGTTGTTGCTCGGCCTTGGCCTGTTCGCCTCTTGTAGCCATGGCCGCCACGTTGCAACTCGCATGCCTCCGCTGCCTGGCGCGTCGCAGGGCGCACCGCGTCGGCGAAGCGCCCTGCCCTACGATGGCTCCCGCGACAGCCCTGCTAGCGCTGAATCGCCTCGTCCGTGCATTTCCGTCAGCGGACCTGAGCCGGCCCCGCTGGTGCCTTGGGGAGCTCGGCCGTTACGGGGTCTGATAGGCCGCCGCGGGCACGACGGCGTAGAAGAACAACGGATCCGTGTCGCCCGACGACAGGTCCCGACTCGTCGAATAGCCGGTGAGCACGCGACCGTCGTCGGACATGGCGGTGGCGTGGAGCACCCGGCCGCGCAAATCGAAGCCCGCTTGCTCCATCAGCAGCGACAGATCCATGAAACCGCCTGCGTCCGTCCACAGCCAACTGCTGATGACGTCGCCAGCGTCGTTGGCGGCCTCGAGCAAGGCGATTTGCCCGGTGCTGCTGAGGTCGACCATCGTGCATTGGCCAGGACAGGTCACAGAGATCGGTTGATCGGGTTGTCGCCAGACCAGGAAAGAATCGTAGTGTTGGTCCGCGTTCTGGATCCAAGCATAGCCGCTGGAGCTTACCGCGATCGACTCCGTCTCACCGACCGGCGAAAGCCCGATCGGCTCCCGAGTTTTGGTCGTGGGGTAGAACCTGAACAGCTCGTCGTGATCCGAGCCCACCAGCGTGCCGTCAGCGGCGGCCGCGTGGATGACGGTGTTCGGCAACGTCCCGAGCTCGACGGGACCGGAGGCGGCGGTCCAGGTTCGGGGATACGAAACGATGGCGTCGTTCACTTCGCGATCTTGACCACGGCCGGTGACAATCAACGACGCCGTCGGATCCATGCTCACCCAGCCGAGGTATCCGTGGATCACGAGCGGATACTGCCAATGCGGGACGTCGACGCGGTACACGCCATCGAACGGCGTGTCTCCGACCAAGATGATGTCACCGTTGCAGCTCGCCTGGATGCCATCGCCCGTGCCCTCCGTCGCAACCGGGATCGCCGCGACGCCGCCGCTCAGCGTCCACGAGATGGGGAAAAGACCGGCGGTATCGGGATCGCGCGTCTGGCCGACGACCACCCGACCGTCGGCGCTCAGGGCGTGAGCGCTGTAGCTTTGCAGCAACAGCCGGTGCCTGACGGATAGCGTCTCGTCATTGAAGGGTTCGTAAAACGCGCCTGCGTCCGGCCAGCTCTGCGCCGGACACCCCAACACGGGCTCCGAGGCGGGAGCGTAACCACCGCCTGGCGGTCCACCAACGCCCGGGGCGCCGCCGGAAGCAGTGCCAGCAACGACGACGGCGCCAGCGCTGCTAGAGCCGCCCGGGCTCGTGGCGCCGCCTGACGTGGGCGCGCCTGCCGTGGTACCGCCCGAGCTTTCGCCCCCTTCTCCTTCGCCTCCGTCTTCGTAGCGCGGCCCGCAATTGCAAAGCAACGCGCTGAGGAGAATCGCACAACAGCTGCCTGACTGGAGAGAGGCCATTGGACCCGCCTTTTCTGTGAGCGCTCGACGGAGCGCTATGATTGCCTGGATTTATAACTCTATCTCTCGGGCCCTCGTGAGCCGCGAATTGCGACTCGGAAGGCGGGGCATTTTGGCGGAGTGCCAGACGGCTAGCGGCTGACGCGCTCTGACGACGAAACGACGGCTCAACGTCGTTCGATGATGCCCACGACCTCAGCGTCGAGCCATGTGCGCGGTCGGGTAGGGCTCCATGTCGTCACTCCTCGATGTTTCGAGGCGCCGGCCGTCGGCGCCGGGCGCGTGTGTTAGAGGCCTAGCTCGTAACCTACCGTCGAGAGAGAGAGAGCAGACATGTCCAAGATGAAAGCCGTCGTCGTGTCGAAAGCAAACGCACAGTTCGAGGTCGTCGAGCGCGACGTGCCCGAACCGGCTGCGGGCCAGGTCCGCATCAAGGTCGAAGCGTGCGGCGTGTGCCATAGCGACGCGTTCGTGAAGTCGGGCGGCTTTCCAGGGCTTCAGCTGCCGCGCATCCCCGGTCACGAAATCGCGGGACGTATCGACGCCATTGGCCCCGGCGTCACCCAATGGAAGGCGGGCGACTGGGTAGGGGTAGGCTGGCACGGCGGCCACTGCTTTCAGTGCAACGCGTGCCGGAAAGGCCTGTTCATCAACTGCGAAAAAGCGCAGATCACCGGCATCAGCTACGACGGCGGCTACGCCGAGTACAGCGTCGTGCGGAGTGAAGCGGTGGCGCGTTTACCCTCGGCGCTGAGCGCGGTCGAGGCGGGTCCCCTGCTGTGCGCGGGGGTGACGACTTACAACGCCCTGCGCAATGCCGGGCTTCGTCCCGGAGATACTGTCGCGGTGCAGGGCATCGGCGGCCTCGGTCACCTCGGTATTCAGTACGCGGCGAAGATGGGCTTTCGAACGGTGGCGCTGTCGCGTGGTGCGGACAAGGAGGCGTTGGCGCGCGAGCTGGGCGCGCACGAGTATGTCGACACCGCGAAGGTCGCAGCCGCCGAGGGTCTGCAAAAGTTGGGCGGCGCGGACGTGGTCCTCGCTGCCGCGCCCAACGCCGAGGCGATGGCCGGCGTCGTCGGCGGCTTGAAGTCGCGCGGCACGTTGCTCATCGTCGCGGCTCCGTTCGATCCGCTCCAGGTTTCGGTCATGGGCCTACTTTCGGGAAAGCGAATCCAGGGTTGGCCGAGTGGCAGCGCGATGGACTCGGAAGACGCCGCCAATTTCAGCGCCCTCACCGGGGTGCGGCCGCGAACCGAGACCTTCAAGCTCGAGCAGGCCGAGCAAGCCTTCGCGCGCGTGATGGAGAACAAGGTCCGTTTCCGCGCCGTGCTCACGCCTTGAGTCGTCGCGTCGCGCCAACTCGGCCAGAGCTCGCGCTAGGCCACGTGACGTGCTTGAACCAGCAGCTCGCGGGCGGCGGCGCGGGTCTTGGCCGTGATTTTCAGCCCACCGAGCATGCGCGCGATCTCTTCTTGCTGCTCTTTGCGCGACAACCGGCGCACGGTGCTGAGCGTACGCTCGCCGCGCACGACTTTTTCGACCTTGAAATGGTGATCGGCAAAGACGGCGATCTGCGGCAGGTGGGTGATGCACAGCACCTGCCGGTGCTGGGCCACGCTACGGATTTTTCGCCCGATGATCTCGGCCATACCGCCGCCGACACCGGAATCGACCTCGTCGAAGGCGTACATGCCGGCGGGGCCCAGGTCGGCGAGCACGCACTTGATGGCGAGCATGGCACGGCTCAGCTCGCCTCCGCTCGCGATGCGGCTGAGCGGGCGCGCCTCTTCTCCGCGGTTGGGCGCCAGCAGAAACTCGACGCGCTCCAGCCCGTCTGCCGACAGCCGCGCTCCGTCGACCGCAATCTCGGTCGGGCCGCCTTCGAGGGGGCTCAGCTCGACCTGGATGCGCGCGCCGCCCATACCGAGCGAGTCGAGCTCGGCGCTGATCGCCGCCGCCAGGCGCAATGCGGCGTTGCGCCGCTCCACGCTGAGCTCGCGCGCCTGCGACGCCGCCGCGGACAGCGATCGTGCTTGCTCAGCCTCGAGTAGCTCGCGCGTCGTCACCTGCTCGCCCAGCTCGTCGAGCTCGGCGCGACACGACGCCAGATAGCTGCGAACGCTCTCGATGCTACCGCCGTATCGACGCTTGAGCTTCGAGAGGAGGTACAAGCGCTCTTCGACGCGCTGCAGCGCTTCTGGCTCGGGCCGCAACGTCGCGAGCTGGCGCCCTAGCTGCCGCGCCGTGTCGTCGAGCTGGCTGCGCAGCGCTTCGAGCTGGGTGGCGATGCCGGCGAGCGACGCGTCGAGCGTCGCCGCTTCCGACACGCGCCGCGAAACGCTAGCGAGGCCGCTGAGCACCGAGTCGTCTTGCTCGTACAGCTGATCGGCGGCTTTTCCTGTCAGCCGGAGGAGGGTGTCGACGCTTCGCAGGCGCGTGCACGTCTGCTCCAGCTCCACGTCTTCGCCAGGGCGGAGCGCCGCGCTCTCGATCTCGTCGACCTGCGACGAGAGCAAGTCGAGCCGGGTCTCGCGCTCGCGAATGCGCTGCTCGAACTCGGCCAGCTGCTCTTCTGCCTGCTTGAGCGCATGGTAGGCGCGCGCCACTTGTTGACGGAGCGGAGACACCCCGGCGAACGCGTCCAAAAACCCCAGGTGGGTGCCGGGATCCGTCAGCGTGTGGTGCTCGTGCTGCGACGAGATGTCGGTCAAGCCGCGCGTGAGCCGCGCCAGCACCTGCTGCGTCGCGAGCTGGCCGTTGACGAACGCCCGGCTGCGCCCGCAGCTCGACAACACGCGGCGCACGACGAGCTCGTCTTCCGACGCGATGTCTAGCGCTTGGAGCTGCTGCCGCACGGCGGCGTCGCCACTGACATCGAACAGCGCCTCCACCTCGGCCGCCTTGGCGCCCGTGCGCACCAGCTCCCCCCGGCTCTTGCCGCCGAGCACGAGCTCGAGCGCGCTGACGAGGATGCTCTTACCCGCCCCCGTCTCGCCGGTGAGCACGTTCAAGCCCGCGCCTAGCTCCAGCTCCAGCTCGTCGATGATAGCGAGGTCGCGAATACGCAGGCAGCTCAGCATAGGCCTTCGACCCTAGCGCTTGGCTGAATCTGCGCAAGTGTTCAGTCGGACATTGTTTGGCCGAAACGCCAGATTGGGCCGAAAGCGCGACGCTACGGGATGTTCGCCGCCTTGTAGGTCCAGCCGCTGTCGGTGCAGATGGTGCAGGTCGCACCCTGCAGGTATCCCTTGCCGGTCGCGCCCGTGTCGCCCTTGAGCTGCCAATTCAGCCACGCCAGATTGACCTTGTTGAAGTCGCCGCGAGGTTGCCCGAGATCTCCGCCATGGCCGGCGCTGGTCTTCGAGAAGTAGACGATCGGCTTACCGAGCTTGCTGATCTCGTCATAGTCTCTCAAGCCGTTCTCGTAAGCGATGTCGCTCGAGCCGCCGTTCATGATCTTGAACGGCGTATGAATCTTGGCATAGAGCGAGGCGTTGGCGCCCATCAACCCGCTGCTCGTGATCCCGATCGCGGCGAAGCGTGGATCGCCGGAGACGTTCTCGGACATCAAGCCGCCGCACGAAAATCCGTCCGCCGCGATCTTCGTGGTTTCGAGGCTCTGGTAGTACGCGCTGCAAGACTTGGCGTTCTCGGCGATCGCCCAGCTGATGTAGTCGAGGAACGGCTTGCCATCTTGCCCGCCGGCGCAAGCGTTGCTGCTACCAGGCGTGCCGTCGGCGACGATGAAGTAGCCCCAAGAGGCGATCTCACCCATCGCGGCCTGGTTCGAATAGCCGTCTTGCGAGCAACCGCCCTCGCCCCAAACGAGGATTGGATACTTCTCGCCGCCCCCCAGATCTTTCGGTCGATAGATGGTGCCGCACTTGATGCCGTTTTCGGAGTTCGTCTCGATGACGACCTGATGCGGACCGGTGCCCGAGACGGTCTTGCCCGTGGTCTTCGACGCGGTGCAGGTGCCCGAGCCCTGACCTCCGCCGCCGCCCGTGGCCGCGCCTCCCATGGCCGCACCACCGGTGCTGGTGCCGGCACCAGCCATGCCGGCGCCCCCCATTGACACACCGCCCGCGGCCGCGCCGCCGGTGGCGCCTCCTCCCGTGCCTGAGCCGCCTTGCGCGGCGCCTGCGCTCGCCGCGCCGCCGGTGGTGCTCACGGTACCGCCGGTTGACGGGCCTGCGCTCGCTCCTCCGCTCGTAGCGCCGGCCGATGAAACCTGTCCGCCCGCACCCGCGGTCGACCCCGTCGCGCTCGAGCCGCCGCGTCCCGCCGTCGTGGCCCCGGCGGTGCCACCAGGATCGTCCGCCCCGCCGTCAGAACACCCCACGCCTGCGGCCGTGAGTGACGACAAGAGCCCGAGCACCAGTGCCGGCAATTCGACGCAGTTTGTTTTCATCAGCTTCGCCATCCGCCCTGCAGGGCCTCGCTGGAGGCGAAAACGGTTCAAAAAAGTGAACGCGCTCTCAGGCGGACGTGGGCGGCCCCTTCACCACCACGCGCTTCGCCAAAGAAGCGATGGTGGCGACGAGCTCGGCGGGATCGATCGGCTTGGCGAGGTGGATTTGAAAGCCGGCATCGAGCGCTCGCATGCGGTCCTCGGAGCGCGCGTACGCGGTGAGCGCGGCGGCGGGAAGCTCGCGCACCTTCGGGTTTTGGTGCTGGCGGAGCTGCCCGATCAACGCAAAGCCGTCCATGCGCGGCATTCCCAGGTCGGTGAGCAAGACGTCGGGCACCTCGCGCGCTAGTTGCTCGAGCGCTTCTTCGGCAGATTGTGCCTTCGTGACGCGAGCGCCCGCGGCTTCGAGCACCTCCGCGACGAGCGCGAGGCCGTCCGGCTCGTCGTCGACCGCGAGCACGCGAACGGCGTCGAGGCGCGTGCTCCGCATCGCCGTCGTGGGCGTGATTCTACCGGATGGGTGTACCCCCTGGCCTTCTTCGCGCGGTGGCTGCACGCTCATCAGCGGCAGCGAGACTCGAAATGTCGCGCCGTGGCCGAGCCCCTCGCTCGCAACCGCGATCGACCCGCCGTGCAGCTCCGTGAGCTGTTGCGCGATCGACAAGCCCAGACCAAGCCCGCCTTTCTCGCGAGCCATGCTGCCTTCGGCTTGCCTAAACCGCTCGAAGACGTGGGGCAAGAACTCGGCGGAGATGCCGATGCCGCTATCACTGACGCTCAGCTCGACGTGCGAATCGATACGTTCGAGCCTTACCTGGACCTTGCCGCCCTTTTTCGTGAATTTGACGGCGTTCGACAGCAAATTCCAGAGCACCTGCTGTAGGCGTTCGGGATCGCCCGACACGGGGCCAGCTTGGGGATCGACGACTGTCTCCACTCGGACGCCCTTGGCGTCGGCGGCGGGCAAGACCACGTCGATCGCGCTTCGCACGACGATAGGCAAATCGACGAGCTGGACATTGAGCCGGAGCTTGCCGGAGATGATGCGCGAGATGTCGAGCACGTCCTCGACGATCTGCGTGAGCGACGTCGAGTTTCGGACGATGGTGTCCACGGCTCGCTGGGTGTTGTCGGGGCCGATCATTCCAGATTGGAGCATGCGCGCGTACCCCAAAATCGCGTTGAGCGGCGTCCGTAGCTCGTGCGACAAGGTGGCCAAAAATTCGTCTTTGAGGCGGCTTGCCTCTTGCACGCTCGCGTACAAGCTCGCGTTCTCGAGCGCCAGCGCGGCCCAGGCCGAGATGCCGACGACGATTCGCTCGTGGTGGGCGGTAAAGCGTCCGACCTCGGCGTGACCGAAGAACAGGCCGCCGATGACGTCGCCCGAGCGACCTCGGACCGGCACCGCCAGGTAGCTGCGCACGGGAAGATGCCCGGCCGGCATGCCTCGGTAAGGCGCGTTGTGGCCGTAGCGAGGGTCCTGGGTGATGTCGTCGCTGCGGATCACGGCCGTTCCCTTGAACGTCGGCGCGAACACCTGGGTGTTGCGCGGCATCGGGAATTTCTCGAACTCCGCCCGCGGCACGCCCGAGATCGTATAGAGGGTGTACGCTTCGCCTGGTTCGTCGAAGACGTTGTAGAAGAACGCGCCGAATTGGGCGCCCGTCATCTCCGTCCCCTTGTCGGTCACCGCTTGCACGACGTTGGTGCGATCGAGATTGGCGACGACCATTGCCCCGACGTCGTTCAGCATCGCCGTGATCGCGGCGTTCTCTTCGAGCAGCCGAAAGCGCTCCGCCTCGGCCTGCTTCGCGGCGGTGATGTCGCGGCCGATCTTGGAGGCGCCGATGATCCTGCCCGCCTGGTCGCGCACCGGCGAAATCGTGAGCGCGATGTGAATGCGCCTGCCGTCCTTCGCGAGGCGAACCGTCTCGAAATGCTCGACGCGCTCACCCCGGCGCAAGCGCGCCAAGATGTCGTCTTCCTCCGATTGGCGCTCGGGGGGGATGAGGATGCGAACCGATCGTCCGACCAGCTCCGCCGAGGAGTAGCCGAACAACCGCTCTGCGGCCGCGTTACACGATTGGATGACTCCGTCGAGATCTTTGGCGAGGATGGCGTCTTCGGCGGAGTCGACGATGGCAGCCAGATAGGCCCTCGCCGCTAGCGCCGTCATGTGCTCCGAGACGTCGCGAAAATAGCAGACGAGCCCGGCGCGGCCGTCTCCGAGCTCGATGCGCGCGAGCCGCCATGCGTACTGCTCCGGTCGCTCCCGACCCAGCCGGACGCCGCCGCCGGTGCTCGCGTACGGCTCGCCCGAGGCCAGGGTTCGACGAAAGATGTCCATCGCCTCGGCTGCGATCTGCTCCGGCCAAAGCAGAGGCAGCAGCTCGTCGAGCTTTCGGCCCTCGAGGTCGTCGCCGGCGCCCAAGGCTTCTCGTGCGATGGGATTGGCCCACGCGATGCGAAGCTCGGCGTCGATGAGGTAAATGCCGATCGGGGCTTCGTCTAGCAGCGTGGGCAGGGCAGCTTGCAGCAAATCGAACGACGCTTGGTTCATCTGAGCTCGGAGCCACCGGCCGCGTGGCGTACCAGATTGCAATGCCTCGCCGGGTCGCGCAGGGCAAGGGTGATCTGACGGCGCGCAATCGAGACGCCTCGCCGCGCTGTGGCCGTTCTCCACGAGAAGCCAGGCTCGGCCGGCTTTTCATGCTGCCCCGTCGCGAGTGACCTCGCGCGCGGCCTTGTCGGTACGCAGGCCGAGCAGGCGCGGGTGCCGCAGCTTGCCGTGTGAGGTCCATTCCATGAACGCTACTTGGACGACAACCTCCGGCTCGACCCAGTGGACGTCTTTGCGTGGCAGCCCCTCGGCGCGAGTGAACGGTGTCGAGCTTACCTCCAGGTGGCCGAGCTGCTCTCGTAAGCGCGCCAGCAGCTTGCTGTCGAAGCCGGTGCCGAGCTTACCCGCGAACACGAAGTCGTCGGCAGCGAAATAGCCGACCAGCAGCGCGCCGAGGCCGACGCGCTTACCGCGAGGCTCCGTGAAGCCACCGACGACGAGCTCCTGCGACGCCTCGAGCTTCATCTTCAGCCAGTGAGGTGAGCGCCGCTGCTCGTAGAGCGAGTCCTTACGCTTGGCGATCACGCCTTCCCAGGCCCTTTCTCTGGCAAGCTCCCAAGGCTCGGCGTGGTCGAGCCGCGGCACCAACTGCAGCGGTGCTTTCCACGGCAGCCGCAGCAGCTGCTCGCGGCGAGCTTCGAGCGTCTCCGACGTCAAGTCGCGACCGTCGCGCCACAGGATGTCGAACACGTGGTAACCGAGCGGATCGCGTGCGTTCCACACGCCAGTTGCTTCGCCATCGAGGATCAGCTCTTCGGCCGGCAAGTCACGAATGGCGGCCACGAAGGACGGGTAGGCTTCGTTCTGCGGCAGCCGATTGCGCGAGAAGAGCTGCACGTCGCGGCCACGCTTGAAGGCGAGCAGCCGGATTCCGTCTAGCTTTCGCTCGAAAGCCCAATCGGAGCCGACGAATCTTTCGCGCGTGAGCGTCGCCGCCATCGGCTCGATCCAATTGGGAAAGCGCGCCGTCATCCGGATAGCCTACCCCGAAGCGGCGCTCGAACACGGCACGCCCGAGCTCCGAGCGACTGCGTAGCTCCGAGCGGCTGCGCGATGAGCAGGCCCGACCGGCGATCGCGGCACTGATGCCGTCCGCGGCGAATTTGCCACGCGCGCCGGACCCCCTTCTGGTCATCGTCGCGGCGATTCCAACGAAAAGCCTGCGTTTGCCTCGCGCTTCCGCCTTGGCTCGACCTTTGCAATTCGCCACGCATCCACCGGTGGTGGATTGAGGAGAAGGATCGTTATGAACAACATCATCTATATCATTGGGTTGGTCGTGGTCGTCGTCGCCGTGCTCTCCTTCTTTGGTTTGCGCTGAGGGTCGCTTTGCGAAGGTCGCGGTAGGCCCCGCAGCCCTCCCGCCGAGCGCTGCGCGCCAGGACATCCTGCATGCCTCCCGAATCATCTTCGCCTCAGCAACGCCGCGGCCCCCGCGTCCTGGTCGTTTCCAACCGGCTGCCGTTCTCGATCCAACGCACCGAACAGGGGGTCGAGCTCGTTCCGTCGTCGGGCGGGCTCGTCTCCGCCCTTTCGGGCTACCTGGAGCGGCGAAAGCTCGATCAGCCGGACACCGAGTTCATTTGGGCGGGGTGGTCGGGCGCGGATCTCACGGCTGAGGAGACCGAGCAGCTGCGCGCGGCGGCGCGCGAGCACCAAGGCGCCTATCCGCTTTCGCTCGAAGCGGCCGACATGGACCGCTTCTACCACGGGTTCTGCAACGGCACGCTGTGGCCGCTGTTTCACTACTTTCCCAGCTACGCCACGTACGACGAGCAAGATTGGGAGACGTACTGCCGCGTGAACGAGCGGTTCTGTGAGGAGCTTCTCACGCTCGTGCAGCCGGGCGACGAAATCTGGGTCCACGATTATCAGCTCTTGCTCTTGCCCGCCCTCCTGCGCAAGCACCTCCCCCACGCCAGTATCGGCTTCTTCCTCCACATTCCCTTTCCGTCGTTCGAGGTGTTTCGTCAGTTGCCGACGCGTTGGCGCGGGGAGCTACTGGCCGGCATGCTCGGCGCAGACTTGATGGGTTTTCACACCCACGACTACGCCCAGCACTTTTTGCATTCTGTGTTTCGCACGCTCGGCTACGAGCACTATCTCGGTCAAATCAACGTCGACGGACAGCTGCGCCGCGTCGAGACGTTCCCGATCGGCATCGACTACGCGCGGTTCTGGCAGGCCGCCGCCAGCCCCGAGGTCGCGCAGACGCGCGACCTCATGGCGGCCGGTCTGGCCCAGCGCAAGGTCATCTTCTCCGTCGATCGCCTCGACTATTCGAAGGGTATCTTGCAGCGCCTGCGCGGCTTCGAGGCGTTCCTGAGCGCCTCGCCAGAGTACCTCGGCCAAGTGACGTTCGTGCTGCTCGTCGTTCCGTCGCGCGAGCAGGTAGCGCGCTACCAGCGCATGAAGCAGGAGCTCGACGAGCGCGTCGGGCAAATCAACGGCCGCTTCGGCACCGTCGACTGGGTACCGATCATCTACCAGTACCGGTCCGTGCCCTTCACGGAGCTGGTAGCGCTCTACAACCTGGCCGACGTCGCGCTCATCACCCCCTTGCGTGACGGCATGAACCTCGTTGCCAAGGAGTACATCGCCAGCAAGCCCCAGGGCGACGGCGTGCTGATCTTGAGTGACATGGCCGGCGCCGCGCGCGAGCTGGGAGAAGCGCTACAGATCAACCCCAACCACACCCGTGAGATCGCGGAAGCCATCGCCGAAGCTTTGACGATGCCGGCTGCCGACCGGGAGCGGCGCATGCGCGCCATGCAGAACCGCATCGAGGGCTACGACGCCACCCGCTGGGTCGAGGCCTTCCTGGCGGCGCTGCGTCGCACCAAGGAGCGCCAAGGTCGTCTCGCCACGAGGCACCTCACCGGCACCTCGCTTTCAGAAGTGGTGCAGCGCCACCGCATGGCGTCACGCCGCGTGCTGCTGCTCGACTACGACGGCACGCTCGTCCCGCTTGCCCGCACCCCCGCTGAAGCCGGCCCCGATCCCGAGCTGGTGGCGCTGCTGCGTGAGCTCCAAACACCATCCCAAACCGTGTACGTCGTCAGCGGGCGCGACCACCGCAGTCTCGCGCAGTGGTTCAAGGACATACCGATCCGCTTGGTGACCGACCACGGCGCCTGGCAGCGCGACGCGGAGGGAAACTGGAGCATGCCCACGCCGCTGCCCGACCATTGGAAGAAGCAACTCCGGCCGTTGCTCGAGTCGTACGTCGAACGCGTCCCCGGCTCACACTTGGAAGAAAAGGACTACTCGCTGGTCTGGCACTACCGGCCCGCCGTCGATCAAGAGCTGGCCGCCGAGCGCGCCAAGGAGCTGGCCGACGACGTCGTCTCTTACACCGCCAACCTCGACGTGCAGGTGCTGGAGGGCAAAAAGGCCATCGAGCTCCGGAACTCGGGCGTCAACAAAGGCCTCGCCGCCACCGCCGCCCTCGCCGATAGCCCCGAGTTCATCCTAGCCGCTGGCGACGACGCCACCGACGAAGATCTGTTCCGGGCCCTGCCCCGCGAGGCCGTCACGGTGTGCGTCGGGGGCGTGCACTCGTACGCCACCTACAGCATCGGCGACCACCGCGTGCTGCGCGCGATCTTGCGGCAGCTCGCGGTTCACTGACGACCCTCGCTCGCTCAGAGCGTGCCGGGCAGCTCGGCGGTGTCCCAGCTGTAGTACATCTTGTCGTCGGGCTTGCTGCCGAGGTCGGTCGCGAAGTTCCCGGTCATGGTCGTGTCTTTGCCGAGCAGGAACTTGTCGACCATCGCCTTCAGCGAGGCGTCGTATTGGCTGCGCCACTGGCAGTGAGTGCCGCCGGCGCCCTGGTAAGCGAAGTTGTCGCCCACGCCGAGCGCCTTGAAGATCGCCTTGCCGGCCATGCCCGTCACGTAGGCCGACTTGGGATCCAGGTTGGTGATGCCGGGGTTGTCCACGATGTAGAAGCCGCGCGGGGCGATCAGCGCCATCGCTTCGTGCATGTCGACGGGCAGCCGATCCGTGTTGTCGCCGGCGGCGTCGTTCGACACGGCGAACGGGCCAAGTGAGACTTCGGAGAGCCAGCGTACGTAGCTGATGGCGTGGAACGGCCACTCGGCGGTGCTGTTGGCGCCGGGATCGAGCTGCTCCTTCAGGCGCAGGGCGGGCGTGCCGCCGATGCCGGACTCGCACGGAATCGTGAGCGCGATGCGATTGTCGAAGACGCCGCCCGCGAACGCGCCCTTGCCGTTGCGCGAGCAGCCGGTCAGGCCCACGCGATAAGGATCGATGGTCCCCGGATTCTGTTCGAGGAGATCGATGATGCGACTGACCTGCCAGGCCTGCGCCACCATGTACCCGGCGGGGTGGTTGCTGCCGTAGAATGTGTAAAACGGACCCGTCTTGCCGCCGGTGCCGCCGGTCGACTCGATGGCGGTCAGCGTGATCTTCGCGACGCCCATCGGAGCCGACGCCCCCGCGCCGTAGCTGATGATGGCAGGCGCGGGCGCCGTCGCGCCGTTCATGTTCACGCTGACGTCGAACGAAGTCGTCTTGCTGCCTTCGGTCACCTTCACGGAAATCTTGGTGGTGCTCACCGTGCCCGTGACGGAGCCCTTGGCGGGAATCGGCTTCTCGCCATAGATGTATTTCTGGAGCTGCTTGAGGATCTCTTCGCGACGGCACTTCCACTCGCTCTTGTCCTTGATGCGAGTGCCGTCGAGCTTCATGAAGGGATCGGGCAGCTTGCCGTCGGCCTTGAGAGCGGCGTACTCGGGGAGGGTGGCGGTGACGGGGCAGCCAGCGCCAGGGTCTTCGACCTTGCCCCAGTCGCCCGTGCTGGGCGCGCCGCCCGTCGCCCCACCGGCGGTGCCGGAGCCGGCAGTGCCGCTGCCGGCGGTGCCGCTACCGCCAGCGCTGTTGCCGCCGGTGGTGGCACTGCCTCCCGTGCCCGACCCGCCCGCGGGCGAGCCGGCGGTGCCGCTGCCAGCGGTGCCGGTGCCGGCCGTATTGGTCACACCCGCCGTCGAGGTGCCGGTGCCGGCGGTGCCGTTAGCTCCGCCGGTCGAGGTCTTGCCGGCGGCGGCAGCGCCGCTGCCACTCGTGCCCGAGCCGCCCGTACCTTCGCCCGGTACGTCCGGCTCGCTGCTACAACCTGCCTGCAGCACGCCCATGATGATCGCAAGATGGCCGAGCGACTTCAGCGAAAAAGACCTCATCGATTTTCCTCCACGCAAACGCGTTGTCGCTAAAGCCTTTGACGCCAATCGAAGCTGCTGTCCAGAGCGCGAGCGCCCAAATCATCGGAAATAACCGCGTAGATTGTGCAACGGAATGTCGATGCTCGCGCCACACCAGACTCCGTATGGTGCAAGAATCGGCTCCCACCGGTGACGCCGGCAACCGATTTCCAGTGAATTCGCAGAAAGGTGACCGAGGTGTGATCCGAGCCGACGCCGAGCGCCACGTACGATCGACGCCGCGCCCGTCGCTGTGATTCGACGCTTCGCTTTCGAGCGCGCCGCCGCCGTTCAGGCCGAACGCGCCGGCGCCGGTGCGAAGCGGTGATTTTGGCAGCTGACCTCGACGTAGTAACCCTCGGGCGCGGCGAGGTAGATCATCGTGCCACGGCCGTTGACGATCACGTCGCTCACGGGCGTTCCGTCGGCGCGGGCGCGCGCGTGCATGGCATGCACGTCGGTCACTTGCTGGAGCAGGAAGCCGAGGTGAAAGCCCTCGGGGTAGCGCTCGTCGGCTTTCGCGCGCTGGAGCACGAGCACGAAGCCGGATTCGTCGGTCAGAATGACGAGCGCGGGCGAGCCCCGATTGGAGCGGACGCACAGCCCGAAGTAGCGCTCGAAGAACGCGGCGCTGCGAGAGACATCTTGAACTGGCAGATCGAGGTGGTTGAGCTTCACGAGCCGGAAGGGTGGGCCGAGCCGGCTGGCTCGAGTAGTGATAGTTCGTGCTAAGATCCATCACTTCAGTGAATATCAACGATCTGGATCTGAATTTGCTGCGAGTTTTGCAGGCGGTGTTGGCCGAAAAGAGCGCCACGCGCGCCGCCAAGCGCCTCCACGTCACGCAGTCGGCGGTGTCCAACGCCCTCGGCCGGCTACGCTCCGCGCTCGGCGATCCGCTGCTGGTGCGAAACGCGCGCGGCCTCTCCGCCACGCCGCGCGCCCGAGCGCTCGAGCCGCAGCTGGCGAGCATCATGCGCGCTGTCGCGGCGCTGCTCGGCGACGAGCCAGGCTTCGATCCCGGCGCCACCACCCGCGAGTTCACGCTTGCCTGCGCCGACTACTGCACGACCATCCTGGGTCCCCCGCTGTGCGAGCTCTTGCGGGCGCGGGCGCCGCGGGCGACGTTGCGCTTCGTGCCGCTCGAACAGCTCAGCGACGGCGAAGGCCTGGCCGGCACTATCGACCTGCACGTGGGCATGCCGTCGCAGGTGCCGAGCGGCTGCTCGTCTGCGTCTTTGTTCAAAGACTCGTTCGTGTGCGCGCTCAGCCGGCGCTCCCGGCCCACCCCCAGGCGCCTCTCGCTCAAAGCCTACCTTGCCGCCGAGCACGTGCGCGTCAGCGTGCTGAGCTCCACCCACGACCCGGTGGACCTGGCGCTGGCCAAGCGCGGCCTTTCGCGGCGCGTGGTGCTCACGGTGCCGCACTTCTCGGTCGTGCCGCTGCTGGTCGAGCGCGGCTACGTCGCTACTCTGTCACGCCGGCTCGCCCAGACGCAGGCGCGCTCCTATGAGCTATCGCTGTGTGAGCCGCCGCTCGCGCTCGGTGAACGGGCGGCGCGCATGATCTGGCACGACCGCACCGACGTCGACCCCGGCTCGCGCTTCTTGCGCCAGCTCGTGCGAGACGCGGTGGCTACGCTTTCAGACTGACTTTGGCGCTTCTATCCGCGCGTCTTCAGGGCCCCCACCCCAACCAGCTTTGAGGAGAGCTCGTTGCCTGAAGCACCGCGTCACCGGCGGCCAGCTGTTTGCCATCGTATTTGGCGGCTCCGCCGCCGACGAGCTTGGTGTTGCCGTACTCGTACCAGTCGTGGTCCGCCGGCTCGCGCCAACCGACGACATGACTATCGATGGCGCAGCCGACGAACGCGATCTTTCCCGGCTCGCTGCCGGAGTGAACCTGCGCCAAGAACGTGCCGCTCACCGACGCCGTCTCCTTCGTGACGCGGCAGTTGACGAGCGCGAACCCCTGCGTGCTCCGCGCGACGACGAACGCGTGCCCCGACGTCCGCGACTGCAGCTCGCAGCCGTCGCAGTAGAAAGCGCCGGTGCCCCACAAGGGGTCGGTGCTGCCGGAGATCTTGCCGCCGTTCATCACCACCTGGCCATCGACGCGCAGGGTATCTTGATGGCTTCGGAGGTGGACGTTGGCGAGCGACACGCGCTTGGCGGCCGAGGTCACGTAAAGCGCCTCCGCCTGCTGCCCACTGCTATCTTTGAGGTACGTATTGAAGATAGTGAGATTTTCGAAGGTGACGTCGCTGCCGGCGAGCTCGATACCGGAGCGATCACTGTTCATGGTGGCGCTGTTTTTGTGGGAAAACACCGAGCGATCGACGCCCGCGCCCGTGAAGTGAAGGTGGCTGTCTTTCATGCGGATGATGCCAGGATAGACGCCCGGTCCGACCTGAACGACGCGGTCGGTCGAGGCACTGTCTGGCAGCGCGTCGAGCACACCTTTCAATGAGCAGTAGTCGCCGCTGCCGTCGGCGGTCAGCGTATCGGCGGTGGGCGGCTTCTGAGCTCGGACCGTGAACGTCCAACCGTCGGACTTCTGGACGGAGAACTTGGTGCCGGCCGTGTCCGTGATCATGCCTTCGTCTACCGTCACGTAGTAGGTCGCGCCGTAGGTGAAATCAGCCTTCGGGTGGAAGACGACGGTGTTGAATACGACGTCGAGCGCGTCGGTCTTGAAGGAGTTGCGTGTCACCAGATCGCTGAAATAGAGCTCGGTGACGCTGGACGTGACGCTGTCGACGACGTCGCCGGCGGCGGTGTGGATCTCGATTTTTCCGCCGCTCTTGATGCTCGGGGGACGGTTGAACTGGATACTGATCGCCGCATCCGCGCAGGCCTCCTTTCGGCCTTTGGTCGGGAAAAATGCGACGGCGGTGAGTGGAAGCGAAGGGTCGACCGTCGCGCCGCCGTTGCCACCGCCACCGCCGTTGCCACCGAGGCCGCCGTTGCCACCGACACCACCGCGGCCAGCGCTGGTGCCTGCACCAGCCGCGCCGCCCGCGTTCGCGACGCCGCCGGACGCTGCCCCGGCGCCGGCGCTCGGCGCGCCAGCCGTCACCCCCGCGCCGCTTGCCGCGCCGCTTCCCTCCGCCCCGCCCGTCGTGGCTCCGCCCGTCGCGGTCGGCGCCGCGCCGCGACCCGCTCCCGAGTCGCCTCCCGGCGCCGCTCCGCCTGAGCTCGAGCTCGGAGCACCGGAGTCTCCAGAACAAGCGGCGACGAGCACGGTGGAAGCCAGCGCAAGGGTCCAGGGAACGAGGGCAGAAGGCAGCTGTTTCACGAGTCAGGTCTCCGGAACGATCAAGCGTAGCCCGCGCGCTGCGACCTCGATACTCACTCGAGCATGGGCCGGCCACTCTTCGCCGTCTAGCTGTGCCGCTAGCGGCGCCCCACCTTCAGGCACGAAAAACTCGAGCTCCATGGTCGATGCGCGCAAAGTCTTGGAGTGCTCGAGGCCGACTTGCTCCAGCATCTGCTCGTTCAACGGCAAAGCTTCCAGGTCGCGGATCGCCTTCGATGTCCAGTCGAGCTTGCCGACGAACGGCACCAGCTCGAAGATGCCGTCGTCGTGGCGCGACGCGTCGTCCAGAACCCACGCGCCGGCATACACGCGCGTATTTTTCACGATCAGATCCGTGAGGCCGTCGAGCTCGACGAGCTGGCCATCGAGGCGGGCCACCACCCGGAATCTGTCGTCGATGACGTACGACTCGAGAAACGTCTTCAAGAACGCGCCCGCGTACACGGCCTGGTCGCGATAGAGCTCCTTCAACGGGCCGAGCTGCTCCACCACCGCGCGATCGGCGTTGCGCTGCGCCAGCACCCGCGCCGAAAGCCCCCACCCGCAGGAATCGAAGAAATACGCGGCGGCGCCGCCGCCGCCAGCGCGATGGATCCCGACGTCGAGCCGCGTCTCGTGCGCCGCGCGCAGCACCCCCACGTTCCGCTCGAGAGCGCCGCCGGCGCCGTTGTCCGCCTGCAACCCGAAGCTCCGCCCCTGATCGTTGGCGGTGCCGGCCGGCAGCATGCCGAGCGCGACTTGCTCACGGCGAGCGCTCGTGTACAGGCCCGCCGCCACCTCTCGAAACGTCCCGTCGCCGCCCATCGCGACGACGACGGCATAGGGCTCTTCGTCGAGCGCGGCGCGCACGGCCGCGATCGTCTTACCGGCCGGCAGCGTCGACAGAAAGTCCGCCGCGATACCCGCCGCGCGCAGCAGCTCGAGCGCCCGCTCGATGCGCGCCTGATTCTTGCCGCTCTGCGCCGTCGGATTGCCGACCAGGAGGTGCGAAGCCATCGCGCCAGTATAGCCGCGCCGGCGGGCGCGCTGGGCGCGAGCTCAACCGGCCTTTTTGGCGTGGACCTGGAGCTTGAGCAGCACGTCGTCTTTGATGAGGTCGTCGGGCATGCCGGGGTACACGATGCCGAAGTCTTTGCGGTTGATGGCGAACTCGGCGTCGAGATCCACAGCATCGGCGCCGGCCTTGATCGTGGCGGGAAAGGAAATTGACTTCGTGACACCGTGGAGCTGCAGGTTGCCCGTCACGGTGTGAGTGGCGCCTCTTTCGCCGCCGGCCTTGATCGCGGTCGAGCTGAAGGTTGCTTGCGGAAACTTGGCGACGTCGAGCAAGTCGGGAGACTTCAGGTGACCGGTCAGCTTCTCTTCGTCGGTCTGGATCGAGCCGATGTCGATCGTGGCCGAGACGGAGCTCTTGGTCGGATCGGCGTCGACGAGATTCACCCTGCCGCTGAAGGTTTTGAAGGAGCCGTCGTGCTTGCGCGTCACTTTCGCGCCGACGAACTCGAGCTTGGAGTCCGCGTTCGAGAACGTGTACGGCGCGCCCGCGGCCGTGACCGACGCCGTCGCGACCGCCTCCGTCGTGGCGGCCTGCGTCTTACCCTTGGACGGATTGTTATCGCAAGCGACCGAAGTGAGCACCAGGAGCGCGCTGCCGAAGCGGACGATGTCGTGCATCCGCGAACGGTGGAGCGGCGGCGCGGCCCGCACAAGTACCCAAATTGCTACACTGACCGCTCACCGCGCCCCCGAGCCCGGTTTCGCGGTGGCTACTTGATCACCGGATCGCCGCAGCTGGTCACCTCGAGGCTCGTCTCGATACGCAGGTTCGAGCCCGTGACGTGCCGCTCACACCAAAAGAAGGCCAGATCGTAAACCTGGCCTTCGGCGAGGCCCAAGCTGTCGAGCGCCACGTTGCCGGTCACTTCGTTGTGCGTGCCGCCCAGGTCGAGAGCCAGCTTGTTGTCGATGAACACCCAGATGTCGTCGTCGCCGATGAAGGTGAAGACGGCGCCAGCATGGTACTTGAACTGCAAGTGCAGCTCGAAGGTCATGTGATAGTTGTGGGCGTTGCCCTCGTTTTGTAGGAGCTGCCCGTCGATCGGGAAGAACCCTGGGCAGCGCGCTGTCGCACACCCCATCGTGCTGCTGTCGTAGTAGTACGCGTTCGGATCGGTGGCTTTCGCCGGGTCGGGCAAGAACTGCAGCGTGAGGTTTTGGCCCATGTTCACGTTGGGCGTGTCGTGAAACCAGGTCGCAAAGTTCGCCGGCCCCGTCGTGGTGACCGTACCTTCGGCGGGCCCCGCGTAAACCGGCGTCTGATCCGGCCCGAGCTCGGCTTGCACGAGGCCGGGGTCGGGACCGAAGCGCTTCCCCATGGCGGTGGTCGGATTGAGCATCGCGTTGGCGAACTCGAAATCGGGGCTGACGAGATAGCTTACGCCGTCGACAACGACGGCCACCGGTGGCGCGGCGTCAGGATCCGCAGGTCGCCCGTTCGGATCTTGACCGACAGCGAAGTCGCGAAGGCGGCCCGTGAATTTGCCATTGCACTGCACCGCGCCGTTGGCGCCGCCATTGGAGCTACCTCCGTCGTCGGGACCCGGACCTGGCGGCGGATCCAAAATGAGTGGACCACCGCCGCCGTTGGTGTTGGCGCTGCCGCCCCCGCCCGGAAGGGAGCCGCTGCCGGCGGACTCGGCTGGGGTGGCGCCGGTTCCAGCCGGGCCCTGCCCCGAAGGCGGCGAGGAGCCGCACGCGATGAGGCACGATGCAGCCAAGAGATGGCCCAGCCACCGCGCTTTGCGACCGCGACCGACCGTAGATGCCGGGGCGACGAGCTCACTTTCCATATGCGAATAGGCCATCTGCTGTAAAATGACGAGTAACCGCTCGCGTTCGAGGACAGGCAAGCGTCTGAACATTGCCGCGCGACCAGCCGCTATTTCGGCGCCCGCGCACTGGCAACGGCGCCGTGATTCCGTCGCGCGCGGTGGCTCGACACGTCCACAAGGTGACGCACAAATCGCGGTCGCGCACGAGCTGGTTCGCACGGCGACTGAGCACGACAGCTACGCACGTGCTCGCACCTAGTTTGCGAACGGCGTCTCGAAACGCCTGACGATTGCAGCAAGCATGGTATTTTATGGGCCCATGAGTCCGCCTCCACGCCCAACAGCCGTCCCGCGTCCCGCGGCCGCGCGCCCGGCCATGGACTCGGAATCGTCGGTGCGTGCTCGCCCCCCGGTGCCTGCGCCGCAGCAGAAGCCGGCGAGCGCAGACGCAGCGAGATCCGCGCCTCCGCGCCCCGTCGCGACCAAGCCGTTCGCCGCGACCAAGCCGGCCGCCACGAAAAAGCCGGCCGCGCCGCCCGTCGCGACCAAGCCGGCCGCCGCGACCATCGCGACCAAGCCGGCCGCCGCGACCATCGCGACCAAGCCATTCGCCGCGGCCAAGCCCGCCGCGCCAGCCATCGCGGCCAAGCCGGCCATCGCGACCAAGCCGGCCACGCCGGCCATCGCAATCCAGACGGCGGTGATGCCATCGGCCGTCTCGCCC
>Ga0164241_10001573_pt1 | contig 27483 bp, 24 predicted proteins | sample OricomyardsoilBY_FD_108780 | JGI IMG/M metagenome (GOLD analysis project Ga0164241, IMG submission 108780) | Backyard soil microbial communities from Emeryville, California, USA - Original compost - Back yard soil (BY) | ecosystem: Environmental > Terrestrial > Soil > Unclassified | place: USA... | reverse complement strand
TGATCAGTAACTTCTCTATCTATCCGCACCAATTGATGGCTTCCGGCTAACACCCTTGTTTTTAATGTTGTAGGTCGGCTGCTATCGGTTATAATGCAAGCTGTTACAACATTCTCTGCCAACAGGATATCTTTTAATTGGTTAGCAGGTGCATCATCTCCAACTATTCCGGCCAAGATCACTTTAGCGCCTAATGAAACTAAGTTTTGGGTCACATTGCCGGCCCCGCCCAAGGTGGTTGATTCGTTTTTAACATTTACAACCGGAACGGGTGCCTCGGGCGAAAGCCTTGTGGCCTCGCCCCATATATAATGGTCAACCATTAAATCGCCTATTACTAATATAGTTGGTCTTACGTTGCTATCGCGTACAGAAAGTACTTTATCCTTAAGCATTTATTGCGTTTTCGGTGAATGTTTTGGTTTTAAAGAACCGGCTTATTGCCGAAAGTGGAAGCGCATTCAAACACCTTTCTTTATATAAGCCACCCTTGCGTGCGGCCAACACACCATAGTGCATATCCTGAAAGCCCTCGTTACGGTGTGCATCCGGATTTATGGAGAGCCAAACGCCTTTATCTAAAGCATACTGATGCCAGCGCCAGTCAAGGTCTAAGCGCAGCGGATTAGCGTTCACCTCAATCACTACATTATTGGCTGCACAGGCATCGATTACCTTTTTGTAGTCGATTTTATAACCGTTACGACTTAACAACAATCTGCCGGTTGGATGGCCCAATATAGTAGTGTACGGATTCTCTATCGCTTTGATCAACCTGGCCGTGGCTTTTTCCTCATCCATTTTTAAATTGGAATGGATAGAGGCCACAATAAAATCAAAGCGTTTTAATATTTCCTCCGGATAATCTAAAGAGCCATCGCCCAAAATATCCGACTCAATACCTTTAAACACATAGAACCCATCCTGACTTTTATTAAAATGATCTATTTCTTCGTGCTGTTGTAAAACCCGCTCTATGCTAAGCCCCTTGGCATAAACAGCGCTCTTGCTGTGATCTGATATACCTAAATACTCCAGATTCAAGGTATCACGGCAGTAGGCAGCCATTTCTTCGATGGTGTTAACTCCATCGCTCCAGGTACTATGATTATGCAGTGATCCTTTCAAATCGCCAAACCCTATCAACTGCGGAAGTTTATTTGCAGCAGCTTTTTCAATAAAAACAGTTCCTTCGCGTAGTTCAGGTTGCATGTATGCCAAACCAGCTTTCTGATAAATAAGCAGTTCACTTTCCGGCTGATCAGACTCTTCTACTTCACGCGCCATTACTGCATCAACATGTTCGTCATTACCGGTTTTAAAGAAAAGCGTTCTGAAAAAATAACGCCTTTCAACACAATGCACTTTTACTTTAAGGCCATTTGCAGTTTCAGCTATTATGCAATCATCCTCACGTTCTATTTTTTGCATGGCTGATGATGTCAGCAGGGTATTTGCAGCCATTTCCGGATCACGGGTGCCAAGCACTATAACCAGTTCATTAATGATCTCGCATTTTCTTCTGTATTCGCCAGCAAATTCTATTAAAGTATTAGAGAAAACGGTTTTCAGTTCATCCATCAGCAATTTAGCTTCCGGCTCAACCTGCGCGTATAAAAATTTGCCATGGCTTGCCATTACAAATTCTATCACCTTAAGTATATCTTCCTGAGTTTTTAAACCGAAACCTTTGGCTTCGATAAGGCGATTCTCGTTACAGGCGTAAAACAGCTCACCTACTGTTTCAATCCCCATATCGCGCCATATGGCTGCAACCTTTTTGGGCCCTATTCCTTTTATTCCCATCATTTCGACTACGCCGGCCGGGGTATTATCAATCAGCCTATCCATTTCTGCCATTGTGCCCGTTTCAAGCAGCTCAACAATTTTAGCAGCGAGACTTTTACCTATACCTTCAATTTTTTCAAGTTCGGCGTAACTTTTATCTGTAAGTTTAAATGGCAGCTTATCAACTTTAAAAGCAGCGTTAGCTATTGATTTGATTTTAAAGGGATTTACATCATGCAGTTCCATCAGCTGCGAAAGCAATCGGAGTTTACGGGCAATGGCTTTGTTTTCCATAATTTAGCTGAAGCAGTAAAAGTACAAAAGCTGCCGCTTAGTTCATAACGATAACAATAATAGCTACTTTTTGTTGCCGCTGATATGTAAACCTATCTTATCTCAATATTATAGAACATACGCGCCTGGGGTACGCGCATTATTTGAGTAAGCCCTTTTATCTGTTTGTATACATTGTAATGCTCGCCTAACTCAGTCTGAACCATATTTTCCCGTATTTTAGAACTAAAACTTGAGCCAAGACTTGTCAGTACACTTTTTTGATCCGGATAATCTACTACGCGATAGTTCTTCAGCTTAGCCATTTTAGCGGCAGATCTAACTGCATCATTAATATTTCCCAAACGATCAACCAAGCCTATTTTGATGGCCTGTTCGCCGGTCCACACCCGGCCCTGACCAATGCTGTCAATGTATTCTCGTGTCTTATGCCGTCCATCGGCTACGGCTTTGGTAAAATCAAAATACCCTCTATTAACTTGCGCCTGTAGTATGGCACGTTCATCGGCGGTTAGTGGCCTGTCAACAGAACCCATATCCGCATATTTACCTGTTTTTACGTTGTCAAATGTTACTCCAAGCTTGTCATTAAACAACTTTTGCATATTAGGCAGTATAGCAAATATGCCTATTGAGCCTGTTACGGTATTGGGCTGAGCGTAAATAGAGTCTGCTGCGCATGCAATATAGTATCCGCCTGAAGCTGCCATATCGCCCATAGAAACAATAACCGGCTTTACCTTGCGCGTTAACATTACCTCGCGCCAAATTACGTCAGATGCTAAAGAACTGCCTCCAGGCGAGTTTACACGCAACACTACTGCTTTCACTTTGTCATCCAAACGAACCTTACGGAGTGCTTTTGAAAGTGTTTCTGAGCCAATGTTGGTATCATTTCCTTCCCCGCCTGCAATTTCGCCCGATGCATACACCATAGCTATGCGGTTGGTTGATGTCTCGCCGTCTTTGTCGCCTCCAGACGTGTTAGTATAATCAACCAGATCAACAGTATTCAAATTACTTTTTGCGCCTATGCCAGTGCGTTTTTTTAATTCTGTTATTATTTCGTCTTTATATTTTAACCCGTCAACAAGCCTGTATTTTAGCGCGTCCTCCGGTTCTCTTATATAAAGATCATCGGCATATCTGTACAGTGAGTCTTTATTTATTCCGCGACTTTTGCTTATACCTGTTAAATAATGATCATATAGCGAATTGATATATGAGGTAACCTGCAAACGATTGGCCTCGCTCATTTCTGTAAGAATATAAGGTTCCACTGCGCTTTTATATGTACCCACCTTGATTACCTGTGCTTCTATTCCCAATTTATCAAGCGCCCCTTTATAAAAGGTCACTTCAGAATTAAAACCATCAAACTCCAACATACCTTTTGGGTTCAGATAGATCTTGTCTGCTACTGACGCCAGATAATAAAATCCTTTAGTATAGATCTCGCTGTAAGCAATAACAAATTTACCCGATTTTTTAAAATCAATAAACGCGTTGCGTATTTCTTCAGTAGTAGCCTGTCCTGATTGCATATAGCTTTCATCCAGGAAAATACCTTTTATTTTATTGTCAGTTTTGGCCTTTTTTATATTGGCGAGTATATCCTTTAGGCCAATGTTTTTATCACCGCCAAGTCCTAAAAAGTCGAACCCTTCAAGGGGATTATCGGGTGTGCGTTCTTCAACAGAATTTTTTAACGATATGTAAAGAATAGAATTATCTTCAACAAGAGCAGTTTTATCGCCGCTCGCAGAAACTACTACTACTATTACAAACACAACTAAAATTACAAAGGATAAAATTATACCGAGAATAGTAGCCAATACAAACTTGAAAAATTGCTTCATTTAATATTAATATATAACTATGCAAACTTAATAAAAGGTAAGATATTAAATTATTATTAAGAGCTATGCCGCTTATATTTGTTACAACAATGAATAACGTTTTTTTATTATTGGGAAGCAACCTGGGAGACAGACAATTGCTATTACAAACGGCCATAGCAAAGATAGCAAAAAGAGTTGGCCCTGTATTAGAAAAATCAGCCTTATACGAAACACAATCATGGGGAAAAACAGATGAACCCGACTACTTAAACCAGGTCATCCTTTTAAAAACCGATCTGTCGCCAAATATCGTACTTAACAAAATATTGGAGATAGAAACCGGCATGGGGCGCAGACGTTACGAAAAATGGGGATCGAGGCTGATAGATATTGATATTTTATTTTATAACGATGAAATAATTAAGCAACATGGATTAGAAATACCTCATCCTGAATTGCATAAAAGAAGATTTACCCTGGAGCCGCTTGCTGAAATAGCTCCGGATTTTATTCACCCGCTGATTAACAAAACGATGTTGGAATTGAAAAAAGATCTGACAGACAGTTTGATAGTAAAAAAATTATAAATTTGACTTATTAACCTATTATATGACAGAAATCCCTTCCGGACCAGACTTCGACCTGACATTGCTATTAGAGATAGCCGACGGCAGCGACGAATTTATTGTTGACTCTATAGAGATGTTCCTGCAACAAACTCCGGAATCAATACAGCACGTAAGTGATGCCATTATTGCGCAAGACTGGCCAACAGCCGGATCAGCAGCGCACAAAATGAAATCAACTCTTGGATTTTTCGGAATGTTAAACAGCCAGGCGCTTATTCAACAAATTGAGCTAACCTGTAAACGTGGCTCTCCAAACGTCGACGACCTTTTGGCGCAACTTAACCAAGTTAAGACCAACATTGCCGAAAACACAATAAAGTTAAATAAAATAAAAGCTGACGCAGGAGCCTAAACCTGTTCTAATTTAAAGCTATAGCTTTCCATTATTAAATTTGCCAGCAAGTTTTTGCATGCCTCATCAACTTTGGCATGAGCAGCTTGCTCACTTTCGGCCTCTATTTGCAACGAAATATGCTTGCCAATACGTACATTCTGAATTTCGGATAATCCTAAATTTTTCATGCTTCCTGTAACCGCTTTTCCCTGCGGATCAAGAATTTCTTTTTTTGGCATTACGTCAATTTCAGCCTGGAACTTTGTCATTTGCAAATTTAAATTGAATTATAGATAGGGTGATGTAGAAAAAAATAACCACCGGAACAGCGACAAATTTAAAAAATAGTATCAATATTGCTGAGAACAACAGTAATAAATACCTAAAAATATTTCTGTTGAAATCGCGGTTCTTAAATTTAAGCGACATCAACGGCATTTCTGCAACCAACAGGGCACACATCACAATAATAAATACGGTAAGACCGTAAGGATTAAGAATGTAACGAGACAGAGACGGATACTGCTGTAATATTAATGGAAAAGAAGCGATAAGGATAGCATTGGCCGGTGTGGGCAAACCTATAAATATTTCGGCCTGTCTGGTATCAGTATTAAATTTTGCCAGCCTTAGGGCGGAAAACACAGGGATAAGAAACGCAGAGAAATTTAAATAGGTACTTACCTTATCAATTTGCGGAGCCTGTAAAAACAATTGATAAAGTATTACTGACGGCAGCACCCCGAAACTTACCATATCAGCAAGCGAATCAAGTTCTTTTCCGATTCCTGAAAATGACTTTAACACCCTTGAAGCAAAGCCGTCAAAAAAATCAAATATGGCCGCTAAAAACAAGGCGTAAGCAGCGAAGACCGACTCTCCCTGAAAGGCAAGAACTATCCCAACACAACCACTGAACAAGTTTGCGCAAGTGATGAAATTGGGCAGGTGCTTTCTAACTCGTTTCCTCATTTTCTGCTGCTAAGGTAGGGCTAATACCTTAAATAAATTAATAATTGAATGTTAAAGTTAAGTGGTTTATAGTGAATGGCTGATCAAGTTAGGGTTTATATTTCGCACAAACTACTAACTTAATCAACCTAATCAGCAACTCACTTTTACATACCAAAACTATTAAGAATTCATAGAAATCAGGAATTCCTCGTTAGTTTTTGTGCCTTTTATCTGGCTTTGTAAAAACTCCATTGCTTCCAACGAATTCATATCAGCAAGGTGATTACGCAATATCCAGATGCGTTGCAAGCTCTCCCGATCAAGCAACAGATCGTCTCTACGTGTGCTTGATGCTGTAATATCAATAGCAGGGAATATGCGTTTGTTAGACAATTTTCTATCCAGTTGAAGCTCCATGTTACCGGTACCTTTAAATTCTTCAAAGATAACCTCATCCATTTTCGAACCGGTTTCTGTTAATGCAGTAGCAATGATAGTTAATGAGCCACCATCTTCAATGTTACGCGCAGCGCCAAAAAAGCGTTTCGGTTTGTGTAACGCATTGGCATCAACACCACCAGACAATATTTTGCCTGATGCCGGAGCAACTGTATTGTAAGCACGCGCCAAACGGGTGATAGAATCCAACAGGATAACCACATCATGGCCGCACTCAACCATACGTTTAGCTTTTTCAAGAACGATATTGGCAATTTTTACATGGCGCTCCGCAGGTTCATCAAATGTTGATGAAACAACCTCGGCGCGTACGCTACGTGCCATATCGGTCACCTCTTCAGGGCGTTCATCTATCAAAAGGATAATAAGATATACCTCCGGATGATTCTTGGCAATTGAGTTGGCCACATCCTTTAACAACATGGTTTTACCTGTTTTAGGTTGTGCCACAATTAAACCACGTTGCCCCTTGCCTATCGGCGAAAAAAGGTCCATTATACGGGTGGAATAGTTACCGGGATCAGTAAATAAATTCAATCGCTCTGATGGGAACAACGGTGTTAAGTGGTCAAACGGAACACGATCGCGCACCTCGGCAGGCACGCGGCCGTTAATGGCTTCTACCCTTACCAACGGAAAGTACTTCTCCCCCTCCTTTGGCGGACGAATACTACCGCGCACAGTATCGCCGGTTTTTAAGCCAAAAAGCTTTATCTGCGATTGCGATACATAAATATCATCAGGAGAAGTTAAATAGTTATAATCAGAAGAGCGCAGAAAACCATAACCATCTGGCATAATCTCTAAAACGCCCTCGTTAACTATTACATTGTCAAAATCAAGATTTATGGCAGGTTCCTGTTGCTTTTGCTGGTTATTTACCCTCCGTTCAAATTTCTGCGCGCGGGTATCAGTGGCTTCTTCAGGCGGTTGTGGAGCCGTTTCAAATTCCGCCACAACAGGGCTTGCTTCCGGTTCGCTATCTTCGGCAGATGGTTCATCCTCTACGTCAAATAAATTGGTATCGTCTAACGGAACCTCAATACGTGGTTTAGTGCCTTTTATAACGCGGCTTCTTTTACGCGGCTTGTCGTCCGCATCTTCAACCGCCGGCGCGTTAACAGGCGTATAATTATTTTCGACGGCAGCTTGCTGCGAACGCGCAGCTTCAATAAGCTGCTGCATTTCAACAATGCCAGATATTAATTGTGGTTTCCTAAGCTCATCGGCGTCGGCTATACCTAAACTTTTTGCAATTTCGCGCAGCTCAGATACGAGCTTGTCGTTCAATTCGGTTGTATCAAACATAAATGAAGTTAATTCAAAAGGGGAATTTTTGTTGTGTGTATTATTTGTGAGCGTCAGTTTTTTATACGCGTATCGGCTCTACAGTTTGTTTTTTTGAAATAATCTTCCGGCAACATTTAAAGCTTTCGGATAGACTATAATTAAGAAATTTAATCTGCAACTTGTATTTCAATATCTAAACCCAGGCACTCTGTATTATCATCAAATAACGTGGGATTTCAAATTTGTTTCTTTAGTGCAAGAAAAATTCAGGAAAACAGTGCAATTCTAATTAAATAATTTTAAAAAACAAACTTTTAAAAAAAATATGCTTAATAGATGAACAGTTGTTTTAATTTTTAGTTTTTTTGACCCACCGAAAAATACTTAATCCCCGCATATATGATCTCGCGCCAGGAACTGATAAACCAGATAAAGCAAAAAAAATCTTTTTTATGCGTTGGCCTTGATACTGATATTGAAAAGATACCGAGCTTTTTACTCTCCTACCCGGATCCGGTATTCGAGTTTAACAGACGGATTGTCGACGCTACAAAGGATTTGTGTGTGGCTTTCAAACCCAATTCGGCATTTTATGAGTGCAGGGGCATAAAAGGCTTGCTAAGCTTAATATCTACATGGGAATACCTGCCCAAAGATTGCCTAAGCATTATTGATGCAAAGCGTGGCGACATTGGCAACACATCTGATAAATACGCCCAGGCATTTTTAGATGAGGCTTCATCGGGAATGAGCTTTGATGCCATTACAGTTACGCCGTACATGGGTAATGATAGCGTAACACCTTACCTTAAATATGACGGAAAGTGGATTATTATACTCGCGCTTACCTCGTCCGTAGGTAGTAAAGACTTTCAGTATCTGCCAACCGACGAAGGCCATTTATATGAAACAGTGATCAAAAAAGCCAATACCTGGGCTGGTGCTGATCGTTTAATGTACGTTGTAGGTGCAACAAAAAGTACCGAATTCACAGATATACGCAAATACGCGCCTGATAATTTCTTACTTGTGCCCGGAGTAGGTGCGCAAGGTGGCAGTCTGGAGGATGTATGCAAATACGGACTAACCAAAGATTGCGGTTTGCTGGTAAATTCATCACGCGGAATTATCTATGCAAGTAACGGCGAAGATTTTGCCGATGCTGCCCGCGCCGAAGCTCTTAAATTACAACAGCAAATGCAGATAGAGTTGGAAAAAGCAGGCGTTATATAGATGCGAGAATCAAGAGCCAAGAATCAAGACATTTATCGATCTCGCCGTCTCGACTCTTGGTTCTTGGCTCTTAGTCTACACGTCCACTTTTCCTTCAATAGAGTCATCTAAAGTTTTACCGATAACGGCACCTACTACCATTTTTGCAAAAGCTACGGCATTACCATGCTTATTATCCCAATAATAACCTTCGGATGGTTCTACTTTTAAAACGGCAATACGCGGATCGTTCTCGCCTTCAGTAAACCAGGTCTTCATAAGTGGTTCCCATAGTTCGGCAATTTTTACTTTATCGTCGCTTACACTTGCTATGCCATAAATGTTCAGGAAATCTGAATGTTCAGAGCCCTTAAATAGCAAATGCACAAAGGGATCGGCCGTAACTTCGCTGTAAGTGTGGCTGTCATTAGCAAATAAAAACCAAAAATTACCATCATCATCAATTTGCTGCACCGCCATAGGGCGTGTTGAAAAAGGTATTCCGGTTTTAATATTACTACAGAAAAAACAGGTGGCTTTATCTGCTAATTCTTTTAGTTTCTTAACAGCTTCGGTGCCGGCAAGATCTTGCTTGTTGTCTTCAGGTTGTTGTTGATTGATACTATTCATAACAATATATGCTTTAACCAACTATATCAAATAGTTCGCCAAAGCATATATTCTAATTAATAAAATTATTTACTATGAATAAAATCAGAAACATTATTCGTAAAACCCGAAGTACTCGCGGGCAGTGTTGTAGCAAATATCCTCCACAATTTTACCGGTCCAGGCTATATCATTAGGCAATTCGCCATTTTCAATATCCTTACCAAACAGGTTGCATAGTATTCTTCTAAAATATTCGTGCCGTGGGAACGACATAAAACTACGCGAGTCTGTAAGCATACCTACCATACGGCTCAGCAGGCCAATATTTGATAGCGAGTTCATTTGATTGATCATGCCCTCTTTCTGATCCATAAACCACCAGGCGGCACCGAACTGCACTTTTCCTACCACTGATCCGTCATTAAAATTGCCCGCCATTGAAGCAAACAGGTCGTTATTAACAGGGTTGTTGTTGTACAAGATAGTTTTTGCTAACCTGTTGTCGGTATCCAACTTATCTAAAAACCTTGAAAGACTTTTACCATGGTTAAAGTCGCCTATTGAGTCCCATCCCGTATCAGGACCTAAAGTTGAAAGCGCTCGTGTATTATTATTGCGTAAAGCGCCGACATGATACTGCTGAACCCATCCTTTCTCATGATCCCACAAAGCGAACTGGTATAACAGTGCAGATTTAAATTTTAAATTTTCATCAGCAGTAATCTCACTATTGCTTCTTATCTTTTTAAATATTTGAACAATCTCGGCATCCGTGTAATCAGCCGCATAAACATAGTCCAAACCGTGATCTGACAGTTTCCCTCCGTTGGCCCCAAAATAGTCATGGCGTGATTTTAAAGCAGAAAGGTACTCATCAAGATTAGTAATGCTTGTATCAGAAATCTTTTCAAGCTTATTTATATATTCATTTAGCACTGCGACGTTATCTGCGTTCATTGCCTTATCGGGGCGGAACGAAGGCAACACTTTTACACCAAAATTGTCTTCTCTAATTTTTTTATGATCTGTCAGATCATCTATCGGATCATCTGTTGTACACACAACCTCAACTTTATTTCTTTTCAGCAGGCTACGAACACTATATTCCGGCGATTGAAGCTTTTCACTGCACTCATCATATATCCTTCCGGCGGTTGCAGGCGAAAGAACATCCTTAATTCCAAAATAGCGTTGCAGTTCAAGATGCGTCCAATGAAATAGCGGGTTACGCAGCGTATAAGGCACGGTGGCCGCCCACATTTCAAATTTTTCTCTGTCGGTTTTATTACCGGTTATATACGCCTCGTTAACCCCGTTTGCGCGCATAGCACGCCATTTATAATGATCGCCTTTTAACCAGATCTGGGTGATATTAGCAAATTGTTTATCGGCTGCGATTTCATCCTGGGGCAAGTGACAATGGTAATCTATAATAGGCTTATCGGCTGCGTAGTCATGATATAATAACTGCGCCGTTTTTGTATCCAATAAGAAATTGTCATCGAGAAAATTCTTCATTAAGTTCATTGTATTTGCGGACGGCAATAATACCATTATCCACAATTACTTACGTTCCTTTTTCCAAAAAAAAAATGTTAAAATACTATAACGTTTTCGACTTTTGGAAAATCAAAAACTTTTACCCGGTTGCCAGGCTTTCACGATTTTTAATAAAGTGAATCACGACCTGTAAAATCCGCTATCCTACTGCCTGATTTAAAGCAATAATAGCATGCTTAAAGTCATGCTTAGCCACCACGAATTGAATGTTCACCTTGCCTTTGGCAACACCGGCACTTAATATATTAATATCGGCCTTTGCCAACGCCGCAGCACTTTTTGCTAATAACCCGGGCTGATCCATATTGCTGCCTAATAAACATACCATTGCAACAGGTTCAGTGGTTACTTTTTCAAAATTCTGCTGCAACTCGTCTATCAACTCCTGTTTAACGTCATTCTCCCAAATAACAATACTAATACTGTTGGCGCTGGTAACTTTGTAAGTGTAGCTGATACCATGATTATAAAAAGCCTGCATTATGCGGAGGTCACTGCCAACGTTACCCGTCATTAACGGATCATAGATATCAACCATTAATTGCTTGTCGGTGCCGGTTATAACTTCTACCCGTTTTATGTTAGATACGTAACCCTTTGTTATAAGCGTACCCGGATGTTCGGGTTCAAACGTGTTTTTGATTCGCAAATGAATACCTGCCATTTCAAGCGGCTTGGCAGCTTTCGGATGTATAGCCTCCATACCCACATCAGCCAGCTGATCGGCAATGTCGTAGTTGGTATGGCCCACCGGGCGTACATTCTCAATACCTACCAAACCAGGGTCGGCGGTAGAGAGGTGATACTCCTTATGTATGATGGCTTCCTGCGGTTTTAATATCTCGGCTATCTTGCTGAAGGTAACTTCAGAGTATCCACGGTCAAACTCGCGCATAATACCTTCGGTACCTTTTGCATAGCCGGTGGCAATAACTACACAGCTACTCAGATCGATAGTTGAAAAAGCGTCCTTAATCCTTTCACTGATGCTGAGCGCGCGTGCATCGGTAAGGCCCGCCAGATCAAGCAGGTACGCGTTGATGCCTTTTTGTTTCAGTATGCTTGATAATACATAGGCCGAATGGCTCTCACCCAACGACGCCAATATCTCTCTTGCAGCTAATAAAATACCTTCGTTAAGATATCCCGATGCCAGCATGGTGACTGCGCTATCCAGATAGTTAACGGCAGTTTGCATGTCTCTGTCAACAACTGCATCGGCTTCGGCAACGTCAAGACCTAATGGCTCGTACTGCTTATTCAGCGCCTTAAGCTGGGTGGCTACAACTCTCAACTCGCTACGAAAATCTTCCCTGCTGGCCAGTTTTTGGTAAACGCCGGGGGCTTTGGTCTTCTTGTTCTCGAGCAGCAAGTTAGTTACTCCTGAAAACGCCGATACTACAAAAACACGGTTGTACAGCTCCGCGCCGATTTTGTTGTATAATATAATATTGTCAATAACCTGGTTAAGGGCACTCATTGAGGTGCCGCCAATTTTCTCTACAGTTAGCATAAGTATTAAAAGGGCTCAAAACTACATAATTTGTTTTAGACGTGCACGCTGTCCCGCGCGTGTATGAGACAAAATGAGACAGTACGGGACACTTCTTTGAGTAAGTAGTTGGCAGTTAATGTTTTGTACTTTTTGGGTGGGACAAAGTGACACTACTTATTTGTCAGCATCCCCGGCAATTTAATGCCGGCATCTTTTACATCCTGCAATATCGCCTCTTGTATACCCAGCCTGGTGTCCTGAAATCCATGGGCATTTACCCATACATTGATTGCTTCCTTTTGAACGTGAAGCTTATCAGCATGAAAATGAGTCGGATTACTTAAAAAAGCGAAAGTTTTGGGCCTGGATAAACGCTAGAGATTTATAGTATATTAGAATCGATAAATAAACATTTATGCCACACTTCATTATCGATTGCTCAGAGGATATAATAGACGAAATAAGTCCTGAAGAAATAATGCAGACTGTTTATGACACTGCCGAATCAACCGGACTATTTGCAAAAAATGATATTAAAGTGCGTATTAATCCTTACAAATATTACAAGCTGGGGGATGGCAAAGCAAGTTTTATACACCTACTTGGCTATATAATGGAAGGCCGAAGCGCAGAGCAGAAAGCGGATCTGTCTAAAAAGATCATTGAAAGATTAAATCAAATGTTTCCGGATGTATCAATCTTGTCTATGAATATAAAGGAATTTGAGTTAGCCACTTATAGTAATAAATCATTGATTAACCCGGATAATACGGGTGGCGACAGGTTTTATTAAAAACTATAAAAAACTTCTAACTTGCTGTAACGTTTCGCCCCTTGCCTTCGTCTACTCATAAATCGGGTGCTCCGCATATTCAATCGCCAAAAATAATTACATAAAACTGGCGTTTATTTGGCAGCTTAACCCGTAATTTTGTAGTATAATTTTAAAGCCGATGAAACGTAATATCATCATCACAATTATTTTAGCAGGAAGCTTGTTTAGCGGCAACGCCATAGCACAGCAAGCTGCATTAGCTCCCGATCAAAATCCGCGTTACCACGAAAGCGCCAACAAATACATGCTGGTGGCCGACTCGTTAAACCGTTTGCAAAGTACAACGGTGCAAAACACTTATAAGGCTTATGATTGGTACACCGCTCGCGAAGAGCGCCGGCAGCAAAACCGCCAATGGCGCAATATGTATGGCGGGTATTATAATTATTCACCGGGCTGGAGCCTTTACAGTGGCTATTCCTCATATTATCCTTTCTATAGCTCGTTTGGCAACTACGGTTATGGTTATGGCAACCGTTGGGGCGGCTGGGGTGGCCGCTGGGGTGTAGGCATAGGCTATAGCTGGTAATTTTAATAGTTCAATCTAAATCATTTACAATTCATATATATGAAAATTAATAATCTATTAGCCATTGCGGCAATTTCAGCATCAGCATTGTTTTTCAGCGCCTGCTCAAGACAGGTAACCCGGGTTAGTACCGATGAAACCATTGATGTTAGCGGAGCGTGGAACAACAGCGATTCGCGCATGGTGGCGCAGGACCTAACCACACAAATATTAAACGGCCCCTGGATAACCAACTACGCGCAGACGCATCCGGCAAAAAAACCTACCGTGGTTGTTGGCTTGGTTCAAAACAAAAGTCACGAGCATATTGAGGCTGAAACATTCATTAAAGATGTAGAAAGCACTTTTGTTAATACCCAGAGAGTAAGATTAGTGCAAGGTGGTAAAAAGCGTGAGGAACTACGTGCTGAAAAGGCCGATCAACAAACTAACGCAAGCGTATCAACCATGAAGAAATTTGGTTTGGAAAACGGTGCCGATTACATTTTGCAAGGTTCTATTAACTCTATTGTTGATTCACACAAACGCCAAAAAGTGGTTTACTACCAGGTTAATTTAGAACTAACCGATATACAAACAAACGAAGTGGTTTGGATAGGCGAAAAGAAAATTGCCAAATACGTTAAGAATTAAGTTTGTTGATGTATGGCCTCCGTCCTTCCCCGTCTTGTGGCTGATCAAATTTTATAATGACGTTTATTAAGAAGTATTTTTTTGGAGCATCATGCCTTTTAGCACTGATGCTCTTTTTATCAGGCTGCGCCACGTATAATGATCAGGTGTTACCTTATTATAAAAACGTGCGGACGGGTAATTATCAGGAAGCCGAAAAGCAACTGAACAGAAACAGTCTTATCCAAAAACCGCGCAACCAGTTACTTTTTTTATTGGAGAAGGGTCGTATCAGCCATTTAAACGGCGAGTATGAAAAGAGCAACCAATATTTTAACGGTGCCGATTCTTTATTAGAGAATGGTTTAACTGATGCTGGTGATGCGGCGGTTGGCATGTTGGTAAACTCTATGTCGCAGCGTTATAAGGGAGAAGACGTGGAAAAATTCATGATCCATTATTACAAAGCCCTTAACTACATCTACTTAAATAAAAAAGAAGATGCCATTGTTGAGGCGCGCCGCATAACTTTACAGGCACAGGAACAGGGTGATAAGTTTAATAATAAAACCAACCGATACAGCAACGATGCTTTCTCGCTGATGCTACAAGGCATGCTTTATGAAAGCGATGGCGATATAAACAACGCTTTTATAGCTTATCGTAACGCGGTGGAACTCTACCAGAACAGTCCGGATAAAACCTGGTATGGCACAACTATGCCGGCAGGTTTGAAGCTTGACCTGATACGCACGGCTAAACTTAACGGCTTTACCGCCGATGCTGATCAGTACGAGAAAATGTTCGGTATTACCTATATGCCTATGCCGCCATCGGCCGGTGGTGAATTAATATTTTTTTGGGAGAATGGCCCCGCACCTGTTAAAACGCAAGTTGATATGTATTTCGGCCTGATAAGGAACAGCAACGGCGATCTTTTTTTTAGCGACGCTACCGGCGGCTGGGTGATCCCCTTTAATTACACCGGCGACCGCAGGCGGGTAAATACTAAATCTGTTGAAAGCTTGAGGGCAGCGTTCCCTAAATACATTCCACAGAATCCATATTTCACAGGAGCTGCGCTTAGCAATGATTCTGTTAAAGTAGGCCTTGAAAAAGCAGAGGATGTGAACGAGATAGCTATTAAAACTTTACAGCAACGCACCTTAAGTGAAGCGGGTAAGGTATTGTCGCGTTTAGCGGTTAAAAAAATAGCTGAATATGGACTGCGCGAAGCCGCTAAAAGCAGTAACGGTCAAACTAATACCCTTCTGGAGGGATTAGGTTACGGTATGCAGTTGTACAGCCTGTTATCAGAAAAAGCGGATACCCGTAGCTGGCAGTCATTACCCGGCAGCATATCCTACGCCCGCATCCCACTTAAAAAAGGTGAGAATCAGGTCAGCATCACGCTTAAAAGCGCCAACGGGACGGACGAGGTAAAAACCTTTAAAATAACCGGCGACGGAAAGTTAAAGTTTTATAATTACGCCAGCTTGAGGTGATTAATCCAAACCGGGCGCCAGCAGATCGGGATTAACATGTCCGTCGTTAGCCTCGGTTATTTTTTGAAGACTATAACGCAGTCCCCCATCTTCATCAGCAGCGGCAATTAGCCCTTTGGTGTGCCATTCGGTAAGTATAAAGTGTACGCCGGCTATCAGATCTTTGCCGGCTTCATCATTATGCAATTCCATAAGCTTCCCGGCCACTTCATCAGCGGTAGCGCCGCCTAATTGCCCTAAAGCATATAAGGTTTGGTCGGCTATGGATGCTTCAGCATCAAAATGCGCCGATACCTGCAGTGGTTTATACTCTTCGCGAAATTCTTTGTCGGTCATAGTGCTTTTTTTTTAAAACAACAGCCAATACCGCGTTTTGTTAACCAACAGAAAAATTATGTTAAGGGCGGCCCTTTTTTCTTTTTCAACTTTAAGTTAAGCACCTCTACCAGCACAGAGAAAGCCATAGCAAAATAGATGTACCCTTTAGGGATATGCTGATCAAGCGCCTCGGCCAGTAACGATACGCCTATTAACAATAAAAATGACAGCGCCAGCATTTTAACCGTAGGATGTTTATTAACAAAGCCTGCTATGCTGCCTGCCGACCACAGCATTACGCCAATGGCCAGCACAACGGCGGCTATCATGATCTCAATATGCTCCGCCATACCTACTGCCGTAATAACCGAATCGAGCGAGAAAACAATGTCCAGTATAACAATCTGTACAATGGTGCCCCAAAATGAGCGGCCTTTTACAGCGGTAATACTTTCATCGTCTTCCTCCAGTTTATGGTGAATTTCGGCTGTGCTTTTATAGATAAGGAACAAGCCGCCTATCAATAAAATAAGATCGCGCCCGGATATGGCCAAATTAGCAACCCATTGTTCGTTAGTTAAACCTATCCAATTAGCCACGTTAAATAACGGGCTTGTAAGTGTCATTACCCAGCTTATTGATAACAACAGCAGCACGCGGGTTATCATGGCAACCGACAAGCCAATTGTACGCCCCTTTTTTTGTTGCGCCTTTGGTAGTTTGTCAGTAAGAATTGATATAAATACGATGTTGTCAATACCTAATACAATTTCGAGTACGGTAAGTGTAAAAAGTGATATCCAGGTGTCGGCCTGAGTAAATATTTCCATGCAGCTAAATTACAAAATGAAGTAATACCTTACCAGGGTAACTTAGCCAGTAAACGTATGTTTTTGATAAGTGTTTGACAAAGCTCTTAGTATTAATGCAGATATTTGCTGTCTGCTATGAAATACGCGTATCTGCTGCTTCTAATAATCTTTTGTTCCACCGCCGATGCCCAGGTATTACGCAAGCGTACCACCAAACTAATGGGCGCCCGCTGGGACTTTACTATAGTTGCTAAAGACAGCCTGACTGCCGAGCGAAATATTGATATCTGCATTGCTGAAGTTAGCCGAATAGAGAACTTGATATCCGACTGGATACCCGCAACTCAGGTTTCGCAGGTAAGCAGCAATGCCGGATTAAAACCGGTAAAGGTTTCTGCAGAAGTATTCGAATTAACCAAACGCGCTTTGCATTTATCAGAAATAACCGGTGGGGCGTTTGATATCAGCTTTGCGGCAATGGACAGGATATGGAAGTTTGATGGCTCCATGACCGAAATGCCTACGCCGGCCGCGATAAAAAAGTCTGTAGAGAAAGTCGGTTACAAAAACATCATCCTGGATAGTGCCAACTCCACCATCTACCTAAAGCTTAAGGGGATGAAAATAGGCTTCGGTGCCTTAGGCGAAGGTTACGCCGCCGACCGCTGCCGCCAGATGATGTTGGCAAGGGGTATAAAGGCAGGTATAGTAAATGGATCGGGAGACATGAGCACATGGGGCAGGCAACCTAATGGTAAAGATTGGACCATCGGCATAACAAATCCCGCTAAGACGAGTGAACTTATTAAAGTAATCAGTTTAAAACAACGGTCGGTAGTAACATCCGGCACTTACGAGAAATTTGTTGAGTTTAATGGCAAACGCTACAGCCACATTATTAACCCTAAAACCGGATATCCGGCCACGGGTTTAACAAGCGTTACTGTGTTTGGCCCAAGTGCCGAAGCAGCTAATGGATTCAGCACATCAATGATGGTGTTGGGGAAAGATGCGGCATTAAAGTTTATTAAACAGTTTCCGGCGTACCAATATCTTATCATTACAGATGAGGGGCGGATCATCTCATCGCGGCAATTGGACGTAAAAAAGAGACATCTTTAGCCTGGTCTGCAATGTTCCAAAAAATATGAAGCCTGTCGATTATATAAAAAAGGTGACGGTATTAAGTATTTGATTTTCAATCAATATTATTTTCGGGTGGAACAGTTTGGAACACTTCAGGGCTTATTTTTTCTTTTTTTTAAAGAAATTTGGAACAGTTTGGAACACTTAAAACCGGATTTGGAACACCAGGCAAGTTGACCCTTGAAGGTTAAAATATTTTTAGAATATCTAATAACAATCCGTGCGGATCTGATCTCGCGAACGGTAATAGCTCAGGCTTTTGCCCATCTTTTCGTTGCACACAGTTTCCAGTAGTTCCAAAACATCCTTCTGCATGGCTAATGATCCACAGATCATTAATACGCCTCCCCTTTCCAACACATCCGCGACAAAAGTAGCGTCGTTTTTTATCAGCTCGCTTACATATTGCTTTTTGCCCTCGCGCGAAAAAGCGATAGCATGTCGCCTAAGCCGGCCGGTAGCTTTACTTTCCAAAAGCAGATCCTGATAGGCCGTGTAGGATGCCTGCTCCCTGAAACCGCAGTATAAATAACAAATAACGTTTTTAGTGTTCTGGTTTAACATTCCTAAAAATGGAGCAATGCCGGTGCCGTTAGCAATCATCAAGATTTCGCGCGCCTGCTCGGGGAAATGAAAATGCTTGTTTACCACTACCCGCGCGCGTATTTTCTGGCCAGGCGTTAACTTATGCAAAAAACCTGACCCTAAACCGTTTGACTGAAGGCGTACACTGAGGCGGATCTGTCCGTCAACAACACCAATAGAGTAAAGCCTTTCGCGATGATCATTAGCGGGGTAAACAGCCAGCAGATCGCCCGATGTAACCTTTAGTCTTTTCTTACCCTGCAAAGTTACGGTAAATGTGCCATCCTCACGCGTTGCAGCCGTATTGCTGCTCACCGTAAATTGTTCCAGGCTATTTGTATTGGTATTCTGTAACTGCAATGTTGTTAGTTGCACATTTGCCTGCTGCGACCACGCTTCGGCCCAAAGGCCAAATTCCTCCGGTGAGCGGTCATTTACAGTATGAATATCCGTCAAAGCAGTGGCCCAAGGTTGTGCGGCTAGTAGCTGGTCAACCTCAAAGGCATACTTGCAAAAATCTGCATAAGCATGCGAGCCAAAACCTACAACCGAATAACTAACCTTTTGTAGTTGCGGATGCTTTTTCAATAAACCTGCAAATTTTACGGCATTAGTAGGCGCATCGCCCAAACCGTAGGTGGCTGTCATTATAATCAGGTGTTCAGCATTAAGAAATACAGCGTATTCATTCAACTGCGCTATGTGCGACTTCTCTCCTTTTTTTATCAACTGTTGATGAATGGTCTGAGCAAAAGAAAAAGTATTACCGTTTTCAGATCCCACCAAAATGATAAACTTACTTTCCCCGGCTTTGTATTTATTTTTTGTGCGATTACTGATCCGCTTCCAGGTTATGGCAAAACCGGAATAGATAAAGAACAGAATGTTTGCGGAAGCGATAGCCAGAATAACCGCCCATACAATACTGGTTCTTCCGGTATGCAGATCAAGGCTCAGGTTAGTGAGCATTACAGCGCCGGGGTATTTTATCTCGCTTAAAACATCGCCGGTAACCTGGTTCACCGCTATTTCGCCTGTTTTTAGTTTGATGGTATAATAATCCTCAACATCCTCTGAAAAGGGAAATTCTATACTTTCAACCTCAGAAAGTTGGGTTTGCTTGAAAACACCAAAATCAGCAGGATTTCGCACAGGGCTCGATTTGATGTCATCAAAATTAACGTTGGCAGATGCTTTGTTGATATCGATCAACCCAAACCTCGCAAGAGACAAATAGGTACCGCTCAAAGCGATAATAAATATAGGGAAAAGCGACCATCGCCCTAAAACAACATGGTAAAACTGAGCAAAGTTATCACGGGCAATTTTGGTAAAAAACCGCTTTACACCCCGCTGCCGCTGGATGATGAGCATAGTACCCGACACGGTTATCAGCAGCAATAAAAAGGCCGTAAGGCCAATAAAGAACCTGCCTGTTTCGTGTATGAACAGGGAACGGTGTAAGGCAGTTACCCATTGAAAAAACTCATCAACGGGCTTTGGCGTTCCTAAAATTTTTCCCGTAGTTGGGTCAACGTATGCCAGCAGTGCTTTACCGTCAGCATTGCTGCCTTTTATTTGTACAAACTGGTTGGCATCTACCGCTAATTCGCTTATGCCGGGATAAGTTTTGCGTAGGATAGGTAGTGAATGTGCGAGCGTTACCTTATCCAGATCAGCCGCGCTGTAGGGCTGCATTTTTTCCGTCACCGGCTGGAAAGCGAGAATAACACCAGTTACAGAGGCCAGCGTTAGTAAAAGAAAAGAAGATATAGCCAGCGCTAAGTGGCTATATCTCCATACGGAAATTGTCATACTTAGTTATAAAATCTGCGCCCTTAAGGGCACAATGACAAAATGTTAGTGTTGGATTTATTGTCATTGCGAGGTACGAAGCAATCGCGAACTTTCATGCGGACTTTTCTCCGTGCGATTGCTTCGTACCTCGCAATGACAACTCTTAACTATTTAATAGATAATTTTAGTTGGCGCTAAACCTTACATACCTGATGTATCCTGTGCCATCAGTTTTTGCAGCAAGCGCCTCGGTAGTTAATGGTATTTCAACATCCTTTAAATTATAGGCTTTGTCTTCAACAGCACTTTCAAAACGTAGTTTGTAGCCTGCGTTTACCTTTGCATTCTCTATCTCTATAACATTTACAGCACGGTCGCCGCCGGTTACGGATGCACCTGTTATGGCACTAACCGCCGACGGTTTCTTCAAATAGAATTTATTCCACTCTTTAATGGTTTTGTACCATTTTTTATCAGAACCTAATACATATAGCGTTTTCTCGTAAGCGCCCTTGCTATCTATTAATGATATAGCAATGTAGGCACCGTCACCCATGTAGTTGGTCATCTGTATCATGCATTTATACTTGGTAGTTTGGGCCGACGATGTGGCCGATTGTACCAATACAAGCGCCAACGCTACAAATGCTGTTTTTAGAAAATTAGTTATCATATTATTTTAAGAAGGTAATGTCTGCTTTATTTTTCGTTAAGGTTTCGTTCTCATTAGCCAGGTCAAAAGCTGTTTCTTTAAAGCTGGTAACTGCGTCTTTTTTAGCGTCGATAGATAGCAAATACTTTAACATCACATCATCTTTAGCAATTAAAGCCGCCTTATGTAAAGCCGTAATACCTTCTTTATTTTTTGCGTTGATGTCTATACCCAATGGCTGCACACGTTTTACTAACGACAGGTCATTTTTTGCAACGGCTAAATGATATAAAGTATTACCATCCTTTTGCGCTGCTGTAATGTCTAATCCGGCCTGTTTAAGAATGTTTAATTTAGTATCAAAATCTTCAGGTTTAGGACCGGCAGCGGCACCGCGCCCACCAGCTGCGCGATATGACTCGACAGCATAAAAAGCCAGGTTATTACCTTTTTTATCCAATACCTTAACGTCGGCTCCTTTACTTATCAAATAGTTCACCACCTCTGGCGAGTTGGCACGTACAGCTAATGTTAACGCTGTTTGTCCCTGCAGATTAGCCTGGTTAATGTTTTTTGTTTTCGGTAGCAACAACTCAATCACTGCCAGGTCGCGGTTAACAGAGGCGGCGCTCATTAGCACATTGTTGCCATCGTCGTTTACCTGATCAACTGATACACCTTTTGCCAGGAAGTATTTTATTTGCTCTGCCTGGTTGGATTTGCGGGCGATAACATGCAAAACGTTCTCGCCATTTTTTGCAACAGTGCTTGGCTTTATACCAACACTTTCCAAATACTCAAATATAGCTAAGCCGGTAGCTGCCGGAGCAGCACCACGGCCACCACCGCCTTGTGCAGCCATTAACATGGCATTAGCATTTGGTTTTACACCTTTTTCTACCAGTTTTTTCAAAAAATTTATGTTGCCTCCACGTGCAGCATAGGCAAACGCGTTATTACCGGCTGCGTCTGTACTGTTCAAATTCACACCTTTTGACACGAAGTAATCGGTCAATACAAAATCTCTGTCGTTGGCTATTGCCAGCAAAAGTATATTAGCGCCATCCTGGTTAACGTCTTTCTGCAGGTTAGCACCGTTGGCTACAAACAAGTCGAATATTTTGGTATTTTTTTGGTTGGCAGCAAATAATAAAGGCGTGCTTCCGTGCGTATCAACCAGGTCTAACTTTGATCCTTTCTTCAATAGATACTCTACCAGTTCAACATTACCGCGACTTGCTGCCCAGTGCAGATAGATGCGGCCATCGTGTGTTAATTTATTAACGTCGTTACCCGGCTGCTCAATCAAATATTTAATAGTTTCTGCAGGTGCATTGGCATTTATAGCGGTAACCACCGGATCAAAACTGTTGGCGTTAAACTGCGACGGATTATTTCCTTTGGCTATCTCGGCTTTCAGGGTTTCAACTGTAGGCAAACCTTGCCAAAAAGACGCTTCTAAAAGCGTATTCTGCTGTGCCTGCGCTGTAAATGCCGCTAAGGCTAAAATTGCGATGAGTACTTTTTTCATGTTGATATTTTGATGTGGCGAAACTAATAAGAATTAGTCTAAATAAAAATATTATTTAAAATAATTCTAAATAATCTTGACGGATTAATTTCTAAACCTATATTTGCCCTTAATTAAGAATTAGTCTAAATAAACATAACACAATGATTACGAAACTTCACACAATTTTATTTTCTCTTTTATTCCTGACGGGAATCGCCGCGGCGAACGATGATATCGAAAAAAATGGCAGCATACGCGGCAACGTTAAAACCAGTGATGGGCAGCCGGCTGCTTTTGTAAGCGTTGGCATACCCGGATCAAGTAAAGGAACAACTACTGATGATAATGGCAACTACAAGTTAAGCGGTATTAAAGCCGGAACTTATGCCCTAAAGGTTTCATTTGTAGGCATGCAGTCGCAGGAAAAGCAGGCCGTTGTAGAATCAGGTAAAGAAACTACGCTAAACTTCACGCTGGTAGAAAGCGCCTCACAGCTTAACGAAGTTGTTATTGCAGGCTCAAATCGCAGTAAGCCTGTTAGCGTAGGTAAATCAGGCTTAAGGCCGATGGACATACCGCAAAGCATACAGGTAATTGACAGCGTTATAATATCCGACCAACAGATAAACCGCCTGGGCGATGTTATGAAAAATATAAACGGCGTGGTGCTTGGTGAAAACCGTGGATCAACAAACGACTCGTTTTTTGCGCGCGGTTACAGCCTTGGTGCCAATAATATATTTAAAAATGGTGCCCGTTCGTCTACGGGCGGTTCGCCTGAGGCGGCTACACTCGAATCTGTTGAGGTACTGAAAGGTAGTGCCGCTTTATTATATGGCGGTGTTACCGGCGGCGCGGTTGTAAACTTAGTTACTAAAAAACCAAGGTTTAATTTTGGTGGCGAAGTAAGCATGCGTGCAGGAAGCTATGGAATGTATAAGCCTATTGTTGATCTGTATGGCCCGATAAGCAAAAGCTTAGCATTTCGCGTTATTGCCACTAAAGAAAACGCTAACAGCTTTCGCGATGTAGTTAAAACCGACCGCTTTTATATTAATCCATCCTTGCTGTTTAAAATAAGTGATAAAACCGAATTGATTGTACAAGGTGATTATTTAAAAAGTAATTACACGCCCGATTTTGGCATAGGCACCGTGGGCGGTAAAATTCCTAACCTGGGCCGCAACGCTTTTGTAAACGTATCATGGGCCTATAATAACACCAACACCGGTACCGCCCAACTTAACCTGACCCATAAGTTTAACAACACCTGGAAATTAAATGTTATTGGTTCTTATCAGTCATTCTTTCGTAACTACTTCGGCGCAGAACGCCCGCAGGATCCTGATGCAGATGGCAAGGCCGACCGTGCATTGACCAGATCAAACTCAAAAGAATACACTTTCAATCAACAATTGAACTTAACCGGCAGCGCTTACACCGGATCTATCAAACATACATTATTGTTTGGTGCAGATGCAGACCAGTCGCGCACTACTTCTTACGGCTTTAAATATGCTAACGGAGCTACGGCTTTTAGTTATCCTCAGTTTAACCTGATGGACCCATCAACCTTTGCCACCAGCATGGATATTCCTTATACCCGCATCTACCAGAACACGGCTACGCGAATTTATCGTATGGGAGCTTTCGCACAAGATCTGATCGGATTGACGGATAAATTTAAAGTACTGGCAGGCATTCGTTATACTTATCAAAAAACGCCAAAAGCAAGTACTTACAATGAGGATACAGGTGTTACTACTCTTGCTAATACCGGTATAGACGGTGCAAAGGTTGACAAAGCCTTTTCGCCGAAATTGGGTTTGATCTACCAACCCCTTAAAACAACGTCAATTTATGTTAGCTACGCTAATAACTTCACTTCTAACTCAGGCGTAAGTATTACCGGTTCGCCAATGGGACCATCTATTATAGATCAATACGAAGCCGGGGTGAAGAATGATTTTTTAAATGGCAGATTAACCGTTAACGTAACCGGCTACAGAATTTTAAACAACAGGTTTTCGCAAACAGCAGCCTTCAAAGCCGACGGCACACCAAATGCAGACACCAACGTAAAAGAGTTTACCGGCAAAACCGCAAGCGATGGGGTTGAAATTGACATTGCCGGTAAATTGTCTAACAACTGGTACTTCCTGGCAGGTTATGCTTATAACTATTTCCGTTATACCAAAACATTGCCAACAGGAATTAAAGAAGGCGAACGCGTTATTGGTACTGTGCCACATACGGCCAATGGCACAATTTTTTACACATTTGACAAAGGGGATTTGAAAGGACTGAAATTTGGGTTTTCAGGCTACTATACCGGCAAGCGCAACAGTGGCTTTAACACGCTGAAAAATGGCAATCAGCGTGGCGCGGCCATTAACCTTGTTGATTATGCTACTTTTGATTTTTCGGCAGGATATACTTACAAAAAGTTATCGCTGATAGCCAAGGTATCAAACATTACTAACGAACTTAATTACCTGGTACATGAAAATTATAGTATTAACCCAATAGCTCCCCGCATGTTTCAAACGACACTGTCTTATAAATTCTAAACTAATTAATAAAATAGCCGGGTACCGTAAGGGTCCGGCTTTTTTGCGTTTATTGCTCACAGGCAAATATTTGGTAGCGTAATTGTTGCCGGCGGGTAGCTTTAAAAACATAACGCGTTTGCACTTGTATTAAATAACGTTGTAAATTGCAGACATTAATTCAAAATAGATTTTATGAGATCAAAATTTTATAAACCGCTGGCATTAGCGGCCATAATGATATCGGTAACCACCGCCGGCATGGCGCAAACCGGCGCACCGGTAGAAACGAGTAAAGCCAACACCGATTATAAACCCGCTGTGGCGGGGCAAACCCGTATTGGCAGTGTGACTACGAAAACCCCCTATACGGCAACTGTAATTAACACCGAGTTGAAGGGCCCATGGGGCATGCACGTTTTGCCCGACGGACGTTTATTAATAAGCGGCAAGCCCGGCAATATGCAGATATTAACGGCTGATGGCAAGTTGGATAAAACCATTACAGGTTTCCCTGAAGTGCAGTACGCTAACCAGGGCGGTTTGCTGGATGTAAACATCGACCCAGATTTTACAAGAAACCGCATGATCTATTGGACCTACGCGCAACCCGGCGAAGCAGGCGCTACGCTGGCTATAGCAAAAGGCAAGCTTTCTGCAGATGAAACCAAGCTGGAGGGCGTGAAGGTGATATATGAAGTAACACCACGTTACAAAGGTGCCGGTCAGTTTGGTTCAAGGTTAGTGTTTGACAAGCAGGGCAATATTTTTGTAACCTCGGGCGACCGCCAGGCTAACGATATCCGCGTAAAAGCGCAGGACCTGAATACCACTACAGGTAAAATATTACACATTACAAAAGAGGGCAAACCGGTTGCAGGTAATCCGTTTATAGGCAAAGCCAATGCACAGCCCGAGATTTATGCTTATGGCTTCCGTAATCAGGATGGTCTCGCTATTCATCCAACTACCGGCGACCTTTGGGAAGTGGAGTTTGGCCCAAGGGGTGGCGATGAGTTAAACCTTATAAAAGCAGGTGGCAACTACGGCTGGCCGGTAATTACTTATGGCATTGAATACAGCGGCCAAAAGGTTTATGACGGCATTCAGCAAAAAGAAGGCATGGTACAGCCTGTCTATTATTGGGATCCGGTGATATCTCCGGGCTGCATGATGTTTTACACCGGTAACATTGCCGAGTGGAAAAACAATGTTTTTATAGGTGGCCTTAGCAGCCATTTTATTACCCGGCTTGTGCTGGAAAACAACAAAGTTGTAGGCGAAGAGCGCCTATTAGCTGATAAAAGGGAACAATGGCGCTGCATTGCTACCGGTAAAGACGGTTCTATTTATGCCGGTACCGATAGCGGTAAGCTGTATAAGATCTCTAAGCAATAGTATTTTTATTCTGATATAGAAAGCGCCCCGGATCAGTGATCTGGGGCGCTTTTGTTTTTATTAGTAGGTTGAATAACAAGGCGTCTTGTAATCCATCCCCCAAAAAAGTAAATTGCACCCATACTCCAAAACAATCAATGCCTGATAAACCAATTATAGGAATTACCATGGGCGACCCGGCCAGCATCGGGCCCGAAATAGCTATAAAAGCGCTGCTGAATAAAAGCATATACGATAGCTGCAACCCTTTATTGGTGGGCGATGCGGTGGTGTTTGAGGCCATAATTAAGCGGCTAAATTTGAACGTCGCTATCAACATCATTAAAAACGTAAGCGAGGCGCAGTTTAATTTTGGCGTGATCGACGTGTTCGATCTGCATAATATTGAAATCAGTCAGTTTAATTTTGGTGAGATATCTGCCATGGCGGGTGAAGCTGCTTTTCAATCCGTAAAAAAGGTGATTGAGTTGGCATTGGCTGGTGATATAGACGCAACTGTTACAGGACCCATCAACAAAAAATCTATAAACGAAGCCGGGCACCACTACGCCGGGCATACCGAAATATACGCCGATCTCACCGGCACCCGCAAGTATGCCATGCTGCTGGTGGAGGATAATTTAAAGGTTATCCATGTATCAACGCATGTGTCATTACGGCAAGCCTGCGACCTGGTGAAAAAGGACCGTATACTGGAAGTGGTTGATCTGCTGCAGAACGGCTTGATCAGCCTGGGCGGAACCAATTTAAAAATAGGGATTGCC
>Ga0164241_10001572_pt1 | contig 27488 bp, 16 predicted proteins | sample OricomyardsoilBY_FD_108780 | JGI IMG/M metagenome (GOLD analysis project Ga0164241, IMG submission 108780) | Backyard soil microbial communities from Emeryville, California, USA - Original compost - Back yard soil (BY) | ecosystem: Environmental > Terrestrial > Soil > Unclassified | place: USA... | reverse complement strand
CTGCAACCCCTTGCGTCCCAATCTCGGAGCCGAGCAAGCTGAGCAGCTGCTCCGGCGAGCGATGCGCGCGAGCCTCGGAGACGTGACCTGCGACTGCACGACCAAGAGCTTGAGCGTGCGCCTCGCGCACTTGCCGCAAGGTGAAACTTGCATAAGTGGCGACCGCCAAGAACAGCGGCACGAAGGCGAGCACGAGCAAGCCACCCAGCCGCAGCAAGATCTGAAGGCGTAGACCGGCGCGCACTTGCGCTACGGTATCCGACCTTTTCGCACAGTCCCGGTTTGTGGCGAAAGTAGCGAAAAAGCCGCTAGAAAGTAGGCCGGCCCCAGCGCGGTCTGATACGGCATTCGCATATGGACCCGCTCGTGCGCTCGGCCCTTTGGGTGCAGCAACTGATCACTCGAAGCTCCGGGCTGGTGCTGAGCTTCGCGCTGAGTGGCTACCTCATCTACTGGGCAGTCGAACCGCCGCCCCTGGCGTGGAACGTGGCTGCCGTCGTGCTACTCGGCGGGTCGCTGGGCTACCGCTTATTGAAGCGACTACGGCTGCTCTCGTCGTCGGCCAGTGAGACCACGCGGCTGGATCTAGAGCTGTTCACGCATCTGCTGGTGGTGGCGTATGGCGCGATCTTGCATACACCCGGAGGGTTGGAGGGCCCGTACTATCCAGCGGTCTATGCGCTGGTGATGATCTGCTCGAGCTTTGCCAAGCCGCTCGCCGCAGCTGGCACGATCGCGTTTGCGGTGTTGATGGAGGCCGCGCTGAACTTCATCGCCTGGGGTAGCCACGACACCGCTCGATTGCTGCCGCACGCCGCCTTGCTCGGTGTGTTCGCGTTCCTGAATATGCTGATCTTCCGCGCGGAAATTGCGCGGATCCGCGCGCTCTCGCGGCAACGCATCGAGACCGAGCTGCGCAAAATGAAGGACGCTGCGCGCTCCTATCGTTTGCTCGGCGCGCCCACCGCCGCTGGCGAACGCGCCACCTTGTCCAGCCCCGACGCCGAAGAGCGCCTGTTGCGCTCGGGTCTGGACGAGATCCACCAGGCGGTCGAGTTCGCGCTGATCTTGCTGTGTCGCACTCTTGGACTGCGCACCGCGCTGCTGCTCGGTCTAGACGCGAACGGCAGCCAGCTGCACATCCAAGAGCTCTCCAGCACCGAGGACGGTATCGCCAGCGGGCCGTTCAGCGCGCGCGACGGGATCTTCGGCGCGACCCTGTCCAAGGGTTCGTTGCTCGCCATCGCCGGTCCGAAGGCGGGCGCTCACGTGCCGTACTACACCCGCAAGCCGGCGATCGGCGCCGTGTGCGCTACGCCGCTGCTGGATCACGGTAACCCACGAGGGTTATTGGTGGTGGATCGCGAGTCGAAAGAGCCTTTCTCGCCGGAAGAGGAAGAAACCCTGCGTTCTGCGGCGCATTTCGTGCTCCGCGCGATCGAGAACGAGCGCGTGTTCGTACAGCTCGACCGGGCCAAGGTCGAACAGGGCAAGCTGTACCGCGCGGCAGGCGCCCTCGCCTCGGCGACGACTGAAGCGCAAGTGATTGAAGCAGGCGTGAGCGGTGCGCGTGAATTTGCCGCCTTCGACTTCGCCGTCGTGACCCTGTTCGACAAGAACGCCGGCGAGCACGAGATCTGCGCGGTCAGCGGCGAGGGCGCGAGTGAGCTCGTCGGTCAGCGCTTCAAGCACAACTCGGGCTTGGTCTCGATGGTGGTCGCCAATCGTCACGCCTTGCCGTATCGCGGGGACTACGATCCCTCGCATCAAACCGTGTTCACTCGGCGCCTGAACCCGCCTGCGATGCCCTCGCTCTTGGTCTTGCCGCTGTTGAATCACGATCGAGCGCTGGGCACGCTGGTGCTGGGCTCGAACCGCCGCGGGGCGTTCGGCGACTCGGTGCGACCGACGCTCGAAGTCTTGGCGAGCCATGTCGCTGTTTCCCTTGCCAACGCCCGGATGCTGAAGCGCCTGGAAGAGATGGCCACGATGGATGGCATGACCGGCCTATTCAACAAGCGCGCCTTGCAAGACATTGCGCAGCAGAAGCTGAAGAGCGCTCAGCGCTTCAAGAAGCCGCTGTCCTTGTTGGTTTGCGACATCGATCACTTCAAGCGCGTCAACGATACCTACGGGCACGACGTGGGCGACTTGGTCATCAAAGGCTTCGCGGACGTGCTCAAGCGCGTGAAGCGCGACACGGACGCGGTGGGCCGCTTCGGCGGTGAAGAATTCGTGATTGTGTGCGAGGAGACCGACGAGCGCGGCGCGATGTTGCTAGGCGAGCGCATCCGAAGCGAGCTCGAGGCCACGTCTTTCCACACCGAGCTCGGGCCGATCAAGGTGACCTGTTCGGTCGGCGCAGCACTCTTCCCGCTCGCCGGACAAAGCTGGGAGGCGCTCTTCAAATCCACGGACGAAGCGCTGTACGCGTCCAAGCGCGGTGGCCGCAACCGCGTCACGTTGTGGACGTCGAAGCTCCAGGGCTGCGCGGCCTGAGCAGCGCCGAGCCCTAGACCAAGCGAAAGCTCATCTTGGCCGCGCGCGCGGCTTCACCGTCCGCGTCATCGCGATCGCCGATGACTAGACAGCGCCCGGGTTGCACCTTTAGGAGCTCCGCCGCGTGCAGATAGCCTTCGGGATCCGGCTTCAGCCGGCGCGGTCCGTTGGCTTCACCGTTGGCGACGATCACGTCGAAGATGGCGCGCACACCGAGGGCGTCGATTTTGCGCTCGGCTGGGTAGTCACTCACCAGCGCGGTGCGGCCGCCCTGCGCTTTGAACGCGCGTAGTTCTGCCAGCAACGTTTTGCGCGCAAAACGGCCGATCCATTTGCCCGGACGCTCCACCATCCAGCGCCGCACGACGCGCTCGACGTCGGTCACTGGAACGCCGAGCTTTTCTGCCGTGCGCGCGAGCTGTCCCGCAAAAGGGCTGGCATGAGTCGCGGCTAGCGCGCGGCCGGCGTTCTGTTCCTCACGCATCGCCTCGTGCTCGTGACGAAACTGGCGCAACGTCTTGATCGCCGATCGACCGAACAGCACGAGTTCGACGGCCATCGCGAGTCTCACCCAGCGCTGCGTGTACAACGTACCGTCGAGGTCCACTAGCCAGGCGTCGTATTGCGCGTCCGTCATGGACGACTCTTAGCCGGATTTTTGGACGGGGAACAGCACCCGAGCGCTCCACTGGGCCTCGCCTGGATGCGCGACCGCAACGCGCGAGGGCGCTGCTATTCCTTGGCTTTGCCGAAGATTTTGGAATTGGGCGGAACCGAACGCACGAGCCACACGTTGCCGCCGATCACCGAACCTTCACCAATCACCGTATCGCCACCCAGGATGGTAGCGCCGGCATAGATGGTCACGTTGTCTTCGATCGTCGGATGGCGCTTTTTTGCACACTCCGAGCGACGAGTGCTGAGCGCGCCGAGCGTCACGCCTTGATACATCTTGGCGTGGCGCCCGATGATCGAGGTCTCACCGATCACGACTCCGGTGCCGTGATCGAGGAAGAATCCAGGCCCGATCTGCGCGCCCGGATGGATGTCGACGCCGGTCAAGCCGTGGGCGTACTCGGCGATGATGCGCGGGACGATCGGCACGCGCTCCGTGTACAGCACGTGCGCGATGCGGTGCGCGGTGATGGCCTCGACCACGGGATAGCTGAAGACGATCTCCTCGACGCTCTTGGCGGCGGGATCTCCTTCGAAGGCGGCTACGATGTCCGCGTTCAAAATCCGGCGCAGCTCGGGAAGACGACGCAGCAAGCGCAGCACGACTTCCTCGGCCCAACCCGCGGGCCACGGCGCTTTGGTGTAACCGCTGCGCTCCTCGTACGCCAACGCGCGCCCGATCTGTTGGACCAAGATCTCGCAGGCGGGATACAGGTGTTCGCTGAGCGCGTAGCGAAGGTTGCCGCGGGTGAGCGAGCGGTGGCTGTAAAAGCCCATGTAGATCACGGGCTTCAGGTGGTTGTACGCCTGCACGACCTGCCGTTTGTTGGGCAGCGCAGCGCTCTCCAGGTTGTTGATCTCCTCCGGTCCGTCGTAGCTCGCAACGACCGCGTCGATCACGTCCTCCAAATCACGAGTGCGCTGCGGGGACGACATTGGCTGAGCCTAGCGCGAGCCTAGTTGGTCGTCACCACCACACCCAAGGTCGAGGTGAAAAGCGAACCCGTCAGCTCGCGTACCCCCTTGGGAAACATCTGCTTGTTCGACGAATCCACGCGGTTGTCGAGGCGGATCAGCAGATTTTTGGCCGGCAGATAGTCGAGCGTGACGGTCCCCGTGTAAATCGTCGCTCCGGTGATCGGAATTCCGTTCACCGAGCCGGTCGTCACGCCGTCCTTGTCGCGATAGATCTCGCCGCGCCCAGCGACCGCGAATTTTTCGCATACCAGGTAGCGAGCGCCGAGCATCGCCCCGAACCAGGAGTGAGCGGTGAACGTCGAGGCGAAGTCCGAGTCGCGCTGTTTTTCCGTCGCGTAGTCGGCGTTCAGCACAAGGTGGAGCGAATCGATCGGGTCGGAGGTCACGGTCAAGTCGACGAAGTGACGCCAGCCGGAGCTATTGTTCCCTGGGCGATCGAGGGTGCCGGAAGCATTGCCCGTCGTGCCAGGCGAACACCCCGTCGAGCTACTCGGGTCGAATACGCTTCCTGCGGGGCACTGCACGCTGACCGTATCATCACGCTCTGGACCGCCGAGGTAGCCGAGGGACGCCGAGAGCCATTCGTGCGCTTCGTTGCGCGGCGCGTGCGCCGTGAGCTGCGCGCCGAAGCTCTTGCCCGTGTTGTTGTCGATGGTGTTGTTCCAACCGTTCACGACCATCGCGCGCGCGCGCAAGTACTGCGTGACATCCCAATTCGCGCGTAGACCCGTGTGGAAGAGCGGCTGCCCGAGCCAATACAGAACGCCACGCGTGTAGTTGATGTTGTCTTGGCTCTCAGCGACCTCCGCTCCGTAGATGGTGTCGAACTTGCCGAAGTCGAGGGAGAAGGGAATGTCTTTGCCACCGGGTCGGAACGACACGAAGGCCTGCTTCACGTATTGCAAGCCGTAGTCTGCGTCGCACTTACCGACGCAACTCGAGTTGTAGCGCTGCGCGCTCGGGCCAAAACGCAGTGACACCGTGCCACCGATGGGCTCGGCCGCGTGCGAGATGTCGAGGCCCGCCCATGCCACCGAAAAGCCGTTGGATGTATCGTACGCGCGAATCACGCCGTTGCCCGACGACTGCGGCTTGGGCGCGTTGTAGTTCAAACTGAAGTACGCATCCGCGAACACGCGCATGTCGAACGAGTCGTACCATTTCGGTTCGCCTGCAGTTTCCTTGTCGCGCGCCACCGGTTCCGTGGTTGCAGGAGGGAGCTCGGGCAATGTCGTGGTTGCAGCAGGCGCTGGTTCTTGCGGCGCGGGGGGCGCAGGTACGGGTTCAGCTGCTGGAGTCGCGACGGGCGCAACCTCCGCTGCAGGCGCGGGCGCAGGTGTCGTTGCGGGTGTAGTAGGCACGGGCGCGGGTGCGACAGCCGGCGCAGGCGCTGCAGCGGGCGCAACGGGTGCAGCGGCGCGCGGCGCCGCCGCGGGGGGCGCGTTTGGATTCGTCGCTTGAGCGAAGACCGGCGCGCCGAACGCGAGAACGCTCATCGAAAGACGCGCAACACGAAATCGAACAGTCCAATGCCTCGGCACCAACATCTAAGCACTCCTCCGCAAAGCAGCGAAAAACCCGAAGCCCTTCTACCACTACTGTTCCGGTTTCGTTGCGCGGGGTCGCAACCCCGAAGGGTCTGCAAACAGTGCGAAGCGCCGCAAACGTTGCAGCAGGCTCCAGGCGAGGGAGACACCCGATGGTCGCTGGACAGTGATCCCTGGCTCAGCGAACATTGGCCCGTAAGTGCAACAATTTCCTACAGTTACCGACACCAAAGACCGGCCGCCTGGCCGGCGCTGGGGACGGGAAATCAAGGCTTTCCCCATCAGGAGCACGGCATGGAAAACGCAGGGCGCGCGCCCATGTTGAGGTTGCCGCGCGCGTCGAGCACCGGGATGCGCCCACCCCCGTCGCATCTTGAAACGCTTTGGGTCGCTCTGACCCTGCTCTGCTCGACCTTGCTCGCCTGTTCGTCAGCGCCCGACCACCCTGCAGGTTTCACTGCTGGCGATGGCGGACCAGACATGGCCCCGCCAAACGTTGGCGCGTGCGACACACCAAACAAGGGCTGTGAGTGCGACAAGCCCGGCGAGATCATCGACTGCGGTCAAGTCGAACGCGTCTCCGGTGATTACGTATCTTGCTCGATGGGCAAACGCACGTGCGACGACGGAAAGTGGGGCGCGTGCATCGGTGACGGCATCGCCACTTTGCACGTCCCGGCCGGGCAGCGGCGCACGCAAGGCCTGGGCAAAGGCATGACTTGTCCGGACAATCCGTGCGACCCGTATTGCCGCGTGATGGTCGATACACCCGACGACCTCGGATTGCCCGACGGGGGCTCCTTCACGGCTGATGGCGGCCTTCAGATCGTTCCAACCACCGCGGTGGGCGCGGGGTTGTGCACCTCGATGACCGTCACACCCACGCCGCAGACTCTGACCGTGACTGGGCTAACGGCGAGGGGGCCAGGGGTACATGGCTTGCTCGGCGAGTACTTCGACCCGATCGATGCGATCACTGGGCCGCCCACGGCGACACGCATCGATTCAACCATTGACTTCGACTGGGGCGAACAAGCCCCGATGGCAAACATCGGTGTCGATGATTTTGCCGTGCGCTGGACCGGAGCAATCGTCGCGCCCACGAGCGACGCTTACGTGATCTGCACGCGCGCGGACGACGGGGTACGCCTGTGGCTCGACGGGCACCTCGTGATCGACGATTGGACGGTCCACAGCGTCCACGAGACATGCGCCGCCCCGTTGAGCTGGGTCGCGGACTCGAGCCATGACTTGCGCCTCGAGTACTTCGAGGCTGGCGTCTTTGCCATCTCTCAGCTCACGTGGACCACCGCGTCCATGCCGAAGCAGATCATCCCCGCGGACGCGCTGTACCAAACTGGCCCCCGGCATGGGCTAGCCGTCGACGGTACTGCCCAATTCAACGTGGAGCTCAAGCCGCCTGGCTGCTTCCCCGGCGTACCGAACCCAGCTTGGACTCTCGATCGACTCGACATCGCGACGATCGACGCGGGTAAGGTGGACTTGATCAGCGCAGTCGCAGGGCCGATCACGGTAACCGCGTACCTCGGCAAGCTGAGCGCCACTGGGGTCGTCAACGTCAAAGTCGACGTGACCGATGCCAGCGCTGCACCCGGCGGCAACTCGGCCGTGTTCGACAACACGGCGACGCAGCCCGACCCTGCCGCCGTTCTTTATCCTTACGACCAAACGGTCCTTCCGATTGGCTTACGGGCTCCTAAAATTCAGTGGAGTGCCGGAGGTTCGGACGCGAGCGCGGTGAAGGTCAGCCTGCGTTATCCGGCGACCGGTGCCGCTCAATTCAGCTGGTCCGAGATCTTGCCGGAATCAGCGCCGCCGCAGGCGACCATTCCGGCGCAGGCCTGGAGCTTCTTCGAGCAAACCGCGAAGGGACAGGCGGCGCAGCTTTCAGTGCAGCGCGTAATCAACGGGCAGCCCCGGGTCGCGATGACACGCACGCTCAATTTCTCGACCACGCCAGTGCGCGGCAAAATCTATTACACGGAGTACGGGCGCCAAGGGGGCCAGAACGAAATGGTGGCCGACCCGAGTTCGGAGAATTCCGCGCAGCCCGCGTTCGGCACGAGCGACGGGTGTCCGGTCTGCCACACGATTTCAGCAAACGGCAAGGTGTTCGCCACGTCTAGCCGAACCGGCTACTTCAACGCCAACTACGGCCAAGCGACCACCTTTAGTCAAACGCTCGCCGGCATTTCGACCATCAGCGACAACGGTCTGTTGTCACCGATCGCGGACTTCGTGAGCGCTCCAGACCGAACCACGTATATGGCCGGCTCCGCTGATTGGCGTGGTTTCGCCTGGGCGCCACTGACACCTGACGGAAAGTATGCGCTCGTTGCCAACAACTTTTGGGGGAACACGAATCAAGCGTTGGTTGGAATCGACCCAACGACCCGGCGAGTGAACACTGGCACTACCATGCTGTCCGGCGGCACTGGCATCGGTTTGCTGGCACAATATTATCCCTCCACTGACTACACCGGCGCAGTCTGGAAGCGCATCGATCCACAGCTGAATTTCGAGCTTGCGGGCTCGCCTGGAGGGCTGATCACCGCCGACTTCTCGAGCAAGCGCCTCGGGCAAGTTCAAGCACTCTTCAACGAGACCTACAAGTTCGAGGTCGTGAGCACGGCCACTGATAGCTTCGAGCTCACTGTCGCTAGCTCGACCGTCATCGGAAGCGGACCCGGAACGCTGGTCGCGAACGTAGCCATGACCGCGGGCGCGCTCACCCCCTTCGAACTCGATCAGATCAACACGAGCGGCAACTCCAACGTGCAGCTCTATTGGAGCAGCCCGTCGACACCTCGCGCGCTGATTCCCCAATCACAGCTCTATCCTCCCGCGACGGAGCCCATGCACGGCGCGAACGTCGTCTACTCCGATGCCAGCGGCAGCGTTTCGCTCATCGAACCAGACATTGCATCGAACTGGGGCGCGCATAATCCTGCGCTAGGGATTGGCGCGGAAAACTGGACGTCGACCTGGGACGCTTTGATCGAATCACCGTACTCCGGCGCGTTGCAGCTATGCATTGAGGGCGACGAGACGGTGAAGCTGTACCTCGATGGCTCCAATACGCCGCTCGTCGACTTCGCGCTCCCCGTCACGAGCGGCTGTGGAACGACGCCCATTTGGACCTTGGGCGACAAGCACCGCATTCGCATCGTGCACACGGACATCTCCGGTAACGCGAGCCTGATCCTCAAGTACAAATATGGTTCGGTTACCGAGGTCGTTCCGACCACCAACCTCTATCCGTACAACGCGCCCGCGCCGACCAATGGTTTGACGGCGACGTACTACGACGTGGATGCGTTCAATGCGGTATTGCCAGCGAATCAGAGTAATCCGCGGGCATTTCAGCGCGTCGACCCGACCATCGACTTCGACTGGCAGTCGGGTCGCCCCAACTACTCCACGATCTCCAACGACGACGGGTTCAGCGCGCGTTGGACCGGGCGCATCGCCATGCCCTGTCCCGGGCTGTACCAGTTCGCGACCAACGGCGACGTGAACGACGGCGGTCGCCTCTGGATTGACGACACGCGTGTCATGGGCCGTTGGAACAAGGGGCCGCTGAACGGCGCGGCGACGTTCGACGCGGGCAGCCACGACTTCAAGTTCGATTGGTACGAAATCACCGGCAACGCCACCGTACGACTGATGTGGAATACTCCGTGTAAGGACTCGCCCGGCTTCGTCACCATCCCGACCAGCGCGTTCACGCCTACTTCCGCGACAGCCCCCTATACGCGCGTCACTGGTAACGTGATCGACGGCGGCGACAACGGCAATGGCTCGAGCTATTGGGTTTGGCAGCTGCCAACCGTTTCGGCACCCACGCCGAAAGATGTCACTGGTGATAGCCCAGGCAACTGGGGGCTCGCGGGAACCACGATGATGGTGCCGTCGTTTTCACCTGATGGCACCAAGCTCGTGTTCATCGACGGTGATTCCGCTGACGGTGCTGGTTGGCGCAAGGGGCTCAGCACCTTCGACTTCAGTCAGAAAGACAAGCGGTTCACCAATCGTCGACTCATTACCAGTACTTGGCCGCTGGGCGACGCGCTGAAGTGGCCGATCTTCGAGAGTGACTCGCGGAGCGCGATCTTCCAGTCGACCGTGCCCGGCGATTACTGCTGCCGCAACACGTGGACCAAGTACGGCTACATGGGGCCGACGAACTACTACGAGGATCCTGGACGCCTTTGGTCCATCGATACGCAAGCGGCAAAGCCGACACCGGTCGAGCTGACCAAATTGAACAGCGGCGAACAACCGAAAGACGCCAACAAATCCTATCAACCCACGATGTTGCCTGTGCCCGCGGGTGGCTATCGATGGGTGGTGTTCACGAGCACACGCCCGTACGGCAATACCGTCAATTTGGCCAGTGTTCAGCAGGATTTCAGCGATACTTCGAAGTACGCCAACTCGAGCTACACGGCGATGACCAACACTGCCGATCTGCAAAGCCAGCTTTGGGTGGCCGCAATCGACGACAGCACGTCTGGCTCCACGGATCGCAGCCACCCGGCGTTCTGGTTGCCGAGTCAGAACTACTCGACGACAGCCACCAACGGCTACACCAACGAACGCGGCTTCTGGGCGCTCGACGCTTGTCATCCCACCGGCAGCGGCGTCGCGGCGACCTGCGATCTAGACGAAGACTGCTGCGGTGGTGTGGCCCCCAACAAGACGGCTGCCTGTCGCATCGACACCCCCATCACGAGCCCAGCGACGCGTCATTGCCAAGCGTTGCCGGCCAACGGCGCTTGTATTGCGCTCGGTGGCGCATGCGGGTCCACGGCCGATTGTTGCGCTGGCTCGATCTGCACGGGCGCGCTGTGCGCGGCGCCGCCACCCGCCGCCGGAATTCTGCCGCAAAACTACGAGCGCATTTATCACGCAGACTGTATGGACGGTACCAAGGTGGTCTGGCGCTTCTTCGACTGGCAGACAGTTACCCCGCCGACCGGATCGCGCCTCGAATTCTTCGCCGAAACCCAGGCCGACCCAACCGAATTTTCGACCTTGCCCACCGCACCGGCACCGGTCTCGTCGGACACGGTCGTCAGCATCGGGTCGGCGAGCGGCGCGCCGGTCACGGTTTGGACCGGCAACGCCGTGGATCCCTTGCTTCAGGATAAGATGCTCAAGTCCCAAGAGTATCTGAAGATCACCGTCCGCTTCGTGCCAAACTCCGAATACAACGCGAGCCCGATCTTGAAGGACTGGCGCCAAAGCTACAGCTGTGTGCCCGCAGAATGACTCACCGAAATCGTCCTGCGACGGCAGCTCGCTTTTCGTCGGCGAGCGTGCTGCTCTTCGGCGCCATCGCCGTGAGTCAGCCCGCTTGCTCCGCTGATTCTTCTAGGCCGCCCAGTCTAATCAATCTGGGTGCCGCCCAGCCGAGTGCGGAGGGTGGGCGCAATGGTTCGACACCCTCCGAAGCCGGCAGCGCGAACGAAGACCCGGAAACGAGCGGAGAAGCCGGGAGCTCTGGAGCAGGGAGTGACACCAGCGTCGCGGGCGCCCCAGATGAGCTCGGCGGTTTCCCTGGCCAGCGACCAGCGGACCCGCCCGAGTGCGCTCAGAAGTTGAATTGGTCCGACGCAACGAGCGTGAGTGGCGTTTCGACCGAAGCGAGCGAAACGCTGTTGGCGCTCACTCCGGATGAACTCGATCTGGCATTCCTGCGTGATGGCGCGCTGTTTCTCGCGCACCGTTCGAGCACCCGCGTTTCATTTTCGAGTGGCACGGCCCTGACCGTTCCCGTCGGCTGGAGCGCAGCTCACGGCGCGGCGTTTAGCGCTGACGGCCTACGGCTTCTGCTGGTCAGCGACCCAGACCAAACGAAGCTGGGGGAATTGACGCGTTCGAACCGAGAGAGTGGATTCTCGACGAGCATCGACACGAGCGCCTACACCGTGATCAATCAAGAGTCGGAGTTCACCCGCAGGGTGTATGCATGGCCCAGCTCATTCGGAGACGATCAGCTATTTTTCAATTCGTCGCTCGACACCAGCTCGACGATTATGAGCTCGTTGCGCACGGCGAACGGGAGCTACGGCGCACCGAAAGCGCTTGGCCCCGGCATTCTTGATGGTAGCGACGGCAAACGACGTCTACCCACAGGGGTGTCGTCCGACGGACGCACGCTGTTCTATTTCAACGAAGAATCAGGCGAAGAAGAAGCGCGCTGGCGCGCGAGTAGCAGCGCGGACTCACCGCTATACGACATGCTGAGCCTCGGTGCGCGGCGCGGCGCCGTGCCCAATTCTCACTGTAATCGCCTGTATTCCACGGTGAATGGCGACGTAGTGGTAGAAAAAGACTGAGCAGCTCACTCCGAACGACCACGCCCGAGGTTCGCTCACAAAACTGAACTGGCGAAAGCCGCCTACGTTAACCGCAACGGATGTGTGCCCGTTCCGTCCTATCGGAGCGCCACATCATGAATCGGTTTTTCTACCTCGCCGCGTTGACCCTCTGCGCTGTGCTCGGGACTGCTTGTTCTGGTGGTGAAGACGGCAACCCGCCCATGTTGGCCTCCGAGCCCACGAAACCGATGGCGACTCCCTCGGCCCCCGAAGTGTGCGCGAACCACGAAGAGGGATGCCCGTGCGATATGCCCGGGGAAACCACCGATTGCGGCCGCATCAAGCGCGTGGCGGGCGACTACGTGTGGTGCTCCACGGGCATCCAGACCTGCGACCAGTATGGGTCCTGGGGCGCTTGCGTCGGTGATCAGGTCGCGACTTCGACGCAGTGAAGGGTTCAGCGCCGTTTGGGCAAGAACTTGCGATCGAACAACCTGACCCGGCGAACCAACAGGTCGAGCAAGAACACGGCGATCGCGGCGAGCACGAAGCGGTTCCAGAGCGGGCGATAGGACACGATCTTCTGCCCTGCAGCGTCGAACACTTTCGCCGGTGCAGGGTCGACGCTGCCGCCACCTGCTAGCGCGGCGCGCGTCAGTCGTTCGAGATCGGGATCGAAGCTCGCGTATTCGCGAGGGTAAGGATTGCTAACGTGGCCGTAGCTCATCGCGAGCGGTTTGAGCTCGCCGTTTTCGCCGACCTTCGCGTGCTCTGCGCGAAGTAGGAACGCGCCGTATTGATCGAGGGGGAAATTCGCTTCATAGCGACCGGGCGCGGTCTGGCGCATCGGGACTTCACGGCGTTGGGCGTTTTGCCCCGAGCCCGGCCCAGTGACGATGAGCTTGGACACGATGCCGTTGTCGAAGCGTTCGTCCGCCGTAAATGCATCCACGACCGCATGCACGTCCGAGCCGAGCATTTCGGTCTTCATGTCGAGCTCGCGGCGATGCTTGATGCGCATGTGTTCGCGCACCAGCTGTCCCCAAAACTTGGAGAAGCCCGACCAGCGCAGCCAGTCGATCGACCAGTTGTTTTTGACATCACTGGTCCACGCCACCGCCCAACCGAGACCAGCGCGCCAGCGCGCCAGGATCGGATCACCGCGCTCACTCTGCAGGATCAGCTGCGCCGGCGCTGGCTTCAATTGCGTGGCAACGTAGCCGTGCAAGAGCGGCGCCGCGTTGATCGCAATGCCTTTCAAGAAGTCAGCTGGGCCCGCTTGCTGGACCGGAAACCAGTCTTCGACCGCGGCTTGTTGCGCGATCAGCTCGGTCTCTCGGGTAAAGATTTTGGGTAAACTGTTCGGGTCGGGGACTGCATGGAAGCGACCGCCACCCGTGTCGGCGATCATGCGCAGCAAATCTTGATTGGCGCCCTCACCGAGGCCCACCGTGGTCACGGTGATCGACTCTGAGAGCATGGCCTGAACGAGATCCTTGATGCCCTGGGTGGGCGCCTGACCGTCCGTCAGCAAGATCACGTGCTTCTTGCGAGCCTGGACGACCGACAGGTCCTGATAGGCCATGTCCAAGCTGGAAAAGATCTCGGTACCGCCGCCGGGCTGGATGCGCTGAATGTCGTTCTGGATTCGGCTGCGGTAGCGCGACGGCTGCATCTTCACGTAACGCACGGGCGTCGAATCGAAGGCGATGACCTCCAGCAAATCATCACCCTGAAGGGTAGAGAGCGTGGCCTTGCAAGCGGCTTTGGCCATTTCCATGGGTAAGCCGGTCATCGAGCCCGAGCGATCGATTACCAATGCCATGGCCACACCCGGCATCTCTTTGCGATGCTCGGCGTCCATCCGCACCGGCAACAGGCGCTCAATCGTGGAGTGAGCCCAACCGCCGAGGCCGTACCCGGCCTCACCACCGGCAAACAGAAAGCCGCCGCCGAGATCGCGCACGTAGCGCTCGACGAGCTCCTGCGCCGGGAGCCCGAAAGCCTCCTGCGGTACGTCCGAGACGATCACGAAATCGTAGCGCTCGAGCTCGCGAAGCGAGGCTGGGAAAGCCGCGGCCGTGCGCAGGTCGACGTCGAATTGCTGGGCATTCAGCGCGCTCATCAGATAACTCGCGCGCTGCGGTTGGCCCTCGACATAGAGCACCGTGGGGCGACCGGGGACGTCGACCGTGACGCTGAAGGCGTTGTTGTCCTTGAAAGTGTCCTCGACGATTTCGTCCAGGCGCAGCGCGTAGGTCACTTCGCCCCCGACCCGCACCACGGACTTGAACTTGACCTCGTTGCGGCCCGGTTTGAGATCTAGGTCGCGCACACCGTCGAGGCCGTTCAAGGCTTCTCCCTGAAACAGCCGCGCTTTCGCGTGCGTGGCGCGACTCGCATACACGTCGGCTACGACCTCGAAGGCTTGTCCAACGTCGACCTTGTCCGGCACGGTGAGCGATCGCAACGCGACTTCACCGGGCGGCGGGCGGCGATACGGGACGGTGTACAGCGTCACCCCAAAGCCGCGCGCGCGGTTCGCTTCTGCCAGCAGATCGCCGTCGGTCTCGAGACCATCGCTGAGTAGCACCGCGCGCTTGAGATATCCGGGCGGAAATAGCCCGTAAGAAAGCGCCAATGCCGCACGAATATCGCTACCCGCGGTGAGCTTTTTACCGTTCGCCGCGTGGTGTCGCAAATCATTGAGCTCGGGCAACGCGAGTTGCTCGTCGCGATAGAGCTCGATCAGGCGCGGCCGCTCGGCGAAAGTGACCAGCTTCAGTCGATCATCGCCGCCCTTGGCCTTGACGTACGCCTCGAGCGTCTTTCGCGCGTCGGCCAAGGCTTCGTCGGGAACCGAGTCGCTGACGTCGATCAGGAGCACGGTGCACACCTTGTGCGTTTCTTCCGAGCGCACGAGGCGTGACAAGCCCAGCCCGAGCAAGCCCAGGAACGCAAGGCGAAACAGCACCGAGAGCACGCGCTGCGGCCAAGGCAAGTCGGCGAGCGAGCGACCCAGAACGAACAGCAGCAGTGGCAGAATCAAGAACACGCCCAGCGCGCGTGGTTCGAGCAACTGATAGCGAATGCCGTCCTTCAGCCAATGAAACGCGCCGTCGCCGCCGACGCTCAGCACGTAGTGCCGATAAATGAGGAACGATACGACGCCCACCGTCGCAATGAACAACCCCCAAATCAAACTCGCGAAGCGGGACATTAGACCGTGACTCGGCGGTGGTAGGTAATCCACTCGATCAGTGACAGCCCGAGCACGATTGCCAGCAAATACACCCAAAGCTCGTGCTTCGAGCCCGGAGCGCCGATCGCGACCGGCCCGGCCTTCTTTTGGCCCAGCGATAGTTCGGCTTGCGGAGTGATGCGGCTCTCGGCGAGATCGGACAAGTTGGCGGCGAATTCACTGCTCACCGCGTCGACCCCGGAGCCCGCGCTCAACTTGTAGAAACCGGCTTCTTCGCCCAAGTAAACGGCGCGCCCCTCCTTCACCGGAACGACGTGCTGGGCTCCTCGAGGGTCGGTCACTGTGGCTGAATCGGCCGAACTCGGCGCGGGGACACGCCACACTTCACCCGTGCGATAGGACGACACGTAGCTCGTGTCTTCCTCGACGAAGGCGTTGATCGTGTTGAGCACGAACAGGGGCCAGGCCACCCGCAGCACCCAATCACTGTTGCGCGGGTCGAAGCCGAGCGCGACGAACGGATGGCCCGCGCGCGCACCGGTGACCAAAATTGGACCTTGATCGCTCGCCCCGATCACGCGGTCGGAAGGGCTCGGGGTAAGCGCGCGGCCGTCCGCGACCTGCACGTCACCGAGCGCCAGAAATCGCAGAATCGGGCTCTTTTTGTCCCAGGTGTCGAAGCCGAAATCGCTCAGCCGTGCGCCCAATTTGAGCGGCACTCCGCCCTCCGGTGGGTTGAGATAGAGGGCCGCAGCCACGGTCTCCGGCAGCGCGTCGGCGACGCCGTCCAAGATCGCGACGTCGAAATGCTCGCTGGGTAGCGGCTTGCCCGGCAGCACCGTCGTCACGTCCAAGTATTCGTCGAGTAGTAGCGCGGCCTCCAAGTACGTGTTGCCCTTGGAGATCACGAGCACGCGCGCGCGATGCCTCTCCGGCATCAATGCGTAGGCGTGATCGTCGGCGGGTAGATCGTCGGCGCGTCCGTCGGCGAAGCGGATTTTCGCTTCCAAGGTACGGCTCGCGCCCGCCAGGTCTTGATAGTAGCGAGGCAACCGCTCGTTCGGACCCAACGCGAAACGACTGACGTCGATGATCGCGCCGTCACCCAATAAAGTGAGCTCGACTTGCGCTGGACGATCGTTGGTATTCGCCACTTCCAGCATCACCTCGGAGCGTGATTTGTCGAGCGGGTAGCGGCGTACCGAGAACTCGGAGATGGCGACGTTCGTGCCGGATTTGCCGATCGGCATGAATTTCAGCGAAGTGTTGCCGAGGTCGAGGTGCGAAGCGATCGTGGTCACGTCCCCGAGTACACCGTCACTCACGACGACAATCTCGGCCTTGGGTAAGCCGCGCAAGCTATCGATGGCGAAAGACAACCCGCGGTCGAGATCCGCGCGCGTGTCCGAGGCGCTCAACAGCTCGATCGCAGGGTCGAGCTCGGTCACGTCCGAGCTCATGGTCGAGAGCGGGCTCGGCAACGCGCCCATCTGCACGATCAGGGCGCGGTCCGCGCTGCCCAACCCGCGTACGAGCTTCTTCACCTCGGCCTTGGCGGCTTCGATGCGGCTGGGTTTGACGTCGATCGCCTTCATCGACGCGCTGCCGTCGACCAACACGACCAAGTGCCGTCCCTCGAGCAAGCTCTGTTTTGGCTTCGGATCGCCCAACGCGAAGATCAAGAGCGCGAGCAGCGCGAGTTGAAAGAGGAGCGAGAGCAAGCGCCGCAGCTTGGAGAAGAGCTCGGTCGCCTTTTGATCTCGAAACGCGGTGTCCCAAATGCGCGCAAAAGGCACAGGAACCGCGCGACGGCGCAACTTCAAAATGTAGAGCAGCACGGTCACGCTGGCAGCGCCGCCCGCGATCATCAACAGCTGTGCCAGAGGCAGGCCCGAAAGCACCATCAGCGCAGAAAGCCTCCGCGCCGGAACACGCGCAATACGAGCTCATCGAACGGTGTGTCTACATCCGCGGGGAAATACGGCACTTGCTTCTGCGCGCAGAAGCGCTCGATGCCAGCGCGATAGTCGCTGACTGCGCGCTGCATCTTGTCGAGCATGCCATCGGTGATCGTTAGCTCGCGCTCTTCACCCGTTTCGCAGTCATAGATGCGCACGTCGCCTTTGAGCGAGGGACGCGCTTCGGCGGGGTCGACCAGCTCGACGACGTACGGTTCGAACTTGTTGAAGCGCAGCACGTTGATGCCAGCCTCGAAGCCGGCCGGATCGTACAAATCACTGAACAATACAGCCAGCCCGCGGCGCTTGTGCTGGGCGACGAAGGTCTTGAGCGCGGCTTCGAGATCGGTCGTGCCCGCCGGCTCGAGCTGCGACAGAAACTCGAATACCTTAAAAATTCGGCCTTTTCCGCGCGTAGTCGGCATGCGGGACATGAGCGATTCATTCACGCCCACGATCGTCACGCGGTCGAGATTGGCGAGCCCGACGTAGGCCAGCGCCGCGCACAGGCGACGCGCTTGGTCGAACTTCTTCTTGTCACCGAAGCCCATCGAGCTCGAACAGTCGACGATCAGGTAGATGCTGAGATCTTCCTCTTCTTCGTACAAGCGCACGAGCAGCTTGCCGAAGCGCTGATACACGTTCCAATCGACCGAACGAAAATCGTCACCCGCGACGTAGTCACGGTGGTCGGCGAATTCGATGCCGCTGCCCTTCTTCTTGCTGCGTCGCTCGGCGCGCAAGCGACCGGCAAAGACACGCCGACTGACCAGCGCTAGCATCTCGAGCTTGCGCTGGAACTCGTCGTCGAAGAGCACACGCTCGCGTCGCTTGGCGCGTGGTGCGCGGTCTCGTCGGAATAGGTCCAGCAGGCCCACTTTACGGGTTTACTCCTTGGATCCCGGCAATTTCTTGAGAATTTCGCTGATCACGGTGTCCGGCGAAACGCCCTCGGCTTCACCTTCGAAGCTGAGCAAGACGCGGTGACGCAAGGCCGAAAGCGCCGTCGCTTTCACGTCGTCGATCGAAGCCGCGAAGCGGCCGTCGAACAGCGCACGCACTTTTGCGCCGAGCAACATCGCTTGTGCACCGCGCGGTGAGGCGCCCGTGCGCACGAAGCGTTTGACCAGCTCCGGCGCTTCTTCACCCGTTGGGTGCGTCGCTTGCAAGACGCGGATGGCGTAGTCCTGCACGTGGCGCGCAACTGGCACTCGTCGAACCAACGCCTGCATCTGTAAGATCTGCTCGCGCGTGACCACGCGCTTGACCTCGTTGTGCTGCGTCGTAGTGGTACGATCGATGATCGCGTGAAGCTCGTCACGGGTGGGGAAGGGCACGGAGAGCTTGTAGAAAAACCGATCGAGCTGCGCTTCTGGGAGCGGATAAGTGCCCTCCATTTCCAGGGGATTCTGGGTGGCGAGCACGAAGTACGGTTCGCCGATCGTGTGCGTGGAGCGGCCCACCGTCACGCGATGCTCTTGCATCGCCTCGAGCAGCGCGCTTTGCGTCTTGGGGGTGGCGCGATTGATCTCGTCCGCCAATACGATGTTGGCGAACACCGGACCGCGCCGGAACTCGAGCGAGCGCGCGCCGCCTGCGCCCTCATCCAAGACGACCGTGCCGATGATGTCCGCGGGCATCAGATCCGGCGTGAACTGAATGCGCGAAAAATCGAGCCCCAACACGCCCGCCAGAGTACGCACCAGCATGGTCTTGCCCAGCCCCGGCACGCCCTCCAAGAGCGCGTGCGACGAGCCGAGCATGCACGACAAGACTCCGTCGATCACCTCGCGATTGCCGACGATGACGCGCCCGATCTCCTCGCGCAGGGCTCCGATCCGTTTTTGAAATTCGGCCACTTCTTCGCGCGCCTGCTCGGCTTCCGTCATCGTTTGCTCCTCTGGGTCGAAGGCTCGCGAAAGCTCATTCTCGCGGCCGAATCAGCTGAAAATAGCGACGCACGTAGAAACGATAGCCGGATGGAATTTCATCCTGGCTGAGCGCTCGTTCGGCGACGGTTTGATAATCGGTGAAGACTTGCTTGTAGCCGCGGCCAACGAAGCCGCGTTCAGCGGCGCCGTAGATCACCTGTGAAGCTGCGGCGCCTTGGCCGGTGTCCGCGCCCGCGGCGGTGACGTCCGTGGTCTTGCCTTTGAGATCGGTCGCGTCGCCGGTGAGGTTCGAATCATGCCCGGTGCCGTAGTTTTGGCCCGAGCCGGGATCCGAGCCGCCCGGCTTCTCGCCGCTGGGCTTTCCTTGTCCCTGGCCGCTCTGTGAAACCGGAACCGGAATGTCGATCGGCACGCTGCCTGGTCCGCTCCCCATGCGCAGCGGGCCGTTCTTCTTGCCGCCTTGCTGGCCTTCACCTTGACCTTCGCCCGGCTTTCCTTGACCCGCGCTGCTCTGGCCGCGGGCGCGCTGACCGAAACGTTGCATGCGCTCGCGCTGGTCTTTGCCGCCCTTGCCTTGCTGACGCATGAGCTCGCGCATTTCCTGCAGCTTTTTGAGCAATTCCTGCTTTTGCTCTTCGCTCGCTTCCTGCTTGGCCATGCGGTTGATGTCTTGCGCGCCTTGCTCCAAGTCCTCGGCACTCTGGCCTGCATCACGCAGCAAGTCGCGGGCCGCCTGAGCGAGCTGTTTGTCGAGCTCCGACATCTGCTTCTGACTGCGCGCAGCGCGGTCCTTTTCGCGATCGAGGTGCTCGAGGCGGCGCTCGTTGTCAGCGAGCTTCTTGTCCAGATCGGGCGTCGCGCCTGCATCCGGTTTGTCCACCTTCTTCTTGAGCAGGCTCTTGCGCTCTTCTTCCAGCTCGCGCCGACGTTGATCGATGCTCTTGGCTCGCTCTTCGTTGCTACGGCTCGCTTTTTCCAAGGCTTGGCGCAGCTTGTCGAGCTCGGCCGCGCTCGGTCGCCCTTCCTTCTTTTTCAGCTTCTCGGCCAGCTCGCGCAAGGCTTTTTCAGCGTCCGCGAGGCGTTTTTCATCGAGGGCGGCGGCCGCGGGTTTGGTCAGCCCGCTTTTTTCCAGTTCGCGAGCGAGGCCCTTCAAACCTTCGTCGCGTGCATCGCGATCGAGCTCCAAGTTGCCCTTGAGGTCGCGTTCCAAATCACCCATGCGCTGAAACACTTCATGCCGATCCAAGCGGTGCTCGGCGATGTCTTCCACAAGCTGGTTGAAGCGCCGCACGGCAACGAGTGCGTTCGGATCGTCGTTCTTGGCTTGCAGGTCTTTGGCGACGTCGCGAAAGAGATCGATGTCATCTTGGCTCATCACCATCGGCTCGAATGCGGGAGGCGCTGGCAAGGGCAAGACGCGGCGAACCTCCAACTGCGACAGCACACCCAAGCCGAGTACGAGCGCGAGCGTGACCCCGAGCTCACGCGGTATGGCGATTGGCACTGCTCGCCGGGGATCGAGCCGGCCGCCGAGCGCCGCCCCGTCCTCGATTGCCGCCTGCATCAAGGGCGTGCGCTCCTCCGCCGGAACTTGGCTAAAGGTCAGGGCGCTGGTCACGCGATCGTGAAAGCCGTGGAATTGGTCCAACGCGATGGAGCCCAGCCACGACGGCCGGCGAGCAAAGAGCACGCGGCCGACGCCCACGAGGAAGACGAGCGCTGGGACGGCCCCGAGGAGCCACCACGGCCGCTGACTGGTCGCATCGAGCCGGAGCGCCTTCACGGCTGTCAGAACCAGCACCGCGTACCCGAGGGGTAAGGGCATGAGCAGCGCAATTCGGCTAAAAACAGCTGCTGCGCGCGCCCGACGCCCGGCTCGTCGTGCCGCGCGCCGAAGCTGAGCGATGCCGTCGCTGGGGGTCATCTAAGTCAAGTTAAGCACCCGAACGGCGCGGAGCACAGCGGTCACCATGTAGGCCTTGGACCACTCCCGCCCAATCGGCCTTGGGCAGGAAGGTGACAGGCTGCCGACCGTGGAGCCGTACGCTCCCGTACCGTCCGTGACAACGGCCCGCGGCCCGAGCGGAGACCGCCGTGTCACGGGGCTTGACCGGAAACGGTGCGCTGGTCTCGAATGCGAATGAATTCGCGCCTCTCTGATTACTTCTTCTGGAGTTCTTGACGCTATGCCAAACGATTCAAAGCCCATCGTGCTCGTCGCAGACGACGAACCGAGCATGGTCGCCATGCTCTCGAGTCACTTGCGATCGAAAGGCTTCAGCGTGCTCGAAGCCTCGGACGGCGATCAAGCGTGGGAGCTCGCGCAAGACCATTTGCCCAACCTCGTACTGCTCGACGTGATGATGCCGGGCATGAGCGGATGGGAAGTGTGTCGCAAGATCCGCGAAGCGGTTTCGCTCGCGCACACCGGTGTGATCATGCTCACCGGTATCGGGGAGAACTTGAACGAGATGACGTCGCCGCTGTACGGCGCCGACGCATATCTCGACAAGCCATTTGAATTTTCCGATCTCGACGAGAAGATCACTGAGACGCTCGATCGCCGAACGGCTGGTGCGCTCGGTCGCCCAGATGCGGAAGAACAGGAAGAAGACGCCGTGGAAAATGACGATTTGGACGATGACAAAGAAGACCTCGACGAAGAAGAAGATCTGGACGAAGACGATCTCGACGAGGACGAGGAAGCAGACGAAGATCTGAGCGAAGACGCCGAAGACGCCGGTGAAGGCGACGACGCCGATGAAGGCGACGACGACGACGACGATGAAGGCGACGACGACGACGCCGATGAAGACGACGACGACGGCGATGAAGACGACGACGGCGATGAAGACGACAAGCCGCCCGCAAAGAAGACGTCCAAGGCGACTAGTAAGAAGGCTGAGCCAAAGTCGGAGAAGCCAACGATCGCCAAAGCCGTTGCGCGTCCCGAGCCCAAGCCAAAAGCTGAGCCGAAGCCCAAGGCGAAGGCTGAGCCAAAGCCAAAGGCCGAGAAGCCCAAAGCCGAGCCAAAACCAAAGGCTGAGCCGAAGCCCAAAGCCGAATCCAAGCCGGTGAAGGCCGCGAAGGCGGAAGCGCCCAAAGCAACTGCGGAACCGAAGCCTAAGGCGGCTCCAGCTAAGCCCGCTCCGGCGAAGGCCGCGCCAGCCAAGGCAGCTCCGAAAGCCAAAGCTGCACCGGCCAAGCCCGAGCCCAAAGCCAAGGCCGCGCCAGTGAAACCCGAGTCCAAGGCCAAGGCCGCGCCAGTGAAGGCGGCCCCGAAGGCAAAAGCACCGGCCAAGCCGGAGCCCAAAGCCGCGCCGGCCAAGGCAGCTCCGGTAGCCGCCAAAGCGAGCAAGAGCCAGGCCGCCGGTGGTTTGGTCAAGCCGATCGTCAAGGCGGGTGCGAAGGCCAAAGCCGAAGCTCCGAAGTCAGCTGGCAAGCCGAGCAAGGCAGCTCCCAAGGCAGCGGCAAAGCCAGTCGCCAAAGCCGCCCCCAAAGCAGCCAAAGCAGCCAAAGCCGCCCCCAAAGCAGCCAAAGCCGCCCCCAAAGCAGCCAAAGCCGCCCCCAAGCCTGCAACGCAAGCGAGCAAAGCCCCCGCCAAGGCTGCCCCCAAAGCAGCCAAGGCCGCAGCCCCTGCCAAGGCCGCCCCCAAAGCAGCCAAGCCCGCAGCCGCCGCCAAGGCCGCCCCCAAAGCAGCCAAGGCGCCGGCCAAGCCCGCAGCAAAGAAGAAGCGCTAGCTCGCGCCGCGAGTGACGGCTGGTACGCGCTCCCAAAAGTTCCGCACCTCGGACAACTCCGAGGTGCGAGCGGCTGGCGGGAGCGCGGCCAGCAAGCGTTGTCCGTAGCCCTTCTGATGAACGCGCGGATCGAGCAGCGCGACGATTCCCGCGTCGTCGCGCGTGCGAATCAAGCGCCCGAATCCTTGTTTGAGGGTGATCGCTGCGGCCGGCACGTGCAAGCGCATGAACGGGTTTTCGCCCGCTCGTTCGAGCTCGAGCGAGCGCGCCTGCACCACAGGATCACTCGGGACCAAGAACGGCACCTTCTCCAACACCACGAGGCGAAGCGCGCGACCCGGCACGTCGACGCCTTCCCAAAAGCTCATCGTGGCCACGAGCACCGCGTCGCCTGCAGCTCGAAATGCACTGATTAGCGTCGCTTTGGGCGCGGCACCCTGAACGAACATTCTTCGTCCTGGCAGTCGCTTGGAGAGCATCGCGTGCAGCGCGTTCATCGAGCGCAGCGAGGTCGTGAGCACGAAACAACCCCCTTGGGTGATTTCGATCAGTTCCGCGATGCGCTCACCCGCACTGCTGGTGAACAGCGGATGGCCCGGCGGTGGCAAATCTTTGGGCGTGTATAGGAGCGCGTTTCGTGCAAAGTCGAAGGGCGAATCGAGCACGAGCTCGGTCACCGCCACGGTATCGCCGGTCAACCCGATGCGGGATCGGAAGAACGCGAACGGGCTGGCGTCGGGGTTGGTCTTGGACGGCGCGATCGACAACGTCGCAGAGGTCAGCACCACCGCGGGCACGCTCTCGAAAATTCGCGCGCGCAATACGTGCGATAGGTCGACGGGCGTGGAACTGAGCGCTGCCGAGCGCGCGCCCATGTCGAACCAGGTGATGCGACCCGGCGCGCCGCTGACAATTGCACCCAAATCCTCGCGCGCGAGCTGTGCGCGCCCTTCCACACCCTTGAGCGCCTCGAGCGCCGCGCTTGCCACGCGCTTGGCTCCGGGCGCGTTCAGCACGCCGCGCCCGGAGGCCGCTGCGGCCGCGGCTCCGACCGCTTCGAGCGCGTTGTCGAGCGCGTGATAGCGCTCTTCGAGCGAGCCCTTCCACGCATCGCGCGCGAGCGTGATGCGCGCATCTTCGCCGTGCGTGCGGCGTCCGAGTTCGGTCCACAAAGCCTCCGCTGCAGCGCGCGCGTTGGCCAGTGTCGGCGACTTGGGCCCCGATGCGAACAGCGGATCGCCGGCTCCGACGACCGTCAGCGCGCGTTCCGCGTCGCCCAACAGGCGCTCGAGACGCGCGCGAGACACGCGCATGCCGAAAAAGTCCGTGGCAATGTCTTCGAGCTGATGCGCTTCGTCGAAGATCACGGCGTCATAGTCGGGAATGACGCGCGCCGGGTGCGGGCCGCGCAGCGCCAGATCCGCGAAAAATAGGTGGTGATTGACGACCACCAACTGCGCCGCTTCCGCCTCGCGTCGCATGCGGGTCACGAAGCATTCGTTGAAATACGTGCAGCTGGCGCCGAGCCGGGTTTCACTCGAAGAGCCGACCTCGCGCCGCAATGGATCGTCCTCGCGAATACCGGCAAGCTCCGCCAAGTCTCCCGATTCGGTCTCTCTCAACCAGTCGTCGAGAATGGCGAGCGAGCGCGCGTGTCGCGGCCTCAGACTCTCTTCGCTGGCGCGGAACTCGGCGAGCCGCCGCCGGCACAGGTAGTTCGAAATGCCCTTCATCAACGCCGCGCGCACGGGCACCCCCAACGCGCGCTCGATGAGCGGCAAGTCCTTCCAAAAGATCTGCTCTTCCAACGCGCGCGTGGCGGTCGAGACGATTACCTTTTTGCCGCTGAGCAGCGCGGGGACCAGATAAGCGAGGCTCTTGCCAGTGCCGGTGCCAGCCTCGCAAATCAACACCCGCTCGCTCTCGAGCGCGCTCTGCACGGCGCGCGCCATGTCGATCTGCGCCGGGCGAGCCTCATACGCGGGCAGGCTGCGCGCGAGAGGGCCATCGGGCCCCAATAGCTCCGCGGCGGACGTCATTCGAAAGGCCGGCTACCCGTCCTTGGGGGGGTCGCTACCGTCCTCGACGTCCAAATACTTGAGGCCGACGATCTGCCCGTCCGCCTCGTCTTGCAACCACACGACACTTGCGCGGCGCGGCGCGGCGACCTCTTCGTCGCTGCCACCGACGGTGAGTTCGTATTCGATTCCTTGAGCCAACGAATCCTCGACGATCGCGCGGATCCCACCGCGACTGACGTTCAGCGTCCAACCGTGGGTCTCGAAGCCCGCGCAGCGAACGACCACGCGCTCCGACGCCTCGAAGCGCGCGCCGCCGGCATGCCGACGCGGCGCTCGAATCTCACCGTCAGGAGTGTTTGGGGGTTTTTCGCGCGTCACGGAATTCCGCGGACGTTAGCACGGGCGCGAGGAGCACGGTGCGGACCCGGGCAAGCTGGATGGGTACCGCTGCCGTATGGGTAACTGCAGCTGTCGTCGACCTTGACGCTCGGTAGTAGTTCCGCGTACGGTTCCGGTTGTTTTTACGGCTGCTCGCCCCGATATGTCGCCACCAACCCCGAGTGAGCTGAAAAAGCTCCTGCTCGCCGAAGGCTTCGAGGTCTATCGCACCCAGAGCGATCAGATCGTCCTTGCGGACCGCGTTCGGGACAATCTGATCATGGATAGTGGCGTCGCCGCGCGCTTTGGGGACGTGCGCTGCGTGCGGTTCATAGTTCGCGCGCAAGCTTCTGACTTCCCGAATGATTCGACCTCGACCATTTTCGATCGCGCCCGCCAAATGGCAACGGACGCGTTGGGTCACGGGTACCGTGAAATCGGCGAAAGCAGCGTGGAAGTGCGCGATCCTGGGGATGATTCCCAGACTTTGGACGTTTGGCACGAAGTTGCCTTCGAAAAGGCACTGGCGAATGATGCAGAGCTGATCGCCGAGCTGCGCTACGCACTTTCCCTGGAAAAAACCGCGCCAGCTGAGCCGCGACGCTAGCGTTTCTCGAATTTTTCGGCTTTCGGGCGCATGGACCCGCCGCAGTGAGCGTGGTATTTGCCGCGCCCTTCACGCTGCAGCTCGAGGCTCGCAGGTTGGTTCGCGCTGAAAGTTTTTAGACCATGCTCAGTATCTTCCGAGGCGGCGGTATCTCCCAGGTTCTGGTCGGAGGCATCGCATTTTCGATCATCCTAGTCTTCGCGCTTGAGTTTCGCGCGGGCAGAAGCGGCCCCACTGCCAGCTTGAAGAAGGAGTGTGCCATCGAGCTCAAGGGCGATTGTATCGATCCCAAAGAGTACTACGCCGCGTACGGCCTGGTGATGCGCAACATCAACCCGAACGCTTCCAAACAACTCGGGCTGCGCAAGAAGGCGCTCGACGGGTTGGTCGAGCGCGAGCTGTTGGTGAACGACGCCAAGCACCTGGGCATTGGAGCCAGCGAGGCCGACGTAGAAGCCGAGCTGTTCAATGGCCGCGCGCACTTGTCCATCCCCGCGGTCGACACACTTGGATTGAGCGCTCAGCTCGGCCTGTGTCGCTACGCGGAAGACGGCCGCGGCTGCGAGCCCGGCGGGGACACCATGGTCCGCTATTTGCGAGTCAAGCGCACGGCGGATGACCCGTTCGACTACGCGCTTTACGAGCGCGAAGTGCGAATGTTGGCCAATCGCGGCCCGAAGGAATTCAAGGAGATGCAGCAGCGCGAACTGATCGCGGCCCGCATGCGCGACTTGATCCGCGAACCGGTGCGCGTCTCCGAAACCGAAGCTTTTGCTCTCTATGATCAAGCGCGCAGCACGGCCACCGTGCGCAGCGCGATCCTCACGCGCGATTGGTTCGCCAAGTACACGCTCGACTCGAGCGCCGCCGCGGTCGACAAGTGGGCCGCCGAAAACAAGACCTTGGTCGACGCTTCGTGGGAGACGGACAAGGCCAACTTCACCGCCGGCTGCTCGCCGACGCGTGAAATCGTGTTCGAAGTCGGCCCGGGTGCCAACGACGAGGACCGCGCTGCGATCCGCAAGAAGCTCGAAAGTGCGCGTCAGCGCATCACCGGCGGCGAATCGTTCGGCAGCGTTGCGCGTTCGGTGAGTGAAGGGCTCACCGCGGTGCAGGGCGGTGAGCTCGGTTGTGTCGGCGCGAGCTACGGGGTGGGCAGCGAGGAAGTGGCCAAGGCCGCCTCTGCGCTCAAACCGGGCGAAATTTCGGGAATTATCGAGACGCCGCGCGGCATGCACCTGCTGCAAGTCGACGCCAAGCTGGACGCCGCGAACCTGGAGGCGTTTGGCCGCCACTACGTCGCTCGCAAATTGTACGTGCACGCGGCGGGCGATGAGCAGGTGAAGGCTTTTGGTGAAGAGCTGATTCGTCGCACCAAAGCCGGCGCCAAGCTCGAGGACGCGCTCGAAGCGCAACTCAACGCGCTCTTGCCCGCCGGCGCAAAGAAGCCGGGTCAAGACAAGGCGCCCGAGCTGCCGGCGCTCGTCGCGTTGGATCGCCCGCGCATCGAAATTTCGGCGCCCTTCCCGTCCTCCGGCAATCCGCTGCCGCAGGTGACGCCGAAAGAACCTCTCGCCGCGCGAGCCTTCGAGTTGAAGAACCCTGACGACGTCTGGGAAACTCCGATCCAAACCAGCGAAGGCG
>Ga0164241_10001571_pt1 | contig 27502 bp, 34 predicted proteins | sample OricomyardsoilBY_FD_108780 | JGI IMG/M metagenome (GOLD analysis project Ga0164241, IMG submission 108780) | Backyard soil microbial communities from Emeryville, California, USA - Original compost - Back yard soil (BY) | ecosystem: Environmental > Terrestrial > Soil > Unclassified | place: USA... | reverse complement strand
GCTTCATCGCGGCCACGGCCATCGAGATAGCGGGCGGTCTCTTCCACCAGCGCCATGCCTTCGTCGAAGGTGCGATCAAACATTGCCGAGCCTGCGAAGGCGCGCATATCGAGCGCGGCATCTGTCGTGCCTGTGTCTTTACCATCAGCCGTCATCGGCGAAATCCCCGGCAATTACTTCGACGCAGACGCTACCAAGTGCGGAGCGGCGCGAGAAGCCCGAAAGCTGCGATGTGCACATTGCAGCGCACATCTTCTGCAATAATGGCTAACGGATGATTCCGTTCACCTTAACGATGATGTGTGCCGTTTGAGAGTGTTAACGCTTGAACACCGCGTCTGCCGCGGATTTGGTGTGCCGCCGTGACTCAATCCCGGTCTTGCAGCGCGCGATCTCTGCTTCGAGGGCGGTGATGCGGTCTTCCAGTTCATGTTCGGAAAGATGCGATAAATCCTGCCCCAAAACGATCTCGGTAGGTTTTTTGCGGGGGGGCAAATCTTCAGGATCGGCTATCATGCGGGAACCTTCGTGAAGGCGGCGTCAGTCTCTGTTACAGTATGGCAAGGATGCAAGAGTGAAAGTGGAACAGCAATGAAGGCCATTCAGGTTGAGCGTGCGGGCGCGGAGATTAAACTTGTTGTCGGGGAGATCGCGCGACCCGAGCCACGCAGCGGCGAAGTGCTGATTAAAGTCGCGGCAGCGGGAATCAACCATGCCGATCTCATTCAGGCCAAGGGCGGTTATCCGCCGCCGCCCGGCGCGCCTGATACTCTGGGGCTCGAAGTTTCGGGCGAAATCGTCGCGCTGGGGCAAGGTGTGACCGCGTGGAACATTGGCGATTCGGTCTGTGCGCTGCTCGGCGGCGGCGGCTATGCTGAATATGCCGCTGTCTCGGAACTCTGTGTGTTGCCGGTGCCGCGCGGTGTGTCGCTGATCGAGGCGGCGGCGCTGCCGGAGGTGCATTTCACCGTCTGGACCAATCTGATGGATGCGGCGCGGCTGGCGCCGGGTGAGCGTGTGCTCATTCACGGCGGATCGAGCGGGATTGGCACCGCCGCGATCCAGCTTTGTGCCGCGCGCGGGCACCAGGTGTTCGCCACCGCGGGCAGCGCGGAGAAATGTGTGGCCTGCACCGATCTGGGTGCTGCGCGCGCGATCAATTATCGCGACGAGGATTTTGTCGAGGTTGTGAAAGCGGCGACCGATGGCAAGGGGGTTAACGTCATCCTCGACATGGTGGGGGGCGATTACATTGAGAAGAATTTTCGCGCCGCCGCGATCTGGGGCCGGATTGTCAACATCGCCTTTCAGAAGGGCATGGTGGGGCAAGTCAATTTTGCGCCCATGTTAATGAAGCGGTTGAGCCTGATGGCCACCACTTTGCGGGCCCGCAGCGATGCTGAAAAAGGCGTCATCCGCGATGCGCTGGCGCGCGAGGTCTGGCCGCTGATCGAGACGGGGAAAATCCGCCCCGTGGTGGACCGGGTTTACCCGCTGGCCGAGGCGGAGGCGGCCCATGCGCGGGTGGCGGCGAGCGGGCATATCGGCAAGCTGCTGCTGACGCCGTAATCCTCTAGAGCGCGTTTTATTTGAATTGAATCGGATGCGCGCTCTAGAGCCTTGAATTGTCGCTCTTTCTTATGCCGAACCGGCCTCCACTTCGGCGGAAAACGCTCTAGCCAAAGGGTCGTGGGACAGCTAAAAGGGCCGCCTTCCTCGACATATGGATGGTTCGAGCAAGGGGACGGGGCCCGACGGCCTTGCCCGGGAAAGGAAAAACCTATGTCCGACAAGCCGCTTATGCCCAAAGCGACCGCCGTGTGGCTGGTCGATAACACCTCGCTCACCTTTGAGCAGATTGCCGATTTCTGCGGGCTGCACCCGCTGGAAGTCAAAGGCATCGCCGATGAGGATGTGGCCAAGGGCATCAAAGGGCAGGACCCGGTGGCCTCTGGCCAGCTGACCCGTGAGCAGATCGAAACGGCGGAGAAAAGCACCAAGGCGCGCCTGAAAATGGCTCCGCCGAAATACAAGATTCCGCCGGTGAAGCTGAAAAAGGCCCCGCGCTATACCCCCGTCTCCAAGCGGCAGGACAAGCCGGATGCGGTGTACTGGATTTTGCGCAATCACCCGGAATTCGGGGATGCGGACATCATCAAACTGATCGGCACCACCAAGGCGACGATCCAGAAAATCCGCGAGCGCTCACACTGGAACGCGACGAACATCAAGGCGGTGGACCCGGTGACGCTGGGCCTGTGCTCGCAGCTTGAACTCGATCTGGCGGTGTTGCGCGTCAACCAGAAGGTTGAGCGGCAGGCCAAGCGCGCGGCGCGCCAGGGCGGCACGCTACAGCCGGTCGACGATATGGCGGGCATGGCCGCGCCTGCCGATGACGCAGACGCCGAGATCGAGGCCGACGAAGAAGCCTGATCGTTTTCGCGTCGCCGCCCTCTCCTCAGGGCGCAGGCGCAACGCTTGGTCTGTCTTCATCTTCCGGGCCGCGCGGGTCTAGCTCCAGCGCAGTGGGGGAAGCCTGTTGCGGCATGGGCAGGAACGCCTCGCGATAGGCATCGAGCGCGGGCTCCTGCTTGCGGATGCGGTAGAGCGTGAACAGCGCGAAGAACATATGAATGGTCGCGGTGTAGTAGAACAGCGCCTGTGTGCCAGCCCGCGCGGTGACCAGCGCGGCAAGGATGGGGCCCGCGACCGAGGCCAGTGAATTGACCAGCAACAGCGTGGCCGACGCTTCGACAAAAGCAGTGCGCGGCAGCCGGTCATTGGTGTGGGCCACGGCAAGGCCATAACACGGCATGGCGGTCATGCCGAAGGCGGTGACCAGCACGAGGGTGAGCGGCACGTTAGGGCCACCGAAGGTGGCGAGCGCCACACCGGCGGCGGCAGCGCAAAAGGCGACGCCGACGATGACGATGCGCCGATCCATTTTGTCGGAGAGGCGGCCCAGCGGCATCTGTACCAGTGCCCCGCCCAGCGCCAATGCGCACATGAAGGCCGCGAGCAGGCCCTGATGCAGATCATGCGCCTGCGCATAGACGGGGGCCAACGTCCACACCGCGCCATTGGCAAGACCAACACAGATGCAGCCCATGACGCCTACAGGGGCAAGCCTGAACAGGCGCAAGGGGCGCAAACTCGGTACAGGCGAAGGTTTTGGCTGGGGCAGGCGCGTGAGGCCCATGGGAATGAGCGACAGCGCAAGAAACATGGCGGCGAGATTGAACAGCGAGAAACTTTGCGCGCCGCCCGCGATCAACAAAGCCTGACCGATGATGAGGCCGGTGAAATTGACCGTGAGATAGGAGGAGAAGATTCGACCGCGCGTTTCGTTGGTGGCGCGGTCGTTGAGCCAGCTTTCGATCACCATATAGAGATTGGCGGCGGCAAAGCCGATGGTGGCGCGCACCATGGTCCAGAAAAATTCGTTGACGATGAGTGGCTGGGCGATGGCGGTGGCGGCGGCGAGGCCCGCTGCGACCGCGAAGGTGCGGCTGTGGCCAACACGCAGCAGAAGGCGCGGCCCCACAAAACAGCCGCTGAAGAAACCGGCATAATAGGCCGAGCCCATGATGCCGATGGCAAGGTCGCTGAAGCCTTCGAGATGGGCGCGGACGGGCGTGACCGTTCCCAGCAATCCGTTGCCGGTGAGGAAAATCAGCGTCGCCAGCAAAATGGAGGCGACCGGATAAAGATGGCGTCCCATGAAGAACCGGGGCTCAGACCGCGTATGAGCGTCTTATCAGACGATGTAGCGGGCCACCACAAAGCCGAGGACGATGATGACCAGAAAGCCGATCATCACCAGTTCGAGCCGCTTTTCGATGAAATGGCGGATCGGCTCGCCAAAATAGGCGATGAGCCCGCAGACAATGCCGAAACGGATGCCGCGGGTGATGGCGGAGAGCACCACGAACAGAAACAGGTTGTAGCCCGCAAAGCCCGACGCAATGGTCACCAGCTTGTAGGGGATGGGTGTTGCGCCCTTGATGAGGATGATCCAGGCGCCATATTCGGCATACATGGCGCGGAACGCATCGAGATCCTGGCCATAGCCATAGGCCGAGATCAGCCAGTGGCCCACGGAATCATAGAGCCAGGCGCCGATGGCATAGCCCGCAATGCCGCCCAGCACCGACCACAACATGCACCAGCCCGCCAGCAGCATGGCGCGTTTTCTGTCGGCCAGCGCCATCGGCACCAGCATCACATCGGGCGGAATCGGGAAGAACGAGGCTTCGGCGAAGGAGACACCGGCCAGCGCCATCCAGGCGTGGCGGCCTTCGGCATGGCGCAGCAACCAGAAATAGAGGCCCCTGAGCGGGCCCTTACGCGAGACCGTTTCTGTTTGGGCGGGGGACTGCGACATTCGCTGATCCGTCTGAAGGCGGGGCCTTCTAGCAATCGCGGGGGGCTTCGTCCATGTGGGGCTGGCATGTAGGCTGGCACGTGCGCATCGCCAGTTCGCCGCGCCACAGATGCTTGCCCGGTTGGGCCTTACTCTCTAGCGTTACGCGCGAAAAATCCGGCGACAGGAACAATGGCGAAGCGCAAGATAAAGACGGCGCGCACACGCGCGACAGCAAAACCGACACGCAAGACAAAAGCGCGCGCCACACCCCGCAAGGTCAAAAAAGCCGCCAAGCCCCGGGCTGTTCCCGCCAAAGCGCCGGTAAAAGCTAAAACAAAGCTGAAAGCTAAAACGAAGGCGAAGGTCACAGCCAGGCCGAAGGTTAAAGCCAAGGCGAAGGTCAAAGCCAAGGCGAAAACCGTCCGCAACGCTGTTGCCAAAGGGGTGGCCAAACCGGCGCCGAGACCTCAGCCCAAAAACGGCAAACGCATTTCGGCACGGCCGCGCAAATCGCTGGCGCGGCGCGCGCGCAATGATTTGCGCATCATGCCCAAGACGCAGCTCCATGTCGGCGCCAGCGTCTTTGATCGCGATCTCGACCGTAATGCCGCGAACTATCAGCCACTTTCACCGCTGACTTTTCTGGAGCGGGCCGCTGGCGTTTATCCCGACCGGGTTGCCATTGTGCATGGCGCGGCGCGCACCACCTATGCCGATTTTTATCGCCGTTCGCGCCAGCTTGCCTCGGCTTTGCGCAAAGCCGGTATTCGCAAGAACGACACGGTGGCGACGATGCTCGCCAATTCGCCGCCGATGCTGGAAGCCCATTATGGCGTGCCCATGGCGGGCGCGGTGCTCAATACGCTGAACACACGGCTCGATGCAGCGGCGCTTGCCTTCATGCTCGATCATGGCGAGGCCAAAGTGCTGATCGCCGACCGCGAATTTTCTGCCACCGTCGCCGAGATGCTGAACCTTGCCAAGGTGAAGCCGCTGGTTATTGACTATGACGATCCGCAATTTCCGCAAGACGGGGACGCGGTTTCAGCACTCAGCTATGAGGATTTTATTGCCGGGGGCGATGCGGAGTTTGCCTGGACGGGACCCGGCGATGAATGGGATGCGATTGCGCTGAACTATACGTCCGGCACCACGGGCAACCCGAAAGGGGTTGTCTATCATCATCGCGGCGCGGCGCTGATGGGCTATGGCAATATCGTGGCGGCGGGGATTGGCAATGCGCCGGTCTATCTTTGGACGCTGCCGATGTTTCATTGCAATGGCTGGTGTTTTCCGTGGTCGATCTCGGTCGTGGCGGGCACCCATGTCTGCCTGCGCTGGGTGCGGGCCAAGGCGATGTATGAGGCGATTGCCGAACATGGCGTGACCCACATGTCGGGCGCGCCGATTGTCATGTCCACGCTGCTCAATGCGCATGAGGACGAAAAACGCGCGTTCAAGCAACGGGTGCACTTTGTCACCGCTGCCGCGCCGCCGCCCGAAGCGATTTTGGCGGCGATGGATGCGGCGGGGTTTGCTGTCACCCATGTCTATGAGCTGACCGAAACCTATGGCCCCGCAGTCGTGAATGACTGGAAGAGTGAATGGGACGGGCTTGACGCGTCAGAGCGCGCCACGCGCAAAGCCCGCCAGGGCGTGCGCTATCACGCACTCGAAGGCCTGAGCGTGATGGACCCCGAAACCATGGAGCCGGTGCCCGCCGATGGCGAAACGCTGGGCGAAGTGATGTTTCGCGGTAATATTGTGATGAAGGGTTATCTGAAAAACGCAGCCGCGACGCGCGAAGCGTTTTCCGGTGGCTGGTTTCATTCCGGCGATCTCGGCGTGCTGCATGGCGATGGCTATATCCAGCTCAAAGACCGCTCCAAGGACATCATCATTTCGGGCGGCGAGAATATTTCGTCCATCGAGGTGGAAGACACGCTCAACAAACATCCATCCGTGATGTTTGCTGCCGTGGTCGCGCGGCCTGATGAGAAATGGGGCGAGACGCCTTGCGCGTTCATCGAGCGCAAGCGCGGCTTCGAGCAGGTGACTGAAGACGAGATCATCGCCTATTGCCGGGACAATCTTGCGCGCTTCAAGATTCCCAGACATGTCGTGTTCACGGAATTGCCCAAGACATCGACGGGCAAAATCCAGAAATTCAAGCTGCGCGAAATGGCCAAAGAGGTGCGCTGAGCTACTGCCGCGCGGACATATGCGCCCGCGCGGCACTTGCTGCGTTCCAAAACATCCTCAGCCTAGTGCAGGCTGATTCTGAGTCGTTCTATTTCGTCCCGGAGGCGGAGTTTTTGTTTTTTCAGCGCGGAGACCCGTGATTCATCCCATGTCGGGCGGGCAAGCTCCATTTCGATGCGCTGTTCGAGTTTTCTGTGTTTTTCGGAGAGTTCCTGGATATGCCCTGCTAGTGCCATCGGCTGCACCTCTCTCGGTTAAAGGCATGGCAGATTAGACCACCAACAATCGGTTCTGTCACCCGCTTTGAAGAGAATTGCCTTCTTTCACATTAATGGGAAAATTGCGGGCGCGACCCGCCTTCCAGAAAAGGCTGGCGCTTTTGGATGCAACAACCGACTGTTTGTCAGCAACGCTAAAAGTTTGAGGATTTTCCGGTAGATGACTCCGCCCCGGCAGATGACGGTCGCAGAAGAACAGGGTCTGAAAATCAAGCTGGTGGAGCTTGGTCAGGAACACCGCGCACTCGATGCCGCCATCGCCGCCCTGATCCAGACCGGGACCGGCGACCAGATTCAACTGACGCGGCTGAAGAAGCGCAAGCTACAACTGAAAGATCAGGTCACACAGATCGAAGACGCGCTGCTGCCCGATATTATTGCGTAATCAACATTATCGCGTCATCAACGGGCGCGTTTGTGCGCATACATCGCCTCATCGGCGCGGGCCATGGCGGTATCGGCGCTTTCACCCGGCTTCAATTCAAACGCACCATACGAAAACGTCATGTCTATCGCATTGCCGCGCCATTGCGTGGGCGAGGCTTTGAGGCGCTGGGCCAGCGCGTCGGCCTTGCGCATCGCCTGGTCCTGCGTGGCATGGCTCAGGATGACGCCGAATTCATCCCCCCCAAGGCGGCCCACAATATCGCTGTCGCGGACATTGGCGCCTAGAATTTCGGCAAAATGGGCCAGCACCGCATCCCCGCCGGCATGGCCGTGGGTGTCGTTGATCGTCTTGAAACCATCGAGATCGAAATAGATCAGGCTGGCGGGTGTGCCATAGCGATCGGAGAACGTGATGTAGCGCGTCAGCTCGCGCACAAAGGCACGGCGGTTGAGCAGCGGTAACAGGTGATCCTGATCGGCGGCTTTTTCGACATCGCCAAGCCGCGCCTTGGTTTGCTGCAATTCGCGGCGCAAGGATTCCACCTCGCCCATCAGCGTCATGATTGCGTCGCGCACCGAAGGGGTGAATTCGGATTCGGGGATGCCGAGCACACTGGCATTAGCAACCGTTGCGGGTGCCGGTTCGAGCACACCCGCCGCTTCGTTGCGGCGTGCATAGGCGGCTGCACCCACGGCGCGCGGACCGCTGCCTGCACTACTGCGTTCCACCTTCACGGGATGCTCCGGGATTCTGCCATGGATTCGGCGCTTAACTTTTGATTGAGGATGGTTCCTAAAGTGTTAACGACGGCGGAAATGCCACCTTTCGCCGCCGCATCCAAAGACTATAGTGAGTCGCTTCTTTGCGGTTCCTTACCAGTCAGACAGGAAGCTATGTCGTCTCCCCTCGTTGGAATCATTATGGGCAGCCAGTCCGACTGGCCGACTATGCGCCTTGCCGCCGCCATTCTGGAAGAACTGGGCGTGGCCCATGAAACCCGGATCGTCTCGGCCCACAGGACGCCGGACCGGCTTTTTGCCTATGCCAAGAGCGCGGCGGAGCGCGGGCTCAAGGTCATTATCGCAGGCGCAGGCGGGGCGGCCCATTTGCCGGGCATGGCGGCCTCGATGACCGCCCTGCCGGTTCTGGGCGTGCCGGTGGAAAGCCGGGCGCTCAAGGGCATGGATAGTTTGCTCTCCATCGTCCAGATGCCGGGCGGGGTGCCGGTGGCAACCTTTGCCATTGGCGAGAGCGGGGCGAAGAATGCCGGACTCCATGCTGCCGCCATTCTGGCGCTGAGCGATGCGGGGCTGGCGGCGCGGCTTGCCAGTTGGCGCGCCCGGCAGACCGATTCTGTGGCCGAAATTCCACAATGAGCGCGCACAAAGCACTTATCGCCCCCCTAGCTCCGGGGGGCACGGTCGGGATTCTGGGCGGCGGGCAACTGGGCCGGATGCTGGCGATGGCGGCGGCGCGGCTGGGGCTCAAGAGCCATATTTATTCCGATACGGCGGATGCCCCGGCCTTTGAGGTGGCGGGGGCGCACAGCCATGCCGCGTATGACGATGAAGCGGCGCTGGCGGGCTTTGCTGCGGCTTGCGATGTGGTGACCTTCGAATTTGAGAATGTGCCGAGTGCGACGGCGGAATTTCTGGCGCGCCATGTGCCGGTCAATCCGGGGCCGCACGCCCTTTCCATCTGTCAGGACAGGCTGGCGGAGAAAAGCTTTGTCGCGTCGCTGGGCTTGAAGACACCGGTCTTTGCATCGGTAGATCGCGCGACAGATGTGGATGACGCGCTGGCGCGGGTGGGCGTGCCGTCTGTGCTGAAGACCTGCCGCATGGGTTATGACGGCAAGGGGCAGGCTAAGATTGGGAGCGCGGCGGACATTGCGGCGGCGCTGGAGCGTTTCAAAGGCGCGCCTGCGATTCTGGAATCCTTTATCGACTTTGCGTTTGAAGCCTCGGTGATTGCGGCGCGCGGGAGCGATGGCTCTTTTGCGGCCTTTGATCCGCCGGAGAATGCCCATGAGAACCATATTCTCAAACGCTCGACGGTGCCGTCGCGGCTGACGCGGGCGCAGGAGGACGAGGCCAAGACAATCGCGCGGCGGATTGGCGATGCGCTCTCTTATGTCGGCGTGTTTGCGGTGGAGTTGTTTGTGACGCGCGATGGGGCGCTGATTGTGAACGAGATTGCGCCGCGGGTGCATAATTCCGGGCATTGGACCATGGAAGCCTGCGTCATCGGCCAGTTTGAACAGCATATCCGCGCGGTTGCGGGCTGGCCTTTGGGTGATGGCGCGCGCCATGCCGATGCGGTGATGGAAAATCTCATCGGGGCGGAAGCTGAAGACTGGCTTGCGCTGGCCACGCGCGGCGGGGCGCTGCATCTTTATGGCAAGGATGCGGTGCGCGCGGGGCGCAAGATGGGGCACATCACCTGGCTGACGCCGAAGCGCAGAGATTAAGCTGATGGGCCGCGATTGAGGCGGTTCAGAAAGTCTTCGAGCGAGGGGAATTTCGCCACTTCTTTTTTGGCATGGGCTTTGAGTTTTTCGAAATTCATCACGTCCTGAATGCGGCGGTCGAGAAATTCGCGCGTCGCGCTTTCATCTTCGCTTGTATCGCTGAACCAGCGCAGCAAGGTGGCGGACAGGACGCCCGCGAGGATGCCGCGCTTGGTGTAGAAATTGAAATCGGTCGCGGTGTCGCCGACGGCGCGCCACATTTCATCGACCGTGCGCCACAACAGTTTCGCGCCCAAAGCGGCGTTGGGCGGCAGCGTGAGAACGGCGGCGGCTCTGCGCGCGGCTTCCTTGTGGGGACGCAGGGCATCGAGCCTTGCAAGCACCGCGGCGCTGATGCGGTCGCGGATGCGCATGGCGGCAATATCCTGTGCGGCCAAACGCTCCAGCATCTGCTGATCGGCAAGGGCGGAAAAATCTTCCAGCAGGTCGAGCGCGCCTTTGGGGTAGAGCCGGGCGCGGGTGGGCGCATCTATGCCTGCCTCATCGCCCGCGCGGCCGAGCAGCTCATCGGTGAAGCCATCGAAGGCGATATGGGGCAGGGCCGCTTGCAGCAGGCGGGCTTTCAGGGCGGCATCTTCCGGGGAGGGGGTGTCTGTCATGCGTCGGAGACCTTCACCCAGTGTTTGGTTTCGCTTTCGAAGATCAGCTTGGTCAGGTCGGTCATCCGCTGGGGATAGAGAATGCCGTCCAGATGATCGCATTCATGCTGGACGACGCGGGCGTGAAAACCTTTGGCGGTGCGCATGATCTGGCGGCCCATCGTGTCGAAGCCACGATAGCGGATATGGGCGGCGCGTTCGACATAGCCGCGCAGGCCCGGAACCGAGAGGCAGCCTTCCCAGCCGCCCTCGGTTTCCGGCCCCATGACCTCGATTTCGGGGTTGATGAGCACGGTCAGCGGGGCGGTATGATCGAAGCGTTCGGCCTCGCTCAGCCCCTCGCTGCGCCCTTCGGGGGCCTGAAACACCACCACCCGCAAAGGGACATGGACCTGCGGCGCGGCGAGGCCCGCACCATTGGCATCGGCCATGGTTTCGACCATCGAGGCGATCAGACGCCGGATGATCGGCGCGGTCGGATCCATGATGGATTGCGCCTTTTGGCCGAGTACCGGATGGCCCATGCGGGCTATTTTGAGAATTGGCATGTGGCGAATATGAGCGCGGGGGGCCCGCCGGTCAAAGCGACCGAATGGTTGTGGGCGACGCGGACGCCATCCATTAAGTGGCTGATTTATATGGAATTTAATTTTGGCGCCGGGATTTATGTTGCCTGCCACCGGTAACGGGCCTCGCCGCAGGGCCTTTGAAGTGTGGGAATCGCGCCGATCCGGGCCGAGAAAGGGCCGGATAAGGCGGTGGGCGGGATAGACAGGGAAAACCGCGTCTGTTATCACCCGCGCCCTCGACACTACCCCCTATGGAATGCCTTTAGGAGTTGCCTTTGCAGATCATCGTCCGCGACAATAATATCGATCAGGCGCTCAAGGCGCTGAAGAAGAAGATGCAGCGCGAAGGCATCTTCCGCGAGATGAAACTGCGTGGCCATTATGAAAAGCCGAGCGTGAAGCGCGCCCGTGAACGGGCCGAGGCGATCCGCCGGTATCGCAAGCTGCAGCGCAAGCGTTTGCAGCGCGAAGGCGTGTTGCCGCGCTAAGCCGCTTTTGCTTTTACGCATATGGGCCGCCTTTCGGGCGGCCTTTTGCGTTTTGGGGGCGTGCCCAGAACTGTAATCACTGGGTACAGTTTGCAGGACGAAACGCTGCATTAACCGCGCAGAGCCATGCTAATCGCGGATTGGAATGACTTTTGCTTATATTGGCGTGGGTAATTGGTAGCGCCGTTACAAGGCGCACTTAAGAAGGTAGTTCTTACGATGCGTTGGTACAAAAATCTTGCATTCGCAGCCCTTGGCTTTGTGGCCCTTGCCGGAGCAACGCCAGCCTCGGCAACGATCGCTGGCACGACCTATACGGGCCTAAATTATTCATCGCCGTTTGGATCCGCGCATAAGACGCAGGTCACGGCTGACATCAACACCTATCTGGGTTTGAACGATGTGGTCTATCTCGGTCGCCTCGATAAGAACGGCTTTGACGCGACCGCTATCCTGAATAGCACGGGCGCCGCATTGAGCGGCGTCGGCTTGCTTGCTAGCACAGGCACCTGGACCTTTACCCAAGGCAGCACGACCTATGAGATCGTCGCGCTTGAAGTGAGCACAGGTGGCAAAAGCAAGGTCTATGCGTTGACGGACCCGGCGCTGACTGGCATCTGGAATACGAGCGATCTCTCGAACAAAGGTCTCTCACATCTGGATTTCTTTGCACGCAAGATTGTCCGCGCACCTGAGCCTGCAACGCTGTTGCTGTTCGGCGCTGGCCTTGCTGGTGTTGCAATGCGCCGTCGCAAGCGCGTCTGAAAATTCAAAGCCGTATGATTGCTGACAGCCGCTGGCGCGAAAATCGCCAGCGGCTGTCAGCATATTTTACATCTCGCGTCAGGCACCGCGCGCGTTCAACCCGCAACATCCTTAATCGCAAGCAATAACAACGGATTGGAATGAGGCTGCAAAAGTCGGCACGCAACTTGCTGACAAACACACGTAGGACGAACAGACATAGCTAGACTTAAGCAAAGGATATGGAATGAAAAAGATCTTCGGCGCGCTATTTGCACTTGCGCTCGGTGTTACCGGCGTCTGCGCAAGTGCGAGCGCTTCTCCCATAGGCCTGAGCGGGCCGTGGGCCTCGACAGTGACCCCGGCAAATCCGGCGACGTTTGATCCGCTGCATATCGGCGGCACGGTGCTCGGCCTCACGCTCGCGCTGGGCGAGAATGTGGATTACATCGGCAGGCTCTCCAGCGATGCTGTGGTGTTCAACCCGCTTCAATCGGGCCTTGCGGGCGCATCGCTCAGCGGTACCGGGCTTGGCGGCAAGACTGGCAGTTGGACCTTTGTGTCGGGCGCGGATGTCTATGAGATTGTCGCGGTCGAAATTGATGCGGGCAATGTTCTGGGCTTTGGTCTGGGCAAGATTTATCTCACCAACCCCATTGCCAATTCGGGCAACTGGGACACCAGTGATTTCGGCATTGGCCGCTTTCACCCCAATCTCAACTATCTCGATTTCTATGGCGTGAAGGTCGGCTCGGCGGATGTGCCCGAACCGATGACGCTGCTGCTTGTCGGCGGCGGTCTTGCCATGGTGATCCGCCGCAAGAAGCGCGCTTAAATCACTCACCAATAAGGTGTGAAGAACCCGCGGCCGCAACGCCGCGGGTTTTTTAGTGCCTGCGCACCAGCTTGCGCAGCAACGCGCCTAGCCGGGGCGGCCGTTCGGCGGTCAGCACATGGGCGGCGAAGACGCGGCCCATCTGGAGCACCAGCACGACCGTGGTGACGAGCATCAGCACCGTAGCACCGATCATTTCGAACATCGGCGGGTGCCAGGGCAGGCGAAACATCAGGAAGAACGGTGTGTAGATGGGAATCCACGACAACACCGTAGCAATGGTGCCGTTGGGATCGTGCAGCAGCGCGGGCATCATGATGAGCGGGGCCATCACCAGGATCATGGTCGGGCCGACAAGGGCCTGCGCATCCTGGATGGAGGTCGCCATCGAGCCGATGGCGAGAAAGATCGAGGCATAGATCAATAGGCCGCAGATGAAACAGAGCAGCAGCATCGGCAGCAGGCCGGTGGAAAAAATGCTGAAAAGGATACTGCCGATATTGGCGGCGGCGCCGGGCAGAAAGATCGCTGCGCCGCCGATCAGCATCGCCGCCCAGAGGACCAGCGTCAGCAGCGACGCGGCAGCGGCACCCAGAAGTTTGCCGGTCATGAATTCGACCGGCGTGACACAGGAGAGCATCACCTCGACAATGCGGCTGGATTTCTCCTCGATCACGCCGGAGAGCAGCGCGCCTGCATTCATGAAGATGGTGAGCAGCAGCAGGAAGGCGAGCACGGCGGGGGCATAGATGCGGGCCTGATCGGCCAGCGAGACCTGATGATTGCCGCTGCTCGCCGCCGGATCGAGGGAGCGCAGTCGCGCCGAGGGTTTGAGCGTTTCGGGCGCGACAGTGGGCGCAATTTCCGCCAGCACCTGACGGCGCAGCTCATCGGTCAGCGCGCGTTGCACGAAATGTTCAAGCTCCGGATCGCTGGCATTGATGCTCCAGAATTCGGCTTCAGGAGCTGTTTTCGCGCCGGAGAAGCCGTGCGGCACCAGCACCACCGCATAGAGCGCGCCATGCCCGGAAAGTTGTGCGTCGGCTTTTCGGGGAAAATCGGATGGCGGTGATTTTTCCAGCGCGCCGGGCAGTTCGAACCTGAAGCGGGGGCGCGGCGGCTCAAACGCCTGTCCGGTTGTGCGCCACGGAGAAATGCGCGCGCGCACGCCATCCACGCCGCCGGATTTGCGAAACTGCGCGAGCGCCGCGGCATCACCGGAGGGCGCATCCAGCATGGCGGCGAGCGCGGGGATTTTTACGCGCAACGCGGCCATGTCGATATTGGCGGCGGCGTAATCGGAAAGGGCATCACGCTCGGCCCCTTCGGTATCATCGCGCACGGCTTTGGCGATGGCGAAGGCGAATGCGCCGCCGGTGCGATCCACCACCGTGAAGCTGCGGGTGGGGGTTTTGCTTTCGATCCATTGCGGCACCACTCCGCCAATCACTACCCAGACCGGGAACATCAGCAGTGAAATGATGAAGCCGCGGCGGGTGACGTATTTCAGAAATTCCGAGCGGGCGACAAGCAAAGCGCGGGTCATGGGTTTTGCGCCTCTGCACCGGCGAGGGAGACGAACACATCCTGAAGGCTGGGTTCGGAGAGATCGAAATAGGTCAGCGCGATGCGCTGCTCAAAACAGGCGGAGAGCAAATCGGCGCCATCAGACCCTTCGCGCAACGCGATCTCCCAATGGGGATGATCTGGGCCGGGGGCGGCGACATCGGCGACGAAGGCGAGATTGCGCAGGAAACCGAGATCGGCGGCAGCGCCGATGCGGGCTTTGCGTGGCAGAAGGCGGTGCGCTGCTTGAAGCGTGCCGTCGAACACTTTGGCACCGCGCGCCAGGATCACCAGATGGTCACACAATCGTTCGGCCTGCTCCATCGAATGGGTCGAGAACAGGATCGTCTTGCCCTCATGGGCGAGGCTGCGAATGGCGGCTTCAAAGCTCTGGCGATTGAGGGGATCGAGGCCGGAGAACGGCTCATCCAAAATCAGCACATCGGGGTCATGCGCCAGCGTGGCGATGAAGGCGACTTTTTGCGCCATGCCTTTGGAGAGACCCTCGACGCGGACGCGGGCGAAGTCTGACAGGCCGAAACGCTCCAGCATGGCATGGGCGCGGGCAAAGGCGGTGCGGCGGTCGAGCCCTTTGAGGCGTGCGAAATAGGCGATCACGCTGTCGGCCCGCATACGCTTGTAGAGGCCACGCTCTTCGGGGAGGTAACCGATGCGGTGGCGCACCTCGCCGGGGCTTTGGCCGAGAATGTGCAAACTGCCAGCATCGGGCTGCACCAGCCCCAGCATCATGCGCAAGGTTGTGGTCTTGCCCGCGCCATTGGGGCCGAGAAAGCCGAGGATGCGGCCCGCCGCGTGGGAAAAGGTGAGATCGCGCACGGCGGTGAATGCGCCGAAGCGTTTGCTGACATGGCTGAGGTCGAGCGCGGGGCCCATGATTTCGCCTGATCCTCCCTTTGCCAGCCAAATTGCCGGACAGAGTGGGGGCTTCGGTGCCCGCAACGCCTTGGTGCACCCAACTTAAGGGCAAGACGAGTCTTGTTTGGCGCGATAGCTAAAAAGCGCTGAAAAAGAGAGAGGCCGCATGGGCTGGATGCGGCCTCTCCTCAAACACGCAAAGGCCGGGGGGATTATTGGCCTTGCGCGACTGAACTGCTTTCCGGCTCGAAGACAACTTTGCGGCTGTCGGCGATCTGCTTGCCGACATAGCTCGTGCCTTTGGCGCTGAGCAGGGCAATGGTGTCGCCATTGGCCGATTTGAGGGTCAGCTTGCCGGGGGCGGCGCTCCAGCGCGCGATCCGCGAGGTGGCGACCGGGCAATCCTGCCCCGGAATAGCGGTGCCGGTGGCGTCGGACGTATCGGCATTGAGGGTGACGACGCATGGCCCATCCACCGCGCCGACAGCGACCTTCCAGGCGCCTGAGACGGGGGCGGCCTCAGCGGCCACGGAGCCTGCGAGGAGCAAGGCGGCCGAAAGGCCAAGGTGGCTAATCTTTATCATGTGAATGTTTCCTTCAGGATTTTCTATTCAACAAAATAGAGCCTCTCCGGCCCGTCGACAAGAGCATAATTGCTTAGAAGCCGAGCGGATTATCGCACCCCGCCGCCTGAAAATGGCGGAATTGGGCGATTTTTGCTCCACCCTGCATTCCGCGAAGCCAAGCCATGCGTGGCACGCGAAGCTGACTGGGCCTATGCTGGCCTGCCACCTCAAGGGTTTGCCATGGATATTGAGGTCTTGAGCCCCGCCATCGGGGCGCGCATCACGGGCGTGGATCTGTCAGCGGCGTTGAGCGATGGCGACATCGCGGCGATCCGCGGAGCGTTGCTCGCCCATCAGGTGATCTTCTTTGAGGACCAGCATTTCAGCGCGGGTCAGCATCGCGATTTCGCGGCCCGCTTTGGCGCGCTGCATACCCACCCGCTTTATCCGGGCGTGGAGGAGGCCAAAGAACTTTTTATTCTCGACAATCATGCGGGCAATCCGACCGACAATGATGCCTGGCATACTGATGTCACCTTTATCGAGACCCCGCCGATGGGCTCGATTCTTTATGCCAAACATTTACCGCCCAGCGGCGGCGATACGATCTGGTCGAATATGCGTGCCGCCTATCTTGGTCTGTCGGCGCCGTTTCGCGACTTTCTTAAAGGGCTCGATGCGGTGCATGATTTTGCGCGCGGCTTTCCGGCGACCGGTACGGTGGCCAGAGCGGCAGGCGATGACAAACATGCCAAGGCGCGCGCCGAACATCCGCCCGTGGTGCATCCGGTGATCCGCACCCATCCGGAAACGGGTGAGGACGGGTTGTTTGTCAATTACGGTTTCACCTCACGCATATTGGGCGTCAGCCGCAAAGAGAGCGCGGCGATTTTGAAGCTGCTGCATGAACACATTCAACAGCCCGAATATCTGGTGCGCTGGCGCTGGACGCCGAATGCGGTCGCCTTTTGGGACAACCGCGTGACGCAGCATTATGCGGTGAACGATTATCTGCCGGAGCGGCGCATCATGCACCGTGCGACCATCATGGGCGACAAGCCGTTTCAGGCGGCGCGGGTGAAACGCGCACAGGCGGCAGAGTAATCAGAAACGGAACGAGACGTTGATGGCACCGAATTCATCGTGCCCGTGCTGGGTGTCGAACTCCTTGCTGCGGATGACGTGGGTATAGGTGATCCGCGTGCCGCCCAATGTGATTGCGGCGCCGAATTGCAGATCGCCCACCAGCGGTTTTTTGGAGACGTTGCGACTATCCTGAAAGCTGTTGCCATCCAGAAAAATATTGCGGGCAATGGCGCGGCCATCGACACCGGCAAAGACATAGGCCCCGATCGGGCCGTTTTCGCCGCGTTCAAAAAAATTGGAGCCGGGCGAACTTGGATCAATGCGGATCGGGCCATAATCATCGGGCACGTTCCAGCCAAAGCGCGCCATGGCGCCCGCATTGACATAGTCATAGACATTGCCGACCGCGCCGCCGATATGCGGATCGAGATCGAACTGGAAGCCGAGAATGGTGGGCGCACGCCAGCGCCAGGAATGCTCGTAGGTGATGTTGACCGCGGGCTCGTTGCGCAACTGATAATGCCAGCCCATCGGCTTGCGATCATTGATGATGCGATGGATGAAGGTCTGGCTTTCCTGCGCCAGTGAGGCAGGGCCTATCACGCCAAGCTGAACCTGCAACTGATCGAGGCCAGTGCCACTGCGATCAATCACGCCGATGCCACCATAGAGAAAGCCGGCATAGGGGCGCTGATCGAGCGGTGGATTGGGAAGCGTAATATCGGGCGGGGTGTAGATGTTTTGCCCGATGGAATAGGTCATGCGCACTTCGCCGTCCTTGGCGAAGAAGGGCAGCATGCGGGCAAGGCCGACCGCCCAATCGAGATTGTCGGCCGGGCCGGTTGTCCAGGCAAGCTGAACGCCGTTCGAATAATCCCGGTCGGTTTTGTAGAAGATGTCGTTCTCGAATATGATCGAGAGGGTGCCGTTTTCTTTTTTGCTGTCGTCAGCAAAAGACGGAACGGAACTTGCGCCCGCAACGATCCCACCGCTTACAAGGGCAATACACGCCCCGAACGCAAATCTCGCCATACCAACTGTGCCCTCACCGCTATTGCCTGCTAACGCGCGGGGCGCGGTGTGGGTTGCACAGGGAGGTTTGGCCAACAAAAAAGCGCCCCTTGTTTTGAAGGGGCGCCTTCTTGGATGCAGCGGTGTTTCAGGCGCGTTTGCGGCGCGAGAAACCCAGACCAGCAAGGCCACCTGCCATCAGTGCCAACGTCAGCGGTTCTGGAACGTCATTACCGGGCGTGACCACCTCAGCTGCATCGACGCCGAGAATGTCGAACGCCCAGGCATTGGTGCGACCGCAGCCCGGGCCGTTGGAGACATCGTTGAAGGCAGCCTGATTATCGGCGCAAACCGTGAAGCTCGGATTCGCTGTGAAATTGCCTTGACCCTGAAACAGAAACCCTGCGGATAAGGCACCGAGCGCACTGTTATCATATTGCGTGACCGCAACGATGTAATCGCCAGCTGCCAGAGCGGGCGCGGACAGATACGTGTCGTAGCACACCCCAGTAACCGAATCCGTTGCCACCTGTGCACAATTGCCATCGTCGTTCTGATCGACCAGTTGACCTGTGGCGGCATTGAACAGCGCCAGAATAGGGTCAAATCCGCCACGCGCGATGGTGTCTCCCGCAGCATTCACGCCACCTGCATAGCTCCAGGTGCGAAGAACGACATCCGACGTCCCACCGACTGAAAACGTAAAGAGCTGGACGGCATCGTCCTGCGCGAAGGTTCCCTGGAAGGAGTAATTCTGGGGAATGGCGAAGGCCGACGAGCCCAGCACCATCGCTGCAGAGAACGCCGCAGCGGCAAACCAATTTTTCATGTCATGATTCCCTGACTGATTAGGAACAGTCTCAAGCAAAGCGTGTGCCATTTCAGGAAATCAGGTGGATTCACCCATGTACGCATTGGCAACTGTTAACTGAATTTACACCAATCTCACTGGGCGGGTCCGCGCGGCACTATGGTCGGCGTCTGGCGCTTTCTGCGCTTGACCCGGGAGCGTCTCCGATTATAGTGCGCGGCTCTCGCGAAAACCCTGTTTTCGGGAAAACTCTTTAATTTCAAGGATTTAGCCATGTTCGCGGTTGTCCGCACCGGCGGTAAACAATATCGGGTCGTCCCCAACGAGGTCCTTTCAATCGACCGCGTGCTGGGCGATGTCGGCGCCACCCTGACTTTGGGCGAGGTTCTTCTGGTTGGTGGTGAGGCTTTGAAGGCCGGAACCCCGCTGATTTCGGGCGCCTCGGTTGCCGCCGAAATCCTTGAACAAGGCCGTGGCCCCAAGGTCACCGCGTTCAAGAAGAAGCGCCGCAAGAACACGCACAGAAAGCGTGGCTCGCGCGCCCATTTCACCAAGATCAAGATCACCGCGATCAACGCGGCTTAAGGACAACTACGATGGCCCATAAGAAAGCAGGCGGCTCCTCTCGCAACGGACGTGACTCTCCGGGCCAACGGCTTGGCGTGAAGAAGTTCGGCGGCGAAGTGATTATCGCCGGCAATGTGATTGTGCGTCAGCGCGGCACCAAGTTCCATCCGGGCGAAGGTGTTGGCATGGGCCGCGATCATACGCTGTTCGCCAAGCGCGACGGCAATGTTGCTTTCAAGACCGGCTACAAGCGTCGCACGTTTGTATCGGTTCTTACGGCAGCGGCGCCGAAGGCGGCGGCAGAATAAGGCGGCTGAAGACATAGGCCGCCATCCCATTGGCGGTCCATAATTGCGAGGGAGATGGTCCGCCATCTCCCTTTTTTATTCCCTCGCGTGAGGGAAGTGTCATGTCTTGTTGCAGACTGGAAACGGAGAGATTGCTTTTACGCCCGCCGGAGGAGGCCGACATCGCGTCGACGGTCGTCCTCCTGGGCGATTTTGATGTCGCCAAAAACCTTGCCGCGGCGCCCCACCCCTATGATCGCAGCCATGCCCAAAGCTTTGTGGCCCGCGCGGCGACGGCGCGCGCCGATGGCAGCGGCTTTGCCTTTTCCATCATCCGCAAGGCAGGGAATATCCACATGGGTTCTGTCGGGTTGCAGTTGAAGGATGGCGTGTTTGAACTCGGCTATTGGCTGGGGCGGCCCTATTGGGGCCAGGGCTATGCCACCGAAGCGGCCAAAAGGACGGTCGGATTTGCCTTTCACGACCTGAAGGCCGAAAGCATTCGCGCCGGGCGGTTTCATGATAACCCGGCTTCGGGGCGGGTGTTGTCCAAGCTGGGCGCCGTTCCCAATGGTGTCGAACCGCGTGATTGCCTTGCCCGGGGACACACGGTTTATTGCAACCTCCTGCTCCTTAAGCGGGAGAATTTCGGAAGAAAGAAGGCCGCATGAGTTCGCGTTCTGCCTGCCACATCGGCCTGCATATCGGCCCGATCTTCCGGGTACGGAGGGTCTGGTCATGAAATTTCTCGACGAGGCCAAGGTCTATATCCAGTCCGGCAAGGGCGGGAATGGCTGCATCGCGTTTCGCCGCGAGAAGTTCATTGAGTATGGCGGGCCCAATGGCGGCAATGGCGGCCGAGGCGGCGATGTCTGGGCGGAGGCGGTGGAAAACCTCAACACGCTGATCGACTATCGCTATCAGCAGCATGTGCGCGGCAAAAGCGGCGAAGGCGGCATGGGCAAGGAAATGACCGGCGCGGGCGGCGAGGATGCCATCATGCGTGTGCCGGTTGGGACGCAGATTTTAGAAGAAGATGGCGAGACGCTGATCGCTGATCTGGCGGTTGAAGGGGCACGACTGTTGTTGCTGCGCGGCGGCAATGGTGGTTTTGGCAATGCGCATTTCAAAAGCTCAACCAATCAGGCGCCGCGTCATGCCAATCCCGGCCAGCCGGGCGAAGAAAAAACAATCATCCTGCGGTTGAAGCTGATTGCCGATGCCGGGCTGATCGGGTTGCCCAATGCGGGCAAATCCACCTTTCTGTCGCGCGTCTCGGCGGCCAAGCCGAAGATTGCCGATTATCCCTTCACCACGCTTGCGCCGCAGCTTGGCATGGTGCGCATTGATGAGACCGACTTTGTCATTGCCGATCTGCCCGGATTGATTGAAGGGGCACATGAAGGCGTGGGGCTGGGCGACAGGTTTCTGGCCCATGCCGAACGCTGCAACGCGATTTTGCATTTGATCGACGGCACGCAATCGGAAATTGCCCGCAGCTACAAGACCATTCGCGGCGAGCTGGAAGCCTATGGCCAGGGGCTGATGGACAAGACCGAGATTGTGGCGCTCAACAAGATCGATGCCATTCCCAAAGCCGCCTTAGCGAAAAAGCAGGCGTCGCTGGAAAAAGCCTGTGGCCACAAGGTGCATTTGATTTCGGGCGTGAGCGGCGAAGGGATTGAGGAAATTTTGCGCGTGATCGCGCGCGAGGTTACCAAGGGGCGCAAGAAGGCGCGGCCCGCGCCACCGAAAACCGCATGGACGCCATGACCGATGCGCTGAAGGATTGTAAGCGCCTTGTCATCAAGGTGGGATCGGCGCTGCTGGTGGACACGCAAAGCGGTGCGTTGCGCCGCGACTGGCTGACATCGCTCTGCGCCGATGTGGCGGCGCTGAAGCGGGAAGGGCGCGAGGTCATTCTTGTCTCCTCCGGCGCGATTGCGCTGGGGCGGCGGGCGCTTCAGTTGAAACCCGGCGCGTTGCGGCTTGAAGAAAGCCAGGCGGCGGCGGCGGCGGGACAGGTCCGATTGGCCGGTGCCTATGCCGATATTTTCGCGGGCGAAGATATTGTGGCGGCGCAGATTCTTTTGACGCTGGGCGATACCGAAGAACGACGGCGCTATTTGAATGCGCGCGCGACGCTGCGCACACTGCTGGCGCTGGGCGCTGTGCCTGTCATCAATGAAAACGACACGGTGGCGACGACCGAAATCCGCTATGGCGACAATGACCGGCTGGGCGCGCGGGTGGCGAGCATGGTCGAGGCCGATTGTCTGATTTTGCTCTCCGATGTCGATGGGCTGTATGAGGCCGATCCGACGCGCGACCCTGATGCCAAACATATTCCTGAAGTGCGCGCGATCACGCGGGCGATCGAGGCAATGGCGGGGGAATCCATTTCCGGCGTCGGGCGCGGGGGCATGGCCTCCAAGCTGATCGCGGCGAAAATTGCGACGGGGGCGGGTGCATCGGTTTTGATTGCCAAGGGCAAGACGGACAATCCGCTGGCGGCGTTGCGCAGCGGTGCGCGCTCCACCTGTTTTCTTGCCAGTGAAACACCGGCACAAGCGCGCAAACGCTGGATTGCGGGCGTGGTGAAGCCGACGGGGACGCTGGTGATTGATGACGGTGCGGTGCGCGCACTGAACGAGGGCAAGAGTTTGTTGCCTGCCGGGATTCGCCAGATTGACGGGCAATTTGAGCGCGGCGACGCGGTGAGTGTGTGCAATGGGCAAGGTTATGAAGTCGCGCGCGGGCTTGTGGCCTATGGCGCTGCCGATGCCGAGCGGATTGCGGGCAAGCGCAGCGTCGAAATTGAGGCGATACTGGGGTATCGTGGGCGTGATGAGATGATCCACCGCGACGATCTTGTGGTGACGGGGACGTGATGTGACGACTGATCTTTCCGGACAGATGTTGGCTTTGGGCAAGAGGGCGCGCTCTGCCGCGCGGGCGATGCGTGATGCGAGCAGCGAGGCCAAGAATGCGGCCTTGCGCGGCGGCGCGGGCGCTTTGCGCGCGCAGGCTGGCGCAATTCTTGCCGCCAATGCGAAAGATATGGCCCGCGCGAAAGAGAACGGGATTTCGGCCAGTATGCTTGACCGGCTGGCGCTGGACGAAAAACGTATCGAGGCGATGGCGCGCGGCGTGGAAGATGTGGCGGCGCTGGGTGACCCGGTCGGGCGGGAGCTGGCGCGCTGGACGCGGCCCAACGGGCTCGACATTGCGCGCGTGGCGACGCCGATTGGTGTGATCGGCATCATTTATGAAAGCCGCCCCAATGTGACGGCGGATGCGGGCGCGCTGGCGCTCAAGGCCGGGAATGTTTCGATTTTGCGCGGCGGTTCGGAATCGGCGCTGAGTTCGGCGGCGATTCATGCGGCGCTGCTGGAAGGTTTGCGCGTCGCGGGTTTGCCGCTTGATGCGATTCAATGTGTGCCGACGACGGACCGTGCGGCGGTTGGCATGATGCTCGAAGGGTTGGAGGGGACGATTGACCTCATCATTCCGCGTGGCGGCAAGGGCTTGACGGGGCGGGTGATGCGCGAGGCGCGTGTGCCGGTGCTCGCCCATCTTGAAGGGCTTTGTCATGTCTATGTGCATGAGGCCGCCGATGCCGCTAAGGCGCGCGACATTGCGGTGAATGCCAAGATGCGGCGCACCAGCATTTGCGGCGCGGCGGAAACGCTGTTGATCGATAAATCCGTACTGTCATCCAAGGGGCTGCCTGTACTCAAAGCGCTGGCGGAGGCGGGCTGCGAAATTCGCGGCGATGCGGCGGTACAGGCGGTGTTTGAGGCCGCGAAGCCTGCCAGCGAGGAAGACTGGCGCACCGAATATCTTGACGCGATCATTGCGGTGAAGACGGTGGACGGGGTGGAAGATGCGATGGCGCATATTGAAACCTATGGCTCGCAGCATACCGATTCCATCATCACCGAAGACAAAAAGGTGGCGGAGCATTTTCTGGCTTCGCTCGATTCGGCCATTGTGTTGTGGAATGCCTCGACCCAGTTTGCCGATGGCGCAGAGTTCGGCATGGGGGCGGAGATCGGCATCGGCACCGGCAAAATGCATGCGCGCGGGCCTGTGGGGGTCGATCAACTGACCACCTTCAAATATGTCGTGCGCGGAAGCGGGCAGACGCGGCCCTGATGCGATCTGTGGTGCCAAGCTGGATCAGACCGCCGGGGCCAGTGGCGCCGGGGCTGAAAATTGGCCTGCTTGGTGGCTCGTTCAACCCGGCCCATGCGGGCCATGTCCATATCAGCGCGGTCGCGCTGAGGCGGCTGGGGCTCGATTATGTCTGGTGGCTGGTGGCGCCGCAGAACCCTTTGAAACCGTCTTTCGGCATGGCCCCGCTCGGCAAGCGGCTGGATTTTGCCAGGGCCGAGGCGCGGGCCGAGCCGCGCATTGTGGTGATGGACATCGAACAGGCGCTGGGCACGCGCTACACCATCGACACGCTGACGCGGCTGAAACAGCGCTTCGGGCAGGTGCATTTTGTCTGGCTGATGGGGAGCGACAATCTGGCGGGCTTTGAACGCTGGCGGCGCTGGCAGGACATTGCGCGGACCATGCCGATTGCGGTGGTGACCCGGCCGGGGAGTGTTTTGACCATGCTGGGGTCGAAGGCGGCCACACGGTTTGCCAAGGACTTCGTGCGGGGGGACCGGCGCTTTGCCATGCGACGGCCACCTGCCTTCACGGTTCTGGATGGGCCGCGCAACAGGCTGAGTTCCACCGTCCTTCGCGCTGAGGCCGCCACCAGCGAAATCTTTGTGAACATATTGCCCGCATGATAGAGTGCGCCAGCACTTTTGGAGTGCCGCCCATAGTCGGAGGAATTGAAGCTGCCCCGTAAACCTACGCCATCCAGCGCGCCCAAAAAGCGCCCGGCGACGAAATCTTCCTCTGCCAAGACCGGCATAAAATCGACGACGGCCAAGCACGCCATCAAAGCGAAAAAAGCAAAAGCGCCCGCGCGCAAGGCGAAGGTTGCGGCCAAAACATCTGTCGCGCGGACCCCTGCCGCGAAGACACCTGTTGCAAAGGTAGCAACTGAAAAATCGCGCGTGACCAAAGCCAAAGAGGTGAAGGCGCTGCGCGAGGCGAGCCCGCGCGCGCTTCCCGCGCAAAGCACAAATGAGCCGGAAGTACTGGCGCGGATTCTCACCTCGCTCGATGACGACAAAGCGGAGGATATTGTCACCATTGCGCTCAATGGGCGCTCATCGCTTGCCGATGCGATTGTGATTGCGACCGGACGGTCTTCGCGCCATGTCGCCTCCATTGCCGATCATCTGGCGCGGCGGCTGAAAGAGGCCGGTTACGGCACGCGGCCCGTGGACGGCGCGGCGCAAGGCGATTGGGTGCTGGTCGATGCAGGCGATGTGATTGTTCATGTCTTCCGTCCCGAAGTGCGCGACTATTATGATCTTGAAGGCATGTGGTCGGTGCGCGAGCCCGAACGCAGACCAGCGCGGTAGATGCGGCTCCTCGTTCTTGCCGTGGGCCATGCCCGTGGTACGCCCGAAGCGCAGCTCACCGAAGACTTCATCGGGCGCGCCAATGCGATGGGGCGCAGGCTCGGTTTTCAGGCCGTGAGCGTGGAAGAGGTTTCGGTTTCCAAAAAACACGAGGCCCATGCGCGCATGGCCGAAGAATGCGAACGGCTTGCCGCGCGGGTGCCGGATGGCGCGCATGTCATCCTGCTGGATGCCAAGGGCAAGGGCATGACCAGCGAAGACTTTGCCGAAATGCTGGGTGTGATGCGCGATGCGGGCACCAAGGATTTCGTCTTCGTCATTGGCGGGCCGGACGGGCTTTTGCCGCTGCCGAAAATCCGCGCCGGACGCAGCCTCGCCTTTGGGCCACAGACATGGCCGCATCTGATGGTGCGCGCCATGCTGGGCGAACAAATCTATCGGGCGCTCACCATTCTGGCGGGCCATCCCTATCATCGGGCCTGAGCAAAACTTTCAGGTGAAACCCTAATGCGCGATGTTGGGATTAAACCCTTCATAGACAAGCGTTTCACCGCGCCAGACCTCCACCGTGCGATGAATGATACCGGGCAGGGATCTGGCGAGGTAACGCGCCTCATCATCCGTTGCACATTGTGCCACCATCAGGCAGGCAAGAGTCTTTTCGCGGCTGAGGTAATGAATTTGGTAGCTCGACATATCAAGCTCCCTAATAAGGAACGGAAGCATAAGAACGTCTTCCAGTCGCCAGCCCGTTACCAGCGGTTGCACAAGCCTGACTCTCTTTCGCAAGCGAGTCGAGAGTTATTCACAGGGTGCGCGCGATGAAATTTCAGACGATCGCTGAGAACTCTGTCAGCCGAAGTGAGGCGGATTGATCGGCCCATGCCCAACATATTGAAGCTCCTTTATAATTTTCATTGGGTCGAACGCCGCGAAATTGCGCGGTCGGCGCAGGCGTTTGCCGGTGGGCTGGGCGCGCTGCTGAGCGCCGAGAATATTCACGGAATTGTCAATTTACGTGGTGCGAACCCTTCTTATGGCTGGTGGCATGGCGAACGTGCGGTTGCGCAAAAACTGGGTGTCGCGCATTTCGATGCGATGCTGGATTCGCGCAAATTGCCGACCCGCGCCATGCTGATGGATCTGCTCGCCGCTTTCGACAACGCGCCGCGTCCCTTTTTGGTGAAATGTTCGGGGGGGCAGGATCGTACCAGTTTTGCTTGCGCGCTCTATCTCATTCACAGCCGTGGCTGGGGGCTACGCAGACTTGCAGACAAACAGTTTGCACGCTGGCCCTATTTGCACTTTCCGAAAAAACATCAACGCTGGCTGCGGCGCTTTTTTGACTATGCACAAACGAGCGCAAAGGCCGCGCCAATCGCGCAGTGGATTGCCGCCGACTATGATCCGCAGCATTTCGCGCAGTGGCTTGATGCGAATGGCGCGCGTGATAGTTACAAGGGCGTGTTCGACAAGCCCGTGGCCAGTCGCTGGCAATGGTGAGGATCGACATTGCGCCGGGTGTTGTGCTGTGGCGCGAATGGTTTGATCGCGCGGGGCAGAAAGACCTTTGGGATGCGGTGAAGGCGGGCGTTGCGAAAGCGCCGTTTTATCGCCCTGTCATGCCGAAAAGCGGTGCGCCCTTCTCGGTCGAAGAAACCAATTTTGGCGCACTGGGCTGGATTTCGGATCGCGAAGGTTATCGCTATGGGCCGACGCATCCGGTGACGTATGAAGACTGGCCCGCGATACCGCCTTTGCTTTTGCAGCTTTGGAAAGAGGTGGCGGATTATGGGGCGGCGCCGGAATGCTGCCTGGTGAATCTCTATCGCGCGGGCGCGAAGATGGGGCTGCATCAGGACCGCGATGAGGCGGCGACCGAGGCACCGGTCCTTTCCGTTTCGCTGGGGGACAGCGCGGTGTTTCGGATTGGCGGGACGGCGCGCAAGGCCAAAACGCAGACGGTGACGCTGGCCTCTGGCGATGTGCTGCGCTTTGGTGGGGTGGCGCGGCTTGCCTTTCACGGAATTGATCGCGTGCTCAGCGGCAGTTCAGGCCTGATAGAGAGTGGCGGGCGGATCAACCTCACCTTGCGGCGGGTGTCTCCTGTTGGGCGCTGCGCATAAAAAAGCGCCCGGACAGGGGGGCTGGCCGGGCGCTGATGCGCTTTTACGCGCAGAATGTCGGGAGGGGATAACCGACACTCCTCGAAGAACGATGACCCGGCGTGCGAGCGGGGGG
>Ga0164241_10001570_pt1 | contig 27506 bp, 26 predicted proteins | sample OricomyardsoilBY_FD_108780 | JGI IMG/M metagenome (GOLD analysis project Ga0164241, IMG submission 108780) | Backyard soil microbial communities from Emeryville, California, USA - Original compost - Back yard soil (BY) | ecosystem: Environmental > Terrestrial > Soil > Unclassified | place: USA... | reverse complement strand
GTTTCGGCGGTTATAGCGTGAGGGAAACGCCCGGTCCCATTCCGAACCCGGAAGCTAAGCTTCACTGCGCCGATGGTACTGCACCCGCCGGGGTGTGGGAGAGTAGGACACCGCCGGACATACTTCCGAAGGGGAGGCTGCTTGCGATCATCGCAAGTAGCCTCCCCTTTTTTTGCGTATTCTGGCCACTGTTTGCGATCGCCTCGACGTCGATGGCGATCGATCGTGCTCAACCCTTCTGATTGTCGAGAACGCCACCATGTCATCCACTTTCACGTCGCGTCGTCCGGTCGGCGTCAGGTCATGAGCGAGCACGAGTCGTCCGACGATCGGCCTGCTCGGCGGGCGGATTCCGGGGGCGACCGATCGTCGGGACGGTCCGGCGGCACGTCACGGGGCCGGGACGATCGGCAGGCGACCCGCGGTACCGGTCGGAGCGCTCGCTCGAGCCAGGATTGGTCCCGCACGCAGAGCCGCGGCGACCGGCCGGCGCAGGGCGGCGGCGGCCGGGCGGATCGGTCGGCCGACCGTGGACAGGCTCAAGGCGGTTACCAGGAAGGGTCGACCGGACGCGGCTCGTACCAGGGCGCCGGCCGGGATGGCGGTGGGCCGCCCAGTCGGCCCGGTTCCCGCGCGCCCCGGCCGACCACCGGGCGCCTGGGCGCATCGGCCGAGCGCGCCGGGGGCCGCTCCAGCAGGGAGAACCGGTCGTGGGATCAGGGTTCCGACCGCTCGTGGTCGGACGACAAGCGGCGTCCTCGGGGCAGTGGATCCTGGGACCGCGGTGCGAGCCGGGACCGCGACGATCGGGCCGGGTCGCCCGACCGCGGCGCCGGCGAGGCGCGTACCTGGGATCGGTCTGCGGATCGTCGCGGGTCCTTCGACCCGCGCGGTTCCCGATCGGCCCGGAACTCGGACGACCCCGCGGGCGGCGCCCGAGGTCGTTGGGGCCCGCGTGACCGCGACGAGTGGGGATATCGCGACGATCGACGCGCGTCCGCGGACGACCGGCCGCGCGATAGCCGCCAGGGGGACGGGCGCGGACCCCGGTATGACGGTGACCGTCGTCGTGACGACAACCGACTCGCTGGCGGCGGACCGCCCCGGCGCGCCGGCGACGGGTGGAGCGACCGGGGGGATCGTGACGCGACGCCGACCCGCGGCGGGGACGACCGCAGGTCCTACGGCGACCGCGGTCCTAGGGATGGCCGGCGACCGTATGGCGAACGGGGTCCGCGGGATCAGCGGGGTCCGCGGGATGACCGGGGCGCGCAGGGTGGGCCAGGTTCGTATGGCGAACGCGGTCCGCGGGATGATCGGAGTCCGCGGGATGATCGGAGTCTGCGGGATGACCGGGGCGCGCAGGGTGGGCCAGGTTCGTTTGGCGAACGCGGTCCTAGGGACGATCGGGGTTTGCACGGTGGGCGAGGTTCGTCTGGCGACCGCGGTCGGCGGGACGATCGGAACCCGGGTGGCGATCGGCGTCCGTTCGGTGACCGTGGTCAGCGGGATGACCGCGGAACGTATGGCGAACGCGGTGATCGGCGTCCGTACGGTGACCGTGGTCCCCGGGATGACCGCGGAACGTATGGCGACCGGGGTCCTCGCGACGATCGGCGCCCACACGGTGACCGTGGTCCCCGGGATGACCGGCCGCACGGTGACCGTGGGCGGCGGGACGATCGACGTCCGGACGGTGCCCGGGACCCAGGTGAGGATCGGGGCGCTCAGGGGGGTTCCGGCCGTCGGTACGACCAGGTTTCCAGTGCGTCGACGGACCGGCGCGGCGATCGTGACGACCGTCATCAGGATCGCCCACACCGCCCTGCCGGCGACCGGCTCGATCAGGCGCGGAGCGTGCGGCCGGACCGGGGCGAGCGTCGAACCGACCAACACCGGAAGACCCCGGATCGCCGCCAAGGTGACCGGTCCCCGCGCCATCGGCCGGATGACCGTCGCGTGTCCGGGACGGACTTCGGCGGCAACCTCAGCGCCGGGCTGTGGGCGGCCGGCGACACCGCTCCGCCCGCCCGCGGTCCACGGGACGACGGTGCCGCGGACGGCCCCGCCAGCCGATCACCCGACCGCGACGCGAGCGATCGCGCCGAAGGCTTCGGCCGACGGACCGACCGGGCCGCAGGCGGCCAACGCGATCGGCGGGGTTTCGACTGGGCGGACGCCCCCCGCGATTCACGGTCGGAACGGGTCGACGCGCCGCGAGTGCCCGAGACGGGTTCCCGCCGGCGTGCCGAGGACATCGGCGAGACCTGGCCCGACCTGCCGGACTGGGCTACCCCGGACGCCTTGGACGCCGACGCCCGGCGCGATCTTCGTGGGCTGAGCAAGGAGGGCGCCGCGTGGGTCGCCGCCCACCTCGTTGCCGCCGGCACCCTCGCCGACGACGACCCGGAGACGGCATGGTGGCATGCCCGCGCGGCGCGGGCGCGCGGCGGGCGTATCGCCGTGGTCCGCGAGACCGTCGGCCTGGTCGCCTACCGCGCCGGCGAATGGGCCGAGGCCATCGGTGAGCTGCGGGCCGCCCGCCGGATGGGCGGGGGCCCCGGCCATCTCGCCGTCCTCGCCGACTGCGAACGCGCCCTGGGCCACCCGGAGAAGGCCATCGAGCTCGCGCGGTCGGAGCAGGCCGCCGATCTCGACGACGAGGCCATGATCGAGTTGGCCACTGTGGTGGCCGGGGCCCGGGCCGACCTCGGCCAGATCGACGCCGGGCTGGCCCACCTCGAGCAGTTCGGCCCCCAGCAGCTGGGCCGGCATCCACGCCTCGCGTACGCCTATGCGGATCTGCTGGACCGGGCCGGCCGCGAAGCCGACGCGTTGACCTGGTTCATCCGCGCCGCGAACGCCGACGTGGACGAGGACACCGACGCCGACGAGCGGGTCGAGGCGCTGGCCGCATCGGTGGGGGCAGCACCGGCTGCGTCGGCGGCCGGCGAAGCAGAAGCCGGCGTGGCCGGATCGGATCAGCCGCGGACCACCGCGGCAGCCGATGCAGCTGCCGACCCACCGGAGCCGGTCGTGGAGTCCGACCCCGGCGATTCGGCGGTCACCGATTCGCCGGTCCTTCAGGAAGCCACCGAGGACATTCCTTGCGATGCCGATTCCGATTCGACCGCCGACAATGACGTAGCCGACGACATGACGGCGATTCAGTTCTCGGACGATCCGCTGGCGGGAGAACGATGACCACCCTGGCCCAGACCCACGACGCGCTGCTCCTCGATCTGGACGGCACTGTCTATCTCGGTGGGCAGCCCATCGATCACGTGGCACCCGCGCTGGCCCGCGCCGGAGTGCTCGGCGCCAGGTCCGTCTTCGTCACCAACAACGCGTCCCGGCCACCGGCGGAGGTGGCCGCGGCGCTGACGTCGATGGGTGTGGCTGCCGAGCCGGCGGACGTCCTGACCTCGCCCCAGGCGGCGGCCGTCATGCTCGCCGACCGGCATCCGGCCGGCGCCAGGGTCCTGGTGATCGGTGCGCCGTGGCTCGAGGATTCCGTCCGGCAGGCCGGCCTCGAGCCGGTGCGGCTGGCCGAGGAGAACCCGGTCGCCGTGGTCCAGGGCCATTCGCCCGACACCGGGTGGCGGGACCTGGCCGAAGGATGCATCGCGCTGCGGGCCGGGGCCGACTGGGTGGCCTGCAACGTCGACACCACGCTGCCGACCGACCGGGGAATGCTTCCTGGCAACGGCTCGATGGTCGCCGCCCTGGTCGCAGCCACCGGCCTGCATCCGCGGGTGGCCGGCAAACCGGAACGCCCGCTGCTGGACGCCGCCGTTCGTCTGGTCGGCAGCACGCGGCCGTTGGTCGTCGGGGACCGGCTGGACACCGACATCGCCTGTGCGGTCGGCGCATCCGCGCCGAGCCTGATGGTGCTCACCGGAGTGTCCACCGCCACCGACCTGTTGGCCGCCGACCCCGCTCATCGGCCCACCTACCTGGCCTTCGACATGCGCGGGCTGGTCGAGGAGGACCGGGCCGTGCGGATCCCCGGGCCGGGGTCGGCCCGGAGCAGTCGGGAGTGGTCGGTCGGCAGCGACACGTCCTGCCTGGTGCTCACGGCCGTGCAGGACAACGCGCCCGACGGCACCCCGACGGTCTCGGATGCCGCGGCGCTGCGCGCACTGGCCCTGCTCACCGCCGCCGCCTGGGGAAGCGGGCTCACCGCCGTCCGCCCCCACGACGCCGCCGCCGCGGCCGCGCTCACCCGGTGCGGGATTCCGGTCCGGCCGACGCATTCCGGGCAGCGGGCGTTCGCGGACTCCCTGGACTGAACCGCCCGAGAGGATCCCTCGTCGAACGTCCGCGGGGACCCCTGCGGGCGACGTGCCGTCTTCGGACGGTTTGCAGGGCGCCTTCGCGACGTAGGTTGGATCGGCACATCGACCGCAACCGCCGGGAGGCACGACGGTGAACCAGGCGCATCCGACCCCACAGCCCAACCCCGGCGCGCCGGTCGACGGGCTGCTCGCTGCGGCCGAGGCCGACCTCGCCGGCCTGGAGCACCTGACGACGCGCGACCAGGTCGCCGGGTACGACCGGATCCACGAGTCGCTGGTGCAGGCGCTGGCGCGCACCGGCGAGCCGAGCGGGCCGCCCGGTGGGCGGCCGGCGCCCGGACGGCCGGGTGCGTAGGAGCCGGCTGGACGCCGAGCTGGTTCGGCGCGGACATGCCCGGTCCCGCGCGGAGGCGGCCGAGTTCATCGCGGCCGGCCGGGTGCTCGTCGCCGGCCAGGTCGCGTCCAAGGCGTCCACCGCGGTGGATCCCGCGGTCGCCCTCCTGGTCCGGGACGCCGAGGCCGACCCCCGATGGGCCTCCCGCGGCGCCCACAAGCTGATCGGCGCCCTCGACGCCTTCGGCGATGTCGTCGTCGCGGGTCGGCGCTGCCTGGATGCCGGCGCTTCGACCGGCGGCTTCACCGACGTGTTGCTCCGGCGCGGGGCTCGCGAGGTCGTCGCCGTCGACGTCGGGTACGGCCTGCTCGTCTGGGCGCTCCAGTCCGACGACCGGGTCCAGGTGCACGACCGCACCAATGTCCGCCACCTCACCCCGGAGGAGATCGGTGGCCCGGTCGATCTGGTGGTGGCCGATCTGTCCTTCATCTCGCTCACCCTGGTGCTGCCCGCCCTCGTTGCCTGCGCCCGGGCGGACGCCGACCTGGTGCCGATGGTCAAACCCCAGTTCGAGGTCGGCAAGGAACGGCTGGGTTCCGGCGGCGTGGTGCGCGATCCGGCCCTGCGGGCGGAGGCGGTGGCGACCGTGGTGCGGGCGGCTGGTCTACTGGGGTGGGGCACGGCCGGCGTCGTCGCCTCGCCCTTGCCCGGTCCCAGCGGCAACGTGGAGTTCTTCGTGCATCTGCGACGCGACATCGCGGTCGACGACCCGTTCGACGACGGGAGGTCGGCTGCGCTCATCGCCGCCGCGGTCGAGCGGGGGCCGGTATGACCCGTCGGCGGATGCTGCTGGTCGCGCACACCGGGCGTCCCGATGTGGACATCACCGCCCGCAAGGTCGCAGCCACGCTGGCCGACGCGGGTATCGAGCTGTTCGCCTCCTCCGACGAGAGTCGCGAACTGGGGTTGAGCCGGTTCGAACCGGCAACGGACTCCGATCCGGCCGACCCGGCGGCCGGGTCCGTCGAGATCGTGCTGGCCATCGGCGGTGACGGCACACTGCTGCGCGCGGCCGAGCAGGCCAGGCCGCTGTCGGCCCCCGTGCTGGGCATCAACCTGGGCCGGGTCGGCTTCCTCACCGAGGTCGATATCGACCACGTCGACGCGGCGCTGCAGTCGATCATCGAGCAGCGTTACCGGGTGTCGTCCCGGATGACGGTGCAGGTGTCCGTCGAGCACGACGGCGAGTTCGTCACCGGCGGGTGGGCGCTCAACGAGATCAGCGTCGAGAAGGTCAGCCGGGAACGGATCCTGGACGTCGTCGTGGAGGTCGACGGTCACGGTGTGTCCGCCTACGGCTGCGACGGCGTGCTGTGTGCGACGCCCACCGGATCCACGGCCTACACCTTCTCGGCCGGCGGGCCGGTGCTCTGGCCGGGCGTCGACGCGCTGCTGGTGGCCCCGTCGAACGCGCACGCCCTGTTCGCCCGTTCCCTGGTCGTGTCCCCGGAATCGACGGTCACCGTGCACATCGACCCGGCCGGCCCCAGCGCGATCCTGGTCTGCGACGGGCGACGGGCGCACGAGATCCCGCCCGGGTCGCGGGTGCACGTGTGCAAGGGGGAGAAACCGGTCACGCTGGTCCGGCTGGGCGACCAGACCTTCACCGACCGGCTCGTCCGCAAGTTCAAGCTGCCGGTGCACGGCTGGCGCGACCAGCGTCATTGACATTTTTCGTACAGAGGTACTTCCATACGCACGTTCGAACGCGGTATGGTCGAACATATGTTGCAAGAGCTGCGCATCATGGACCTCGGCGTCATCGACGAGGCGGTCATCGAACCCGACGCCGGCTTCACCGTCGTCACCGGTGAGACAGGGGCGGGCAAGACCATGGTGGTCACCGCGCTCGGCCTGATCGGCGGCGGGCGCGGGGACGCCGGGAAGGTCCGGGCGGGCCGGGATCGAGCGAGCGTGGAGGTCCGCTGGGCGCCGGACCTCGGTGGCCACGGACCGTCGGCCGCAGATGGCGCGGCGGGGGCGAACGCTGTGGTGAGTGCCGTCGTGGGCTCTGTGGGGGGTCGGTTCGACGAGGACGGGAGCCTGATCGCCTGCCGGACCGTCCGCGCCGACGGGCGATCCCGGGCCCACGTCGGGGGCCGGGCGGCCCCGCTGGCCGCCCTGTCCGAGCTCACCGAGTCGCTCATCGCGGTGCACGGCCAGTCCGAGGCCATCTCCCTGCTGCGGCCCGGCCCGCAGCGGGCGGTGCTGGATCGGTTCGCCGGCCTCGGCGCGGACGTGGCCGCCTACCGGGAGCTGCGGGCCCGCTGGCAACGGCTCGCCGCCGACCTGGCCGACCGGCGTGCCCGGGCCAGGGAACGAGCCCAGCGAGAGCAGCTGCTGCGGGTCGGGCTGGCCGAGATCGAGGCGGCCGCCCCCCGACCGGGGGAGGACCGCGACCTGGTCGACGAGGTGCGCCGGCTGCAGAACCTGGACGGACTGCGGGCCGCCGCGACCGGCGCGCAGCAGTCGCTGACCGGTGCGGAGGACGCAAGCGACGCTCCCGGCGCGGTCACCCTGGTGCATGGTGCCCAACACCTGCTGGACACCGCAGACGATCCGCGACTCGGCGAACTGGCCGGCCAGCTGCGGCAGGCGTCGGTGGTGCTGGCCGACGTCGGGTCGGAGCTGTCCGGCTACCTGACCGGCCTTGATGACGAGCCCGGCCGGCTCACCCAGGTGCTCGAACGCCAGGCCACCCTGCGCGGACTGACCCGCCGGTACGGCGAGGACCTCGACGCGGTGCGCGCCTGGGGCCGCAGCGCCGCTGCGGAACTGCTGGAACTGGATTCCTCCGAGGACCGGCTCGCCCACCTGCAGGCCGAAGTCGACGGAGTGCGCCGGGAGGTCGGCGCGCTGGCCGCCCGGGTGTCCGGCGAGCGATCGGCGGCCGCGGAACGGCTGGGTCGGCTGGTCACCGAGGAGCTCGCGTCGCTGGCCATGGCTCGGGCCACGGTGCGGGTCCGGGTGAGCCACCGCGTCGCCGACCCGACCGATCCGCAGGCCGTGCCGGTCGATCTCGGGTGGCTGGTGGCCGGCCCGGACGGTGTCGACCAGGTGGAGATCGTCATGGTCGCCCATCCTGGTGCGCCCGAGCTGCCGATTGCCAAGGGGGCATCCGGCGGTGAGCTGTCCCGGGTCATGCTCGCCCTGGAGGTGGTGCTGGCCGAGTCGGACCCGGTGTCGACGATGGTCTTCGACGAGGTCGACGCCGGCGTCGGCGGGCGGGCGGCGACCGAGATCGGCAGCCGGCTGGCCGCACTGGCCCGGACCCACCAGGTGATCGTGGTCACCCATCTTGCCCAGGTCGCGGCCTACGCCGATCGTCACTTCGTGGTGGACGCCGACTCGTCCGGCCGGATCGGCACGTCGAACGTGCGGTTGGTCAGCGGGCGGGACCGGGAGCGCGAGCTGGCCCGGATGTTGGGCGGGACGAACGGCCCCGCGGCCCGGGCCCACGCCCGGGACCTGCTGGCCGCGGCCGGCCGGTCGGCGACAGCGACGCCCTTGCGCCGGGCGGGCTGAGAGGGGTTTCGCTTTCAGAAAGTCAAGCGACACGAGCGAGTGGTTACCGTCCGATCACCCACTCGGCTGCCACGATCGGACCATGAAGCTCTTGTCACGTCAGTCACGCGCGTTGCCGGGTGTCACGGGAGTCGCGCGCGTGTCCCGGCGCAGCGAGGCCCTGCTCGACCGGGTCGGCCACAAGGACATCGTGGTCATCGATCAGGTGGACATCGACCGGGCGACCGCGGACGCGCTGGTCAAGGCCGGCGTCACCGGAGTGATCAACGCCTCGCCGTCGATCTCCGGCCGCTTCCCGAATCTGGGTCCGGAGATTCTGGTGGCGTCCGACATCCTGCTTGTCGACGATGTCGGCGATGCGGTCTTCACCAAGGTGAAGGACGGCGCGAAGATCAGGGTCGACGGCGGCGCCGTGTTCGTGGGTGACGACGCCATCGCGCAGGGCACCGAACAGAGCCGTGAGTCGATCGCGGACCTGATGATCGAGGCCAAGACGGGCATGTCCGCCCAGTTGGAGGCCTTCGCCGCGAACGCGATCGAGTACATGAAACGGGAACGCACGCTGTTGCTCGACGGCGTCGGCATCCCCGAGGTGGCGACCGAGCTCGAAGGTCGGCAGGTGTTGCTGGTGGCCGGCTCCGCCGACACCCGCAAGCAGCTCAGGTCGCTCAAGAAGTACATCTCCGACTTCCGGCCCGTGCTCGTCGGCGTCGACGGGGGCGCCGACGCGCTGCGGGCCGCCGGCCACAAGCCGGCGCTGATCATCGGCAATCCCGAGCACATCGACTCGGAGACGCTGCGCTGCGGGGCCGAGGTGGTTCTACCGGCGCACACCGACGGACACGCGCCCGGCCTCGAGCGACTGCAGGATCTCGGCGTCGGCGCGGTCACCTTCCCGGCCACCGGAACCTCGGAGGACCTGGCGTTGCTGCTGGTCGACGGGCACGGGGCCTCGATGATCGTGACCGTCGGCATGCGCACCACCCTGGTCGACCTGCTCGACCGGGGCCGCGGCTCCACGGCCTCGACCTTCCTGGTCCGGATGCGGGTGGCCAACAAGGTCGTCGAGTCGCCGGTCGTGGCGTCCCTGTACAAGTCGCGCATCTCCTGGTGGGTGGTGCTGCTGCTGGTGCTGGCGGCCGCGGTGGCGATGGTCACCGCGCTGATGGTCGCCGACGTGGGCGGCGTCTACGCCGACCTGGTCCGCGACTGGTGGAACCAACTGGTCGACTGGGTCAGGGGACTGTTCGCATGATCTCGATGCGCTACCACATCGTCTCGCTCGCGGCGGTGTTCCTCGCGCTGGCGCTGGGTGTCGTGCTCGGCGCGACCAAGATCCAGTCGCCGCTGCTGGCGGGCCTGCGCGACGACAACGCCACGCTGTCCAGCCAGCAGGGCGAGCTGTCCTCGACCAACGAGGACCTGTCCGCCCGGGTCGCCGCCGACGAGAAGTTCGCCGGGTCGGTCGCCGCGCTCACCGTGCGCGGCACCCTGCCCAACACGAACGTCGTGCTGGTCACCACCGCGGCCACCGACCCGAACGACCGGGACGCGCTGCTGTCCCTGCTGAATCGGGCGGGCGCGACGGTCACCGGGCAGATCCAGCTGACCAGCGACTTCAGCGACCCGTTGCGGGCCGACGAGCTGCGGCAGATCGCCACCACCACCCTGCCCACCGGTGCCCAGCTGCCCGTGGTGCCGCAGGCCGGGGCGGTGGCCGGGGGCCTGCTCTCGTCGGTGCTGCTCGCCCCGGCGGGTGGGGCTCCGGTGGCCAGCGCCGAGCAGGGCGCCGCGGTACTGGCCGCTCTGCAGTCCGCCGGGTTCGTCACCGTCACCGGTACCCCGGCGGCCGGCCAGTCGGTCATCGTGCTGACCGGTGCGCAGGCCACCGGCGGGTCCGAGGCCGACAAGGCCGCGGCCGTCGCCGCCTTCGCCAACCAGTTGGCGCAGACGGCGACCGGGGTGGTCGTCGCGGGCCGCACGGGATCGGCGGAGGCGACCGGTACCGTCGGCGTCATCCGCGGCGACACCGCGCTGAGCGGCACGGTCAGCACAGTCGACAACATCGACACCGATTCCGGTCGGATCGCCGCGGTGCTCGCACTGGTCGAGCAGAACGGCGGTGGCCAGGGCCAGTACGGGTTCGGCGCGAACGCGCAGGCACAGGCGCCCACGCTCGCGGTGGGGTGAGCGAAGGTGACCGCAACCATCGGCCAATCCATGTCCCAGCTGGGATTCGCCCCGGTGATCGCCTTTCTCACGCCGGAGGGAAAGGCCGCCCCGAGTTCCCGGGTAGTCTCCCATTTCACGCCCGAGCTCAGCTCTACGCTGGCCGCTGCCGCGTATGCCGGCACGGACGCAGACGTCGTCGTGCAGGCGGTCGCTGGGCCTGGCGCTCCCTTCGCGGAGAACGTGCCGGCGGCGCGGGTCTTCCCGCACCTGGGCATCGTGTACGGAACCGTCGAGCCGGCCGGATTGGCTGCCTTGAAAGCCAGTCCGGAGGTGCGCGCGGTGAAACCCGCGGCGCAGCTGAGTCTCATCCGGCCCGTGGCATCCGCGCGGCCGAGCCAACCGAGCGGCGCAACCTGGGGCTTGCGGGCGCTTCAGATAGCCGAACTTTGGAAGCAGGGCTGGACGGGCGAAGGCATCAGGGTCGCGCAACTGGACACGGGTGTGGACGTCACACACCCCGCTCTGGACGGGGCGGTTTCCGAATTCGCCGAATTCGACTTCACCGGTCGACAGATTCCGGCCGCGGCAGCACGGGATTCCGATCCGGACGGGCACGGCACACACACCGCCGCGACCATCGCCGGACGCACGGCCGCGGGCGTCCAGGTCGGTGTCGCCCCGGCCGCCGAACTGTATTCGGCACTGGTCATCGAGGGCGGTGACGTGACCGCGCGGATTCTCGGCGGAATGGACTGGGCCGTCGGTGTCGGCGCAAAGATCTTGTCGATGAGCCTGGGCATCAGCGGCATGGTCAACTCGTTCCTGGACCTGGTCACCATCCTGCGTGACAACGGAGTGCTACCGGTGATCGCGATCGGCAACGAAGGCCCCGGTACGTCCCGGTCGCCGGGCAACTACCCGAGATCCCTGTCGGTCGGCGCCCACGACGAGCGGGGGGCTGTCGCGCCCTTCTCGTCCAGCTGCCGATTCCAGCGGCGCCTTCAGCCGCTGACCCCGGACGTCGTGGCGCCGGGAGTCGATGTGATATCGGCGCGGGCGGGTGGCGGGTGGCAGGCCCTGGACGGCACATCGATGGCCACCCCCCATGTCGCGGGCCTGGCTGCCTTGCTGATGCACGCCCGGCCGCAGGCGACAATCGACCAGATCGAGAAAGCGATCTTCGCGTCCGCCGAGCTCGGTACAATGCCGGAAGCGAGGGCCAACCGTGGCGCAGTGAACGGGCCGCGCGCGTTGGCCGCGCTGTGACGCACGAACCAGCTCGCAAGCCCGCCGACCAGGTACGCTGACCAGTAGAAGCCCGGTGAGGAGGTGGCGGTGGTGGCTACCCGGAGCAAGGCCAAGAAGGACCCGGAGTTGGCGCGGCAACTTGATCGAGCCCGCAACTCGGGCGAGCCCGTACGTGCCGTGGTCAGCGTGCGCCGCACCCGTGGCGAGGCACCGCAGCCGGCCCAGATCGAGGAACTCGTCAGGGATGCCTTCGAACGAACAACCGAGGCAACGGGTCAGCAGCCCGACGATTATCACGTTTTCGGCCGTATGGCATCCGCCTTCGTGACGGCGCCGGCGGACTTCATTACCGTCCTGGTCGATCAACCCGAGATCGAATCAGCCGTCGCGAACCAACGCGCCTGAGCGTGGCGCGGGCAAGGCTGCCGCCGCATCGTGGCATGACAGCGCCCGCCGGTAGTGCCGGTGATGTTATGGTGAAGTTCCGTGGGACTGGTACCGCAATGGACCCAGCCAGCCGAGCGGTGATGCCACCGGACCGGCCGCAGCAGACACGGGAGCCGCGTTGGCGATATCGCCGCGAGTCACCAAGCACATCTTCGTCACCGGCGGCGTCGCCTCCTCGTTGGGCAAGGGGTTGACCGCCTCCAGCCTCGGTCGGTTACTCACCTCGCGCGGCCTGCGCGTCACCATGCAGAAGCTGGACCCGTACATCAACGTCGATCCCGGCACGATGAACCCGTTCCAGCACGGCGAGGTGTTCGTCACCGAGGACGGCGCCGAGACCGACCTGGACATCGGGCACTACGAGCGGTTCCTCGACCGCAACCTTTCCGCCGATGCCAACGTGACCACGGGCAAGGTCTACTCGCGGGTGATCGCCCGGGAACGGCGGGGCGAGTACCTGGGCGACACCGTGCAGGTCATCCCGCACATCACCAACGAGATCAAGGAACGCATCCGGGCGATGGCGGCCGCCGATGCTGATGACACGGCTGGGCGGTCCGTTCCCGACGTCGTGATCACCGAGATCGGCGGCACCGTCGGCGACATCGAGTCGCTGCCGTTCCTGGAGGCGGCCCGGCAGGTGCGCCACGACCTGGGCCGGGAGCACGTGTTCTTCCTGCACGTGTCACTGGTGCCCTACCTTGCCCCGTCGGGCGAGTTGAAGACCAAACCGACCCAGCACTCGGTCGCCGCCCTGCGCAACATCGGCATCCAGCCGGACGCCCTGATCTGCCGCTCGGATCGGGACATCCCCGAGGGCCTCAAGCGCAAGATCTCGTTGATGTGCGACGTGGATGCCGAGGCGGTCATCTCCACCCCCGACGCCCCGTCGATCTACGACATCCCCAGGGTGCTGCACCGGGAGGGGCTGGACGCCTATGTGGTGCGCCGGCTCAACCTGAGCTTCCACGACGTGGACTGGACCATGTGGGGCGGCCTGCTGGAGCGCGTGCACCATCCGGCGGAGACGGTGCGGATCGCGGTCGTCGGCAAGTACATCGACCTGCCGGACGCCTACCTGTCGGTGACGGAGGCGCTGCGGGCCGGCGGATTCGGCAACAACGCGCGGGCACAGATCGTCTGGGTCGCGTCCGATGACTGCATCACCCCGGCCGGCGCGGCCGCCGCGCTGGCCGACGTGCAGGGCGTGCTGATCCCGGGCGGTTTCGGGGTGCGCGGCATCGAGGGGAAGATCGGTGCCATCACCTACGCGCGGGTCAACCGGATCCCGATCCTCGGCCTGTGCCTGGGCCTGCAGTGCATGGTGATCGAGGCGGCCCGCAGTCTGGCCGGTCTGGGCGGGGCGAACTCCGCCGAGTTCGACGCGAACGCCGCCGACCCGGTCATCGCCACCATGGCCGACCAGCACGACGTCGTCGCCGGCGCCAAGGACATGGGCGGCACCATGCGGCTGGGCGCCTACCCGGCACGGCTGGCCCCGGGCTCGCTGGTCGCCGAGATCTATGGGAGCACGTCGGTGTCCGAGCGGCACCGGCATCGCTACGAGGTGAACAACGCCTACCGGGAGGTGCTGGAGTCCGCCGGGCTGCACCTGTCCGGAACGTCACCGGACTCATCACTGGTCGAGTTCGTCGAGCTGGACCGGGACCTGCACCCGTTCATGGTCGCCACCCAGGCGCATCCGGAGTTCAAGTCCCGGCCGACCCGCCCGCACCCGCTGTTCGCGGCGTTCGTCCGGTCCGCGCTGGACTACCTGGAGTCCGAGCGGCTGCCCATCCTCGACACCGACCCCGACCCGGTGGCCGAACCGGCCCAGGAACTGGTCGCCGGATGAGTGCCGGGCGGCACGACTTCGAGGTCGTGTCCAGCACGTCGATCTTCGACGGCAGGGTGGTCAAGCTGCGGGTGGACGACGTCCGGATGCCCGGTGGCGGGACGGCCAAGCGGGAGATCGTCGGGCACGGCGGCGCGGTGGCCGTGGCGGCGCTGGATTCGGTCGACCCCGACACGGCGAACGTCCTGTTGATCGAGCAGTACCGGCACGCCGTCGGCCGGCGGCTGTGGGAGATGCCGGCCGGGCTGCTGGACGTGCCCGGCGAGCCGCCGCAGCCGGCCGCCGAGCGGGAACTGCTGGAGGAGACCGGATTCCGTGCCGATCACTGGTCGGTGCTGCTGGATGTCGCGACCTCGCCGGGATTCAGCGAGGAGACGGTGCGCATCTACCTGGCCACCGGTCTGACCTTTCTCGGCCGTCCGGACGGTGAGGACAACGAGGAGTCCGAGCTGCGGGTGGTGTTCGTGCCGCTGCGGGTCGCGGTGCAGGCGGCCCTGGCCGGTGCCATCGTGAACGTGATGGCGGTGGCGGCGGTGCTGGCCGCCGACGGCGTGCTCCGCGGCACCGTTAAACAGGTCGACCACCCGGATCAGCCCGCGGCCGGCGAGGACCCGCCGTGGACCGTGCACCGGGGGGCGGGGACCCCCGGCGCGCCACTGCTGGACGGGTCGCGGGAGCTGTGAGCCGGCGTGCGACGTCGGCGCCGCCCACCATCGCCCCGACCAGACCCGGACCCTCGGCCGAGCTGACGGCGGCGCTCCGCGGGTACCTCGACCACCTGGCGGTCGAACGTGGGGTCGCCCGCAACACGCTGCTGTCCTACCGCCGCGACCTGCAGCGGTACTTGAGCTTCCTGGCCGCGGCCGGCCGTTCGCGGGTCGGCGACGTCACCCCCGCCGACGTCTCCGACTTCCTGGTCTGCTTGCGAACCGGCGCCGACGGCCGGCCGCCGCTGGCCGCCTCGTCCGCGGCCCGGGCGGTGGTCGCCGCCCGAGGCTGGCATCGGTTCCTGGTCAACGAGGGCACCACGGACGCGGACCCATCGCGGGACGTGCGGCCGCCCACCCCGACCCGCCGGCTGCCCAAGGCCCTGCCGGTCGACACGATCACCCGATTGCTGGACGCCGCCGGAGACGACAGTCCGCGCGGACTGCGGGACCGGGCCCTGCTGGAATTGTTGTACGCGACCGGCGCGCGGATCAGCGAGGCGGTGGGTCTGGACGTCGACGACATCGACCTCGGGCCGACGGGGATCGAGCCGGGCTCCGTGACGTCAGTGGTCCGGCTGCACGGCAAGGGATCCAAGGAGCGGCTGGTCCCGGTCGGGTCCTACGCCCTGCGTGCTCTGCAGGCCTATCTGGTGCGCGGGCGGCCGGCGCTGGCCGCCGCCACCGGCCCGCACCACGGGGCGTTGTTCCTGAACATCCGCGGTGGCCGGCTGTCCAGGCAGAGCGCGTGGCAGGTGCTGGCCGACACCGCCGGCCGGGCCGGGCTGCCGGCCACCGGGGTGTCCCCGCACACCCTGCGGCACTCGTTCGCCACCCACCTGCTGGAGGGCGGCGCCGACGTCCGGTCCGTCCAGGAGCTGCTCGGTCACGCCTCGGTGACCACGACGCAGATCTACACGCTGGTCACCGTCGACGCCCTGCGCGAGGTCTACGCCATCGCCCACCCCCGGGCCCGGTGACCACGCCCGACCCACGGTCACACCGCGTTCCGACGTATCAACCAGACGAGTCACATCTCCTGGGTTCAGCGCGCCGAGCGGTACCGATCCGTGACCGTGCGGTGATCGGCCCGTCCGCCGGGGCTGATCCATCCTGGCCAGTGACCGTTGGACGTCCCGGAGGTATCCCGTGCCCGCAGCTGTCGACATCGCGGCCCGCGCCGGCGACACCCGCCTGGCCGCCGACCTGATCCTGGTGCACAAGGTGTTCCGCCGGGAGTTGCGCCTGCTGCCGGCCCTGGTCCGCGCGGTGCCGGCGGACCGGGCCGACCGCGCCGCCCTGCTGGCCGGGCACTATCGGGAGATCGCCACCGCGCTGCGGCACCACCACCACGCCGAGCGAGACCTGCTGCTGGGTCGGCTCGCCGAGCGGGCGCCGTTGGACCCGACGATCGCGGACGGCATGCGCGGGCGGCACCGCCGGCACGACGAGCTGCTCGGCGAGCTCGACGCAATGCTCGACCTGTGGGTCGCGGCCGCCGACGTCGACGTGCGGGACCTGCTGGTCCAGATCCTCACCGAGCTGGCCGAGGCCGTCACCGACCATCTCGACCTGGTCGAGGCGCGCGTGCTCCCCCAGGTCGACCGGCACTTCACCGGCCGGGAATGGCTCGCGTTGGGCCTGCGCGCGGCCAGTTGGATCCCGCTGAACCGGATGGCCTGGATGCTGGGCGCGATGCTGGAGGACGCGACCGACGCCGAGCGGCGCAATCTGATGGGCAAGGTCCCCGGGCCGGCCCGGCTGCTGTACCGGATGGTCGGCCAGGAACAATACGTGCGGGAGATGCAGGCCCTGCGCAACACCGCCGCTTGACCGTCCGACCCGCGTTCGCGATCAGGCCGGTTCGGCCGCGACCGGATCGGGGTGCTTCTTCCGCTTACGCGCGCCTGGCTCCTTCTTGGTCAGCACCGGCTCGTCGCCCAGGAACAGCTGTAGCCACTTGGCGTCCGGGTCGACGTCGACCATGATCGCCTTGACCAGCAGGCTGGCCGGGATGGCCAGGATGGCGCCCAGCGGACCGAGCAGGAACGCCCAGATGATCAGCGACAGGAAGCTCATCGTGGTGGTCAGGCCGACCGCGTCGCCGACGAACTTGGGTTGCAGCACCGACTGGATGACGAAGTTCAGCACGCAATAGACGATGATCACCGCGATCGCCAGGCCGGGGCCGCCGACGAGCAGGCCGAGCAGGGCCGGCGGGATCAGCCCGATGATGAATCCGATGTTGGGGATGTAGTTGGTGACGAAGGCCAGCAGCGCCCAGAGGCCGGCCGCCGGGATACCCATGATGACCAGGGCCGCCCCGTCCAGCACGGCCACGATGCCGCCGAAGATCGTCGCGACGGCGAAGTACTTGCGCGTGCCGGCGGCGAACTGACCCAGCGCACCCAGCGCGGGCTCGCGGCCGGGGCGGTGCTTGGCCATCCGCTCGCCGAACACCGAGCCGTCGACCGCGAGGAAGATCAGCAGGGTGATGAGGAAGAACAGCGAGGTCAGCGCGTTCAGCACGCCGGAGAGCAGGGCCGCCGCGTAGGACAGGATCGAGCTGCGGTCGATGCTGGACAGCATGCTCTGGATCTGGTCCTGGGTGACCCCCATGCCGGCCAGCCAGCTGCGCAGGCCCGTGAGCTCGGACTGCAACTGATCGGCGTACTGGGGCAGGAGTCCGATGAACTGGGCGACACCGACGGCGGCGGCCACCACGAGTCCGATGATGATGGCGTACACCCCGAGGATGACCACCAGGGTCGCCAGCCAGCGGGGTGCCCCGCGCCGGATCATCATGCCGCGCAAGGGATCCACGGTGATGGTCAGCACCAGCGCGAGGAAGATCGGGCCGATGAGGTCGGGCACGGCGTGGATGCCGCCGGCCACCACCACGCCCGCGGCCAGACCCAGCATGATGATCAGGCCGCGGGGCAGCCCGTAAGCATGCCCGCGATCCGGATAGGGCGGCTCGACATCGCCGGTGTGGACCTCGGCCACCGGGTGGACGTCTTCGGGCTCGTTCGCCATCACAGATCCGTTCTTCTCGAGCACGGCGAAACCTCGTGCCCGCGACCCACCCGTGCCGGTGTCGAGCACGTCGAGCCCGCCGGGACACTACGGACCGTGCCTGACCACCGGTTTCGCGGACATCATCCCGGACGGATGAAGTGATCTCGGCACGGACCCCGTTGAATGAGAGCGCAACCGGATGAGGTCGAGATGTCCACGCGGGCAGGCAGCGCAGCCCGGCCGCTGACGCGGAGGAGCAACGATGGGCGGCGTGTGGCGCACGATCGATCAGGGTCCGCAGAAGTTGGTCTGGCGCGCCCTGTCGATCGTGCTGTTGGTGATCGGATGCATCCTGACGCCGGTGGCCGTGACCGCCAAATGGGCCAGCAACGTGGTCACCGACCAGGACACGTACCTGGCCGCGGTCGAGCCGCTGATCACCGACCCGGTGATCGTCGCGGCCATCGAGAACCGCCTGACCGGCGCTATCGACGATCAGATCAGCAACCTGCAGCTGGCCGACAAGATCGGCGACGAGCTGCAGTCGCTGGGTCTGCCGCCCAAGCTGGCCGCGCTGGCCACCGGCTACCTGGCCACCTTCCGGTCGGACATCACCGATGCGGTGAGCCGGATGGTCGACGAGCTTGTGACCAGCCCGAAGATGGCCGAACTGTGGAACGCCGCGAACGCCAAGGCGCACACGGTGTTCGTGCAGGCCATGCAGGGCCAGTACGACGCCGATATCGACAAGCTGCATTCGATCAACGTCGACCTGTCCCAGGGTGTCACGCAGGTCAAGCAGAAGCTGGTGTCCGCCGGGGTGAGCTGGGCGAACCAGATCCCCGACGTCCCGGTGGTGATCACCCTGTCCGGCCAGGCCGACCTGCAACAGCTGGTCCGCTACTACAACCTGTTCAACAACCTGGCGGCCTGGTTGCCGTGGATCGCGGCGCTGTTCCTGCTCGCCTCGATCCTGATCGCACCGAGCCGGTTAACCGGCCTGGCCCGGGCCGGGTTCTGGGTGGCGGCGTCGCTGCTGGTGCTCGTGGTCGGGCTGGCCGTCGGCAAGGACTGGCTGGTCTCCGAGTCGCCGCTGCAGCCGCAGGTCACCCAGGCGTTCGCGCAGCAGCTCACCGGCCAGCTGCGGACCGATATCCGCGCCCTCGTGCTGGTGGCGGCCGTCGTCGCGGCGGCGAGTTGGATCTTCGGCCGATCGCGCAGCGCCCACGCGCTGCGCCGGCAGGCCCGGGAGACGGCGGGTCTGGTCCGGGACGCCCGCTGGTACCTGTGGGTGCGGATCGGGGCCGGGCTGGTCGCGGTGGGTCTGCTGATCTGGCTGTTGTCGATGGACGATCCGCGGGTGCTGTGGGCGGTGCTGCTGGTGGTGCTGGCCGGGCTCGCGGCGGTGATCGCGATCAGCCCCGGGGCCGGCGGACCGGAGGACGACGGGAACGGCGATCGGACGGCCCCGCGGTCGGAGGTCGACACGGCCGAACTCGTGCCGGTCGGGTTGCCGGACACAGGCTCGAGCGACACCCCAACCGACACACTCGTCACACCAGTCACACCGGCATCAGAACCTCCGGCCAAGGAGTCCTGAACCTGGTTGCGGCCGGGCGGGTCGCGTTGGTTCGGCTCGGGCGCCCGCCTAACCTGAACCCCGGATCGTCGGGATGACGCAAGGGGAGTGGCCTGGATGAGCGGGGCTCGCCGATCGAATCATCGACATGGCGGCGGCGTCCTCGGCGGGGCGACCGAGCGTGCGAGGTGCCCCGGGAGGATGGCGACATGACTGAACCGGATGACGCGGTGTGGATCGCGGCGGCCGGTGGTACCAGGGTTGAAGGATCTCTGGCCACTGCCGTCACCTACCAGGAGCGGATCGAGCAGCCCACGCTGCCCGGCACGGAGCCACTGACGGTGGTGCACTCCGCGCCGCCCGAAACCCCGGTTGAGGCACCGGTCGAGACGCTGTCCGCGCCGCCGACCACCGCGCTGCCGACCACCGTGCCGCCGACCACCGTGCCGCCGACCACCGTGCCGCCGGCGGTCGAGCCGGTGGCGCCGCCGGCCACCCAGGCACGCAGGCCGATCGACAACTCCGTCGCCGGGTCGGCGTCCCCGGCGCTGCGGGCGATGCGCGGGCGCGACCCGGAACCGCAGCCGATCACCAGCCACGGTCCGGCCACCGTGCTGGCCATGTGCAACCAGAAGGGCGGGGTCGGCAAGACCACCTCGACCATCAACCTCGGTGCGGCGCTGGCCGGCTACGGGCGCCGGGTGCTGCTGGTGGATCTGGATCCACAGGGTGCGTTGTCCGCCGGGCTGGGGATCGCCGCGCACGAGCTGGACCACACCATCTACAACCTGATGCTGGAGCCGTCGACCCAGCTGACCGACGTGCTGGTGCCGACCGGGATCGAGGGTGTCGAACTGATCCCGGCGAACATCGACCTGTCGGCCGGCGAGGTGCAGTTGATCAACGAGGTCGGTCGGGAGCACACCCTGTCCCGGGCGCTGCGACCGCTGCTGCACGCCTACGACTACATCCTGATCGACTGTCAGCCCTCGCTGGGTCTGCTCACCATCAACGCGTTGACCTGCGCGCAGGGCGTCATCATCCCGCTGGCCGCCGAGTGGTTCTCGCTGCGCGGCGTGCATCTGCTGGTGGACACCATCGAGAAGGTGCAGGCGCGGATCAACCCCGACCTGTCGGTGGCCGGCGTGCTGGTCACCATGTACGACGGCCGGACCGTGCACTCGCGCGAGGTGGTCGGCATGCTCGACCAGCGGTTCGGCGACACCGTCTACGACACGATCATCACACGCACCGTGAAGTTCCCGGAGACCACCGTCGCGGGCGAGCCGATCACCTCCTACGCCCCTTCGCACCCGGCCGCGCAGGCCTACCGGGCCCTGGCCCGTGAAGTGATCGCACGATGACCATCGCCCCGCCGCCCGAGGCGTCGGTGGGCGAGACGGGGGAAGAACAGGGCACGGGTCGGCGCAGCTTTCACGTCCGGCTGGACAATTTCGACGGACCGTTCGACCTGTTGCTGCAGTTGATCAGCCAGCACCGGATGGACGTCACCGAGGTCGCCCTGCACCGGGTGACCGACGACTTCCTGGCCCACGTCCGCGGGATGGGTGAGGACTGGGACCTGGACCAGGTCACTGAGTTTCTGGTGATCGCGGCGACCCTGCTGGACATGAAGGCGGCCCGCCTGCTGCCTCAGCCGGCCGACGACATGCTCAACCCGGACGAGCCGCTGCAGGCCAGGGACCTGCTGTTCGCCCGGTTGCTGGCCTACCGCGCCTACCAGCAGGTGGCGGCGCTGTTCGCGGAACTGGAGGCCGGCGCGCTGCGCCGCTACCCGCGGGCGGTCGCACTGGAGGAGCGCTACCTGGGGCTGCTGCCCGAGGTGACCATCGGGCTGACCCCGGCCGCGTTCGCCGACCTGGCCGTGAACGTGTTCGCGCCCAAGCCGGAACCGATCGTCAACGTCGATCACATCCATGCCCCCCGGGTCTCGGTGGCCGAGCACACCGGCATGCTGCGGGAGATGCTGGCCGCCCGCGGGGCGGCGACCTTCGGCGAGCTGGTCGCCGACTGCACGGCCACCCTGCAGGTCGTCGCCCGGTTCCTCGGTCTGCTGCAGTTGTACCGGGAGTCAGCGGTGGCGTTCGATCAACCCCAACCCCTGGGCGAGCTCACCGTACGGTGGATGGCACCGGACGGCGCACCCGCCGAGCGGTCCGGGACGGACGTGGAGGAGTACGAGTGAGTGACGATCTGGCGGTCGCGCCGCCGGTGGTCGACAACCCGCCGCTGCCGGAGCCTGCAGTGGTCGATCAGGTCGATCAGGTGCCCGAACACGACCTGGCGGGGGCAATGGAGGCGGTGCTGCTGGTCGCCGACACCCCGATCCCCGACGCGCAGATCGCCGCCGCGGTCGGGCACCTGCCCGGGCACGTGCGCGCCGTACTGGCCGAACTGGCCGACAACTACACCGCGGCGAACTCCGGCATCGAGTTGCGGGAGTTCGGCGGGGGGTGGCGGTTCTACACCCGCGACCGGTTCGCGCCGGTGGTGGAGCGGTTCGTGCTGGACGGCGCGCAGAGCCGGCTGTCCAAGGCGGCGCTGGAGACCCTGGCGGTGGTCGCCTACCGGCAGCCGGTCACCCGGGCCCGGATCGCCGCCGTGCGCGGCGTCAACGTCGATGGCGTCATCCGCACGCTGATGTCGCGGGGGCTGATCCAGGACTGCGGCATCGACGCGGACACCGGCGGCACCCTCTACCGCACCACCGAGGTGTTCCTGGAGCGGATGGGGTTGGGCGACCTGTCCGAGCTGCCCTCGCTCGGTCCGCTGCTGCCCGACATCGGGGACCTGGACGATGTCTGAGCCCGAACCGGAGGACGGCGTCCGGCTGCAGAAGGTGTTGGCGTCCGCCGGCGTCGCGTCCCGCCGCAAGGCCGAGGAGCTGATCCGGGCGGGCCGGGTCAAGGTCGACGGGATCGTGGTGCGCGAGATGGGCACCCGGATCGACCCGGAAAACGCCGTCGTGCACGTGGACGGCAACCGCATCACCACCCGCGCCGACCTGGTGTACCTGGCGCTGAACAAGGAACGCGGCGTGCTGTCCACCATGTCCGACGACCAGGGCCGGCCGCACATCGGGCAGATGCTGGAGGATCGTTCCGAGCGGCTGTTCCACGTCGGCCGGCTCGACATGGAGTCCGAGGGGCTGCTGCTGCTGACCAACGACGGCGATCTGGCGCACCGGCTCACCCACCCGTCGTACGGGGTGGCCAAGACCTACGTGGCCGAGGTGCCGGGGCCGATCCCGAAGGACCTGGGCAAGCGGCTGCGGGCCGGCGTCGAGTTGGAGGACGGGCCGGCCCGGGTCGACGCATTCGACGTGCTCGACCTGCATCACAACCGCGCGGTGATCGAGGTGGTCATCCACGAGGGACGCAAGCACATCGTCCGGCGGCTGCTGGAGGCGGTGGATCGGCCGGTGTCCCGCCTGGTGCGCACCCAGATCGGGCCGGTCCAGCTCGGCCATCAGCGGCCCGGCACGCTGCGCAAGCTGAACCCGGTGGAGGTCGGCCAGTTGTACAAGGCGGTCGGGCTGTGAGTGCGGGGTTCGTGATCGCCATCGACGGTCCGGCGGGAACCGGCAAGTCCACGGTGGCCCGCCGGGTGGCCCAGGCGCTGGGCGCCGGCTACCTGGACACCGGCGCGATGTACCGCATCGTCACCGTGGCCGTGTTGCGCGCCGCGATCGACCCCGTCGACGATGCGGCGGTCGCCGGCCTGTTGCCCGATCTCTCGTTCGACAGCCCGACCAACTCCGGACCGCAGCAGCACTCGCTGCTCGGGTCGGACGTCACCGCCGAGATCCGCGGCCCGGCAACTACTCTCGCCGTCACCCCGGTGTCGGCGAACCCGGCGGTGCGGGCCTGGCTGTTGGACCGGCAGCGGCTGCTGGCCCGATCCGGTCGGATGGTGGTGGAGGGCCGGGACATCGGCACCGTGGTCGTGCCCGACGCGGACCTGAAGGTGTACCTGACCGCGGACGCCACCGAGCGGGCCCGGCGGCGGCACCGGCAGAACTCGGCGCTGGTCGGCGGCCCGGCCGGCGACCTGCACGCGGTGGCCACCGACCTGCACCGGCGGGACAGCCGGGACAGCAGCCGCGCGCACGCGCCGCTGCAGGCGGCCGCGGACGCGGTGGTGGTCGACTCCTCCGAGCTGGCCGTCGAGGAGACCGTGGCCCGGGTGCTGGCGTTGGCCGCGGAGCGGGGTATCTCGTGAGCGAGGCTTGCCGAGCGAACCATAGGCACGGGCGCCGCCGCCGCGTCCGGGTGGCCGAGCTCGCGAGGCATTCCGGAAAGGCGGAGGCGTGAGCGAGGCTTGCCGAGCGAACCATAGGCACGGGCGCCGCCGCCGCGTCCGGGTGGCCGAGCTCGCGAGGCACTCCGGAAAGGCGGAGGCGTGAGGTGGCGGCACCTGGGCGGGTCGAACGACCCGACCCCGCCCCATGCCGGGCCGAAGGGGATGGACCGCGGCCGGCGGATCGGCATCGTGGTCAACCTGACGGTGTACCGGGTCCGGCTGCACCAAGCGGACCGGATCCCGGCGACCGGCCCGGTCGTCGTCGTGGCCAACCACCAGCATCTGATGGACGGGGCGGTGCTGTTCGGCTGCCTGCCCCGGCGGGTCTCGTTCCTGGTCAAGGCGGAGGCGGTGAAGGGTCCGCTGGGCTGGCTGCTGACCAATGTGGGGCAGTACTCGCTGATTCGGGACAAGCCGGACCGGGAGCCGATGCTGCAGGCCCTGGCCCAGCTCAAGGCAGGCGGCGCGATCGGCATCTTTCCCGAGGGCACCCGGGGCGCGGGCAATGTGGAGTCGGTGTTCGCCGGCGCCGGCTGGCTGGCCGCGCGCGCCGGTGCGCCGGTCGTGCCAGTGGCGATCCGCGGCACGGCACGGCCGGCGGATGCCCGGCGCCGACGCTTCCGGCCGCCGGTCACCGCCCTGGTCGGGCAACCGTTCACGGTGCCGGAGGGCGGTGGCCGCACGGCGGTCGGCGAGGCGACCGAGGCGATCCGGGTGAACCTGGCCGCGTTGGTGCGGGAGCTGGACGCGGAATTGGTGAGGGCAGGATGAGCGAGGAATTCGGCGAGTCCGACGGCGGAACGGCCGACGGAACCTGGAGTGACGAGAGCGAGTTCGCCGGCTGGGAGGACGGCTCGGACGACGAGGCCGGCGGCGATGCCGAAGGCCCGGCGCCGACGCTGGCCGTGGTCGGGCGACCCAACGTGGGCAAGTCGACCCTGGTCAACCGGCTTATCGGGCGCCGGGAGGCGGTCGTCCAGGACGTGCCCGGGGTGACCCGGGACCGGGTGACGCACGACGCGCTGTGGCGGGGTCGCCGGTTCACCGTCGTGGACACCGGTGGGTGGGACCCCGGGGCGAGCGGGTTGCAGGCCGCGGTGACCGCGCAGGCGGAACGGGCGATGCAGACGTCCGACGCGGTGCTCGTGGTGGTGGACGGGTCGGTCGGCGCGACCGAGACCGAGGACGCGATCGCGCGCGTGCTGCGGCGGTCCAAGCGGCCGGTGATCCTGGCCGTCAACAAGGTGGACGACGAGCGGGCCGAGGCCGACGCGGCGGCGATGTGGTCGCTGGGCCTCGGCGAGCCGATCCCGGTGTCCGGGCTGCACGGCCGCGGTTCCGGCGATCTGCTGGACGCGGTGCTGGACGCGCTGCCGACCGCGCCGGGGGAGTTCGTCGGCGGTACCGGTGGCCCGCGCCGGGTGGCGCTGATCGGGAAACCCAACGTCGGCAAGTCCTCGCTGCTGAACAAGCTGACCGGCGAGTCCCGCTCCGTCGTGCACGAGGTCGCCGGCACGACCGTCGACCCGGTCGACTCGCTGGTCGAGATCGACGGCCGGCTCTGGCGTTTCGTGGACACCGCCGGGCTGCGGCGGCGCGTCAACCAGGCCAAGGGGATGGAGTACTACGCCTCGCTGCGCACTCAGACCGCGCTGGAATCGGCGGAGGTGGCGATCGCGCTGATCGACTCGTCGACGCCGATCACCGAGCAGGACCAGCGGGTGATCAGCATGGTGATCGACTCCGGCCGGGCCCTGGTGATCGCGCTGAACAAGGCCGACCTGGTGGACGCCGAGCGGCGGGCCGAGGTCGAGGACGAGGTGCTGCGCGACCTGTCCCGGGTGGCGTGGGCGCAGCGGATCAACATCTCCGCCGAGTCCGGGCGCGGGGTACACCGGGTCGCGCCGGCGATGATGCGGGCGTTGGACTCCTGGGACCGGCGGATCCCCACCGGGCGGCTGAACTCGTGGCTGGGGGAGTTGATCGCCGCGACCCCGCCACCGGTGCGCGGTGGCAAGCAGCCCAGGGTGCTGTTCGCGACCCAGGCGGCCAACCGGCCGCCGAGGTTCGTGCTGTTCACCACCGGGTTCCTGGAGGCCGGGTACCGGCGGTTCATCGAGCGGCGGTTGCGCGAGGACTTCGACTTCACCGGTTCTCCGGTCCGCGTCAACGTCCGGGTGCGGGAGAAGCGCGCGGCGCGCAAGAAGTAGCAATGCCGCCGCCGGCCGGGCCCGGCGGGTTGCGCTGATCGAAAACCCACTGATTCGGACAAAACGGCGCCGGAAATGGGTACTGGATCAGCGCAAAGTCAGGCGCGCTCTTCCAAAGTAAGCGTTTGGTGCATTTCGGGCATCGAGAGGTTCGACTGAACTGCGGACCAAGGACGGGCCCAACCCACCTGCCGTCGACGGCGGGTGGGTTTCGGGTGGTGTCGCCGGATGCGTGGGATCTGATCCGCTGTCTGGCGTGGGCGGTCGCGGCGGCGGAGCAGGATCCAACATACGCGCCGTCGATTCCCTGACGGCGGCTGTGACCTGCGCCAACGATGTGTCTATCCGCTAGACACTTGAAGTGTCTAGCGGGTAGACGGTACGGTATGAGGGCGAGGGACGTGGGTGCGGCGCATCGAGATGCTGGGCGGCGTGATGGTCCGGCAGACCGGATCGCATCGTCGGTTCCGGGCCGGATCGCATTTCACCACCGTCCCGATGCACGGAAGTCGGGACGTCCCGCCCGGCACCCTGCGCTCGATCGAGCGGGACCTGGAACCGGAGTTCGGGAAGGGGTGGTTGCGGTGAGCGACACATACCGGGTGCGGGTCACCCGGGACGTCGACGGCAGTTGGCTGGCCGACGTCCCGGACCTGCAGGGTGCGCACACGTTCGCTCGGACATTGCCGCGGCTGGACCAGTACGTTCGTGAGGTCATCGTGCTGGGGGCCGGGTTGCCCGATGCGGCGATGCCGGAGCTGGATCTGGTGTGGGAGTTTGATACCGGGGATCCGGAAATGGACGGTGCGTTGGCCGCGGTGCGAGACGCGCGCAGGCAGGCGGCCGAGACACTCGAGCGGCTGGAGCGGTCGACCGCTGCAGGTGCGAAGGATCTGAGTGCTCGTGGCTACTCGGTGCGGGACGCGGCGGTGTTGCTGGGTGTGTCGCCGGCGCGGGCCGGTCAGTTGATGGCGGTCAGGACCGCAGGGTGAGCTGACGAACCCGCAACCCGAAGTACAGCAGCCGCGTTCGCCGCGGCCGAGGCGGGCCAGGCCGCGGTTCGCGGATCAAGCCGTGCGGAACCGGACGAACCGCGCGCGATTTCGCGGGACTGATCAGCGATGCCGGTCCGGGCGCGCAGGGAGCCGGTCGGCGAGCAGCTGCGCCAGCGTAAGGCTGGGCAGGTCCGCCAGCTGGTCGATCTGGGTGCGGCAGGAGAACCCGTCGGCCAGCACGATCGCACCGTCCGGCCGCGCCCGCAGGGCCGGTAGCAGACCGGTTTCGGCGACCGCGACGGACATCTCGTAGTGGCCCCGCTCCATGCCGAAGTTGCCGGCCAGGCCGCAGCAGCCGGCCAGCGTGCGCACCGTGGCGCCCATCGAGGTCAGCAGCGCGCGGTCCACTTCGAAGCCCATGATGGCGTGCTGGTGGCAGTGCGGTTGCACGATCAGTTCCAGCCCGGTGAGATTCGGTGGTTGCCAACCTCTTTCGGCGCCGGCGGTCAGCGTCTCGGCCAGAGTGCGGGTCGCGTCGGCGACGGTCCGCGCCCGCGGGTCGTGGGGCAACAGTTCGAGCATGTCGTCGCGCAGCACGGCAGCGCACGACGGCTCCAGCCCGACGATCGGAACACCATGCCGTGCATAAGGTTCGAGCACGTCGAGCAGTCGCCGCAGGCGGCGACGGGCGGCGGTCAACTGGCCGGTGGTGATCCAGGTGAGGCCGCAGCAGGC
>Ga0164241_10001569_pt1 | contig 27527 bp, 24 predicted proteins | sample OricomyardsoilBY_FD_108780 | JGI IMG/M metagenome (GOLD analysis project Ga0164241, IMG submission 108780) | Backyard soil microbial communities from Emeryville, California, USA - Original compost - Back yard soil (BY) | ecosystem: Environmental > Terrestrial > Soil > Unclassified | place: USA... | reverse complement strand
TGGATGCGCTCGCGCGGGGTGATCTTGCCGTCGATGACCCGGATGTAGGTGATGACACCGCGGTAGATGTCGTAGACCGAGTCGAAGATCATCGCCCGGGCCGGGGCGTCGGCGTCGCCGACCGGTGCCGGCACCTCGGCCACCACCTTGTCCAGCAGCTCCTTGACGCCCTCGCCGGTCTTGCCGGACACCCGCAGCACGTCGTCGGGCGAGCCGCCGATGATGTGCGCGATCTCCGCGGCGTACCGCTCGGGCTGGGCCGCCGGCAGATCGATCTTGTTCAGCACCGGGATCACGTGCAGGTCGTTCTCCAGCGCCAGGTACAGGTTGGCCAGGGTCTGCGCCTCGATGCCCTGCGCCGCGTCCACCAGCAACACCGCACCCTCGCAGGCGGCCAGCGAGCGGGACACCTCGTAGGTGAAGTCGACGTGGCCGGGGGTGTCGATGAGGTTGAGCACGTGATCGACCGTCTTGCCGTCGCTGCCCGGCGCCGCCCAGGGCAGCCGGACGGCCTGCGACTTGATGGTGATGCCCCGCTCGCGTTCGATGTCCATCCGGTCCAGATACTGGGCGCGCATCGCCCGCTCCTCGACCACCCCGGTGAGCTGCAGCATCCGATCCGCGAGGGTCGACTTGCCGTGGTCGATGTGCGCGATGATGCAGAAGTTGCGGATCAACTCCGGCGGGGTGAACGTGCGATGGGCACGGGCGGCAAGACCTGATGTCACGGGAGTCTTTCTGGGGTATGGCGGGCGTTGGCGGTCGGTCCGCTGCCTATCGTCGCACTCCCGGACCGGGATCAGCTCACCGCGGATCCTGGACTGCGAGCCGCTTGCGCCGCAGCAACGCCTGTTCTGCCCGGTTGTCGGTGAGCTCGATCGCTCGGTCATAGGCCGCTGCGGCATCGTCGGGCCGGTCCAGCCGGCGCAGCAGGTCGGCCCGGGCGACGTGCCAGGGGTGATAGCCGTCCAGTGGTAGGTCCTGGATCAGCGCCAGGCCGACCGCGGGCCCGTCGAGTTCGGCGACCGCGACGGCGCGGTTCAGCTCGACGATCGGCGACGGGTGGACCACCCGCAGCCGGTCGTAGAGGGCGACGATCTGGCCCCAGTCGGTGTCCGGGGCGGTCGGCGCGTCGGTGTGCACGGCGTTGATCGCGGCCTGGATCTGATACGGACCGGGATGTCCCCGGCGCAGGCACTCGCGGACCAGGCCGTGCCCCTCGACGATGAGTTCGGGTTCCCACGACGATCGGTCCTGCTCGTCCAGCGGCACCAGCACGCCGCCGGCGACCCGGGCGGGCCGGCGGGCCTGGGTCAGCAGCATCAACGCGAGCAGCCCGGTCACCTCGAGCTCGTCCGGCAGCAGCGTGCGCACGACCCGGGTCAGCCGTATCGCCTCGGCGCACAGATCGTCGCGGACCGGGTCGTCACCCGAGCTCGCCAGATAACCCTCGTTGAAGATCAGGTAGAGCACGGCGAGCACCCCGGCCAGCCGGCGCGGCAGGTCCGCCGCCTGCGGCACCCGGTACGGGATCCCGGCGGTCCTGATCTTTCGTTTGGCCCTGGTCAGCCGTTGCGCCATGGTCGGCTCGGGGACCAGGAAGGCCTGGGCGATCTCGGCGGAGGTCAGCCCGCCGAGCAGCCGCAGGGTGAGCGCGACCCTTGTCTCGGGGGCCAGCGCCGGGTGGCAGCAGGTGAAGATCAACCGGAGGCGGTCGTCGGCGATGACACCGAACTCCTCGACCGCGGCAGCTGCCTCGGCGACGGGGTCGTGGGTCGTGGGGGTCATGACGGTGGCCTCATGGTGACGGGCGTCCCGGGTGGACTCGCGGCGGATCCGATCGATCGCCTTGTTCGCGGCGGCCGTCTGGAGCCAGCCGCCCGGGTTGGGCGGAAGTCCCTGATCCGGCCAGGTCTGCAAAGCGGTGACCAGCGCGTCACCGAGTGCCTCTTCGGCCAGGTCGATGTCGCCGAACCGGCGGATGAGGGTGGCGACCAGCCGGCCGTGCTCGGCCCGGAACACCTGCTCGATGTCCCGGGCCGCCATCGACTGCATTCGGTTCCTACTCGGCCTCGCCCTGGAACGGGCGCACCTCGACCCGCCCCTCGCAGGCCGCGGAACCCTTCCGGGCCCACTCCAGGGCCTCGTCCAGGTCGGCGGCCTTGATCACCCAGAAGCCACCCAGGTACTCCTTGGTCTCGGAGAACGGGCCGTCGGTGATGACCGCCTGGGCGCCGCGGCCGTCCACGACGGTGGCGGAGTCGATGTCCTCCAGGCCGCCGGCGAACACCCAGACACCGGCCTGCCGGACCTCGGTGTTGAAGGCGTCGACCTGCGCGAACATGCGCTGCATGTCCTCGTCGCTGACGTTCGCGACCTCTTCCGGGGATTCGTGGTGGACGGACAGCAGGTATTGCTTCATGGTGGGCTCCTTCTGTGTTGCGGTTGTCGTCGATTGTCGGACGTGCTGGATCAGACAGGCACCTCGGTGATCACCTCCTGCCCGTCGATGATGGCCAGATCGCCCCGGGTGAACTCGGCGGGCTCCATGACCAGGTGGGTCGCGCCCGCGGCGGTGGGCGTCCGGGACACGGTGCGGAACGCGGTCGGCCGGGTGTGCTCGTCGAACAGCCGCTTGCCCGCGCCGACGACCACCGGGAACACCAGCAACCGGTAGATGTCGACCAGGCCGGCGTTGTGCAGGGTCTGCGCGAGCTGCCAACTGCCGTGCACCTGCAGTTCCCGGCCCGGCCGCGCCCTGAGCCGGCGCACCCGCTCGACCACGTCGTCCCGGATGACGGTCGTCGGCCCCCACGCGGCCTGCTCGTCGGTCAGGGTGGTGGACACCAGATACTTGGGGTAGGTGTTGAGCACCTTGGCGACCAGTTCGTCCGGGTTCGGGTAGGCACTCCAGTAGGGCCGCATCATGTCGAAGGTGCTGCGGCCCAGCAGCACGGCGTCGGCCCGTGCGAACCATTCGCCGTCAACGATCCGGCCGAAGTCCTCGTCGATGTGCGGGACCAACCAGCCGCCGCGGGTGAAGCCGCCGGTGGTGTCCTCCTCCGGGCCACCGGGGCCCTGCATGACGCCGTCCAGGCTGACGAAGATGTTCAGGCTGAGCTGCATGACCGGACTCCTCTGCTCGGGTTCGGTGATCTGCTCGACCACCGTCGACACCACTACGAACGGCCCGGACCGCAGACGACACCCAACGCCAAAGAATCTTTCGAATGATTTCCCAGCGGTCGGTGCCCGTACCGTTGCGGGTGATGAGAAGGACGATCCTGGCCGCGTTCCTGCTGGTCGTGGGGTTGATCGGGGTACCGGCCTGCACCGCCGGGGCACCCGCGGTCCGGTCGGCCGGACCCGCGCCCGCGCCGACCGGCGCCACCCCGCCGCCGACCAGTTCTCGCGCGAGCACCACGGCGTCGATGCTCCCCGATGTGCACGTGGCCGGGGTCAACGATCCGACCTGCCGCTCGGACACGCGGCCGGTGGTGCTGCTGCCCGGGACTTTCTCCACGGTCGCCGGCAACTTCGCGCCGCTGGCCGCGGCCCTGCTCGCCGACGGGCGCTGCGTCTTCGGCACGAACTACGGACTGGCCGGCGTCGCCCCGGTCCGGGACTCGGCAGCCACGGTCGCCGCCTTCGTCGACGGCGTGCTCGAGGAAACCGGCGCCGACCAGGTCGACGTGGTCGCGTTCTCCCAGGGCGGGCTGGTGCTGCGCACCGCGCTGCGGCTGGACGGGCTGGCCCCGTCGGTGGGCACGGCGGTGTTGATCGCCCCCACGTTCCACGGCAGCACCTCCGACCTGCTGGACGGCGTGCCCGCGGCCGCCTGTCCGGCCTGCGCCGACCAGACCGCCGGCTCCGCCCTGCTCACCGAGCTGGCCGCCGGCGGCGACCTGGACGGCGACGTGCGGTATGCCACGATCGCCAGCCGGGACGACAGGGTCGTGACGCCGACCGACGCCCAGTCCCCGGTCGGCCCGCCGGACCGGGTGCGGTCGCTGGTCATCCAGGATCAGTGTCCGGCCGCCACTGTCGAACACCTGGACCTGCCCGGTGATCCCGGCGTGATCGACTGGGTGGGGCAGGCCCTGGCCACCGACGGCCGCCCGGACCCGTCGGCCTACCGGTGCCGGTGATCGTCCCCAGGGTTTGTGACGGCCGCGATCCGGCTGGTAACGTGGACCGCCGTGTGTGCCCGACGGCGTCACACCTATGATCGACGATTGGTCGGTCACCCCCAACGACGAAACGAAGGCACTCCGGCGTGGCCAACATCAAGTCCCAGATCAAGCGCAACCGCACCAACGAGATTGCGCGCCAGCGCAACAAGTCGGTCAAGTCGTCGCTGAAGACGGCCGTGCGCAAGGTGCGGACCGCCGCGGAGGCCGGCGACAAGTCCACCGCCGAGGTCGAACTCCGGGCCGCCTGCCGCAGCCTGGACAAGGCCGCGTCCAAGGGCGTCATCCACGCCAATCAGGCCGCAAATCGCAAGTCGGCGCTGACCGTCCTGGTCAACCAGATCTGACCCCGGGGTTTTCCGACGCCGGTGACCGAACGAGGTCACCGGCTTTGTCGTGTCACCGGCTCTGTCGTGTCACCGGCTCTGTCGTGTCATCGGCGCCGTCGTGCTGTCACCAGATCGATCACCGCCTTCTCCAGCGCGTACTGGAAATCCACCGCGACGCCCTTGACCGCGGCGTTCAACTCCGCCACGATCGCCATTCCGCCGGCCAGACCGTCGGCCGACCATCCGCGGGCCATCCCGCGCGCCCGATCCACCTTCCACGGCGGCATCCCCACCTGCGAGGCGATCGCGTAGGAATTGCCGCCCTTGGCGCCGGTCACCCTGGCGACCGTGCGCACCCCGTCGGCCAGGGCGTCCGCGATCAGCACCGGCGCCACCCCCACGCCCAGCGCCCACCGCAACGACTCGAGGGCACCGGGCAGATCCCCGGACATGGTGGCGTCGGACACGGCGAACCCGCTGACCTCGGCGCGACCCCGGTGGTAGCGGTGGACCGCCTTCTCATCGACGGTGCCCCCGGCGTCGGCGACCAGCTGATCGGCCGCTGACGCCAGTTCCCGCAGGTCCGAGCCCACCGCCTCGACCAGCGCGGTGACGGCGGCCGGGTTCGTGGTCCCGCCGGCCCGGCGGATCTCGGCGCGCACGAAGTCGATCCGCTCGTTCAATTTGGTGATCTTGTTGCAGGTGATCACGGTCGCGCCGGCCTTGGTCAGCGCGTCGGCGATGGCCTTGTTCCGGGCGCCGCCGGGGTGGTGGATCACCAGCCAGACGCCCTCCACCGGATCTTTCGTGTACCCGGCCAGCGCCGTCGCCAACTCACGGGACGCCTCGTGCGCCCCGCGGATGACCACGATCCGGGGCTCGGCGAACAGGCTGGGCGCGACGAGGTCGGTGAACTCGCCGACCGTCAGACCCGACCCGGTGCCGTCCCGCCGCTCGACCCCGACATCGACCCGCCGGGCGGCGGCCGTGGCGCGGGCGATCGCCCGGTCGACGAGCAGGGGTTCGTCGCCCGTCACCAGGATCAGCGGCGTCAGGCCGCCTGCTTCTGCCATGAGGCACATGGTGCCAGCGGGGTCGGACAACACCCGCGCCAAGCGAGGACGACCTGTCCGCTCGTTGCACCGAAACGCCCCCGGCGGGCGAAATCGGGGCCCGGGTCGAACCGGGTCCATGCGTTACGATGGCCGGACAACTGAAGAACCCACTCATCCAGAGGGGCAGAGGGACACGGCCCGATGAAGCCCCGGCAACCACTGTCGATGATCATTTTCTCGTGACCGTTCCCGGTCATCGGGGCCGATCGACAGCAGGTGCCACTTCCGTCCCGCTCCGGCGGGGAAGATGAGCAGAAAGGCCTCGTCATGACGTCTGTGCTGTCCACGCCCGAAACGGCCGCCGCGACCATCGATCTCGGTTCGGCCGTCGCCCTGTCCTGTCGCGAGTGCGGCAACCGCATCGACCTCGGCCCGTACTACGCGTGTACCGAGTGCTTCGGCCCACTCGAGGTCTCCTACGAGTTCACGCTCCGCGGTGACGATCTCAAGCGGCGGATCGAGGCCGGCCCGAACAACATCTGGCGGTACGCCTCCCTGCTGCCGGTCCCGGTCGACGTCGCCGGCACCCCCAACCTGAATCCGGGCAGCACCAAGCTGGTCCGCGCCGACAACCTGGCCAAGGAGCTGGGCATGCGGCGGCTCTGGGTCAAGGACGACTCCGGCAATCCCACCCATTCTTTCAAGGACCGGGTCGTCGCGGTCGCCCTGGCCGCCGCCCGCCAGCTCGGTTTCACCGTGCTCGCCTGCCCCAGCACCGGCAACCTGGCCAACGCGGTGGCCGCGGCCGCCGCCCGCGCCGGCATCCGCTCCGTGGTGATGATCCCGGCCAACCTGGAGCAGCAGAAGATCCTGACCACCGCCGCCTACGGCGGCACCCTGGTCGCGGTGGACGGCAACTACGACGACATCAACCGGCTGGCCGGCGAGATCGCCGCCGAACAGGAGGACTGGGCGTTCGTCAACGTCAACGTCCGCCCCTACTACGCCGAGGGATCCAAGACGCTCGGCTTCGAGGTCGCCGAACAGCTCGGCTGGCGGCTGCCGCAGCAGGTCGTCATCCCCGTCGCGTCGGGTGCGCAACTGGTCAAGGTGGACAAGGGCCTCGCCGAGCTCGCCGAGCTGGGGCTGGTCGACGGCACCCCGTACAAGGTGTTCGGCGCGCAGGCGACCGGCTGCTCCCCCGTCTCCGAGGCGTTCAAGAACGGCTGGGACGCGGTCAAGCCCGTCCGGCCGGACACCATCGCCAAGTCCCTGGCCATCGGCAACCCGGCCGACGGCCCGTACGTGCTCGACGTGACGCGGCGCACCGGCGGCGCGGTCGAGGACGTCAGCGACGACGAGGTGATCGCGGGCATCAAGCTGCTGGCTCGCACCGAGGGCATCTTCGGCGAGACCGCGGGCGGCGTCACCATCGCCACCCTGCGCAAGCTGCTGGCGAGCGGGCAGCTCGACCCGGAGGCCGAGACCGTCGTGTTCAACACCGGTGACGGGCTCAAGACGCTGGACGCCATCGCCGGCGAAGTGGGCCCCACCGCGACCATCAAGCCGACCCTGCGCGCGTTCGAGGCCGCCGGGTTGGTCTGAGCGGTCGCCCCCACCGGCTGGTCGCGCCCACGGGGAACATCGAGTCGCTCCACGCGACCGGATCTTCCCCATGGTCGGCGCCACGCGGGTCGACCGGTTCTCAGCTGGTGCGAAGGGCCGAGATCGGGTGCGCGGCGGTCTCCGAGTCGTGGATGTCGATGCCGAACAGCGTGTGCAGCGCCTGCACGTAGCCGGCGCCGTCACCGGTGCGGGCCAGTTCCTGCGCACGCAGCGTCGGGGTGTGCAGCAGGGCCTGGGTGACCCGGTGCAGCGCCCGCTCCACGTCGGCGGCGACGTCGGCCGGGTACTTCGCGCGGAGCCGGTCGAGTTCCTTCTCGACGGTGCCCGACACGTGTTGCCGCAACGCGACCACCGCAGGGTCGAGCCGGCGGATGGCCATCCGCTCCTCGAACGCGGCGACGCCGGCGATGACGATGTCCTGGGCGCTCACCACCGCGTCCAGGTGGGCGGGGTCGACCTCCTGCTGCACCGAGTGCAGGTCGACCACGCGCACCCCGGGCACCAGCCGGGCCGGGCCGGCGACGTGCGGGTGTAGGGCCAGATCGATGATCGGCAGCGGGGTGGCCCGCCGGGCCAAAGCCGCGGACAGCATCGCTTCGTCCAGCAGGCCGGCGGACTGCCCGCTGCAGGCCACCACCAGGTCGACCCGGGTCATCGTGTCGATCAGCTCGTCCGCCGTCACCGTGGTGGCCGAGTGCCGCTGCGCGAACGTGTCGGCCCGACCGCTGGGCGAATGGACCAGCAGGTGGTGCACGCCGCGAGCCCGCAACTCGGTGGCCACCACCCGGGCATACGCACCGGTGCCGATGATCAGGGCGGTGTCGGCTGCCGTATCACGCTGATCAAGGCCGGCGATGTCCAGGGCGACCGAGGCCACCGACCGGCCGGCCGCGCCGAGACCGGTCTCGGTGGCCACCTGCTTGGCCACCCGGGCGGCGTTCTGGAAGAGCTGGTTGATGGCGGGTGAGGCGGTGCCGGCGGCCTGCGATTCCCGCAGCGCCCGGGCGATCTGCCCGGCGATCTCCGCCTCGCCGACCACCATCGAGTCCAGACCGGAGGCGACGGTGAACAGGTGCGCCACCGCGGGGGCACCCACCCGCACCTTGAGCATGGTGCTGACCTCATCCGCGCCCAGCCCGGTCACCCGGGCCAGCTGCCCGGCGACGCCGTCGATCGCGTCGTGGAACCGGGTGGCGTCCACGTAGATCTCGAGCCGGTTGCAGGTCGACACCACCACCGCGCCGTCGATCGGCACGTCCGGCTGTGTGGTGAGATCACCGACGGCCCGGCTGAGCAGCGTCGGGTGCAGGGCGAGGCGGTCCAACTGCGTCAGCTCGAGGTCGTGATGGCTGGCGCCAAGAACCATGAGCATGAGCCGGAATCCTACCGGTGTGACCATCGGTCACGGTACGAAGGCAAGCCTCACCTAGCTTGTCAAACCCAGCTTGACCTGCGGCTTTGTCCGCACGGCCTGGACGGGTCGGGGTGTCGCGGGCCTCACTCGGGCCAACCGCGGGACGTCGACGGTGCGGTGGGTGACACCATGGAGGCGATATGACGCTCAATCCCGCCGTGACCACCCTGCCGTCGGCTCATCCGCTGGTCGACGGCCGCACCGCCGGTGCACCGCTGATCGCCGCGTACCGCGGCGGCCGCCCGGCCAGCCGTCCGGTGTGGTTCATGCGACAGGCGGGACGGTCGCTGCCCGAATACCGGGAGGTGCGGCGCGGCATCGGGATGCTCGAGTCGTGCCTGATGCCCGACCTGGCCGCCGAGATCACGCTGCAGCCGGTCCGCCGCCACCGGGTGGACGCGGCCATCCTGTTCAGCGACATCGTGGTCCCGCTGAAGCTGGCCGGCGTCGACGTGCAGATCGTCGCCGGCACCGGACCGGTGGTGGCCGATCCGGTCCGCACCACGGCCGACGTCATCGGGCTTCCTGCACTGGACCCGGCGGCGCTGGCTCCGGTGGCCGCCGAGGCCGCCGCGGTGGCGGCCGAGCTCGGCGCGACGCCGCTGATCGGGTTCGCCGGGGCACCGTTCACGCTGGCCTCCTATCTGGTGGAGGGCGGTCCGAGCCGGGACCACCGGCGCACCAAGACGCTCATGCATGCCGAGCCGGAGCTGTGGCACGCGCTCGCCGAATGGGTGGCCGGGGTGACCGGCGCGTTCCTGCGCGCGCAGATCCTGGCCGGCGCGTCCGCGGTGCAGGTGTTCGACTCGTGGGCCGGGGCGTTGAGCCTGCCCGACTATCAGCGCTTCGTCGCCCCGCACTCGGCGGCCGTGTTCGCCGCGGTCGCCGATCTGGGGGTGCCGCGGGTGCACTTCGGCGTCGGCACCGGCGAGCTGCTGACGGCGATGCGGGACGTCGGCGCCGACGTGGTGGGCATCGATCACCGGGTGCCGCTGGACGTGGCCACTCGACGGCTCGGGGGGAACACCCCGGTGCAGGGCAACATCGACCCCGCGCTGCTGTTCGCCGGGCGGGATGCCCTGCACGCGCATTGCGCCGACGTGATCCGGCGCGGGCTGACCGCCCCCGGGCACGTGGTCAACCTGGGCCACGGGGTCCCCCCGGACACCGACCCGGACGTGCTCACCGAGCTGGTCGAGTTCATCCACGCGCTGCCCGATCCCGAGCCGTGACCGGCCCGGACGCGGGCGGGCTCTCCGGCGCGGGGAACATCGGGTCGCCCGACGCGGCCGGATCTTCCCCGGGCCGGATGGTGGTGGTGCTCGGCGCCGGGGTCGGCGGTCTGGCCGCGGCGTTGGAGCTGGCCCGGGCCGGGCTGCGGCCGCTCGTTCTGGAGGCCGGGACGGTGGCGGGTGGGGTGGTGACGGCGCACACCGTGGGCGGGCTCGAGCTGGACGCCGGCGCCGAGTCCTTCTCCGTCGCCCGCCCGGCCACGGCCGCGTTGATCGACGAGTTGGGACTGGCCGAGCGGGTGGTGCCGCCGTCTCCGGTCGGGGCCTGGGTCCGGCATGCGGCCGGCGCCGCCCCGCTGCCGGCCCTGGCGTTCCTGGGCATCCCCGGCCACCCGTGGGCGGCCGACGTGCGGCGAATCATCGGCCTGCCCGGCGCCGTGCGGGCCACCGCCGACCGGGTGCTGCCGGTCCGCGGACCCGACCGGTCGCTCGGCTCGTTGGTGCGGGCCCGGATGGGCCGCCGGGTGCTGGACCGCCTGGTCGAACCGGTCGCCGGCGGGGTCTACGCGGCCGCCCCGGACACCCTGGACATCGGCACCGTCGCGCCCGGCCTGCCGGCCGCCCTGCGCCGCGGCCGCTCGCTCGCCGCCGCCGCCCGCGAGCTGCGCGGCGCCGGCGGGCGGCCGGGGTCGGCCGTGGCGTCGCTGGCGGGTGGGTTGCACACCCTGGTGCCGGCGCTGGTGGGCGCGGTGACGGCGGCCGGTGGCACGGTCCGGACGGGGATCCGGGTGAGCCGGCTGGCCGGCGACGACGGCTGGCGGATCGAGACTGCCGCCGGGTCGCTGCACGCCGCCCGGGTGGTCCTGGCCCTGCCCGCGCCCGACTGCGCCCGGCTCCTGGCGTCCGCATGGCCCGACGTCCCCACCTCCGTGCTCGACCAGCCGGTCAGCCCGGTCGCCCTGGTCACCCTGGTGCTCGACGACGCCCGGCTGGACCCCGCTCCCCGGGGCACCGGCATCCTGGTCTCGGCGAAGGCCCGGGGTCCGCGGGCCAAGGCTCTGACCCACGCCACCGCGAAGTGGCGCTGGCTGGCGCGGGCCGCCGGGCCGGGCCGGCACGTGCTGCGGCTGTCCTACGGGCGGGGCGCCGACGGCGAACCGCCGGACGACAGTGATCTGCCGGGCATCGCGCTCGCCGACGCGTCCGACCTGCTCGGGCTTGCGCTGACCGCCCACTCGGTCGTGGACTGCGCCGTCGTGCGCTGGTCCGCCGCGCTGCCGGTGCCCCGCCCCGGGCACGCCGAGTCGGTGACCGCCCTGCGGGACGCGGCGGACCGGCGGGGCCTGACGATCGTCGGCGCCGCCATGGCCGGGACCGGGTTGGGCGCCGTCATCGTCGACGCCCGGGCGCAGGCCCGGGCACTGGCCGGTGTGGTCAGTTCAACGCCCGCACCCGGCCTCACCCCGTCGTGGGGTGAGAGAGGATGGACAGCGTGACGAACTCCAACCAGGACATCGTGGTCCAGGCCCGAACGCGGCCGACGGCCCGAATGGTCAACGAGCAGATCGTGTATACCGCGTATGGCGTGTACGCCCGCGCCGGTGACCTGGACGCACCCGCGGACAAGGCCACCGCTGAATTGGCGGAGTTGACCTCCGAGCTCAGCGAGGCGGGCGTCACCATCCGCGGCTTCTACGACGTGTCCGGGATGCGGGCCGACGCCGACCTGATGGTGTGGTGGTACGCGCCGACCGCCGAGCAGTTGCAGTCCGCCGCCCGATCACTGCGCCGCACCAGCGTGGGCCGCAGCCTGTCCCCGTTCTGGTCGGCGATGGGCCTGCACCGGCCGGCCGAGTTCAACAAGGGCCACATCCCCGCGTTCCTGGCCGGCGCCCCCGCCAAGAACTGGGCCACCGTCTACCCGTTCGTCCGCTCCTACGAGTGGTACCTGCTGCCCGACGCCGAACGCCGCGGCCTGCTCGTCGAGCACGGCGTGATGGGCCGCGAGTACGACCAGGTGCTGTCCAACACGGTGGCCGCGTTCGCCCTGGGTGACTACGAGTGGCTGCTGGCCCTGGAGGCCGACGAGCTGCACGACACCGTCGACCTGACGCGGCATCTGCGCGCATCCGGGGCCCGGCGGCATGTCCGCGAGGAGGTTCCGTTCTTCAGCGGACGCCGGGTGGACGAGGCCGGGGTGGTCGAGGTTCTGCGATGACGGCGTCGTCCGTGTCCCCCGCTCGGAACACCGCCGACCCGTCCCGGACCGGGTACGACGCCGTGCTGCTGGCCGGCTTCGGCGGCCCCGAGGGTCCCGATGACGTGATGCCGTTCCTGCGCAACGTGACTCGGGGCCGGGGCATCCCGGACGAGCGTCTGGTCGAGGTGTCGCACCACTACCGGGCGCTCGGTGGCCGATCCCCCATCAACGAGCAGAATCGCCGGCTGCAGGCCGCCCTGCAAGCCGAGTTGGACCTGCCGGTGCTCTGGGGCAACCGGAACTGGGCCCCGTACCTGCCCGACGTCATCCGGGACGCGCACGGATCCGGGCTGGTGCGCCTGCTCGGTGTCGCGACGTCGGCGTACTCGTCCTACTCCTCCTGCCGGCAATATCGGGAGGACTTCGGAATGGCCCTGCAGAGCACCGATCTCGTCGGCCGGGTGCGAATCGACAAGGTGCGGCCCTATTTCGACCTGCCCGGGTTCGGGATCCCGTTCGTCGAGGGCACGGTCGAGGCGATCCGGTCCGCCGCCGGCGCCGGGGTTCCCGTGGCCGAACTGCAGGTCGTGTTCACCACGCATTCCATACCGAACACCATGGCCGACACCTCCGGGTCGGCCGAACTGGGCGACCACCGGCCCGGCGGGGCGTACGTGGCCCAGCATCTGGCCGTGGCAGCCGCGGTCATCGACGGGGTTGCCGCCGAGGTCGGTTCGGTGCCGGCGTGGCAGCTGGCCTACCAGTCGCGGTCCGGGCCGCCGTCGGTGCCCTGGCTGGAACCGGACGTCAACGACGTCATCACCGCGCTGGCCCGGGCCGGCACCAGCGGGGTGATCGTGGTGCCCATCGGGTTCGTCTCCGACCACGTCGAGGTCGTCTGGGACCTGGACTGGGAGGCGGCGCAGACCGCGCGTGAGGCGGGGCTGTTCTTCGCGCGGGTGCGCACCCCGGGCACCGACCCGCGGTTCGTCGCCGACCTGGCCGCGCTGATCCGGCAACGCCTGGCCGCCGAACCCGACCGCTTCACCGGCCTCGCCGGCGTGCCCCGCCGCCCGGACTTCTGCCCGTCGGCCTGCTGCGTCAACGCCCGGGTGACCCGGCCGACCACCGGCGCGGTGGACTCCTTTGCGGACTGGGCGGCCGTGGACGTCGGCCCGGAGCGGCTGGTGGCGTCGGGCATCCCCGGGGTGGGCGCGACGCCGTGAGCCCCCAGACCCTCCGGGTGGGCACCCGGGGCAGCGCGCTGGCCCTGGCCCAGTCCGGCATGATCGCCGACCGGATCGCCGAGATCGCCGGCTGCACGGTCGAACTCGTCCGGATCCGGACCGAGGGCGACGTGAACACCGGGCCGCTGGCGACGATCGGCGGCACCGGCGTTTTCGTCACCGGCGTGCGGGCCGCACTGCTGGACGGCCGGGTCGACGTCATCGTGCACTCCTACAAGGACCTGCCGACCGCGCCGGCCGATGGCATCGAATTGGCGGCCGTGCCGGTGCGGGAGAACCCGTTCGACGCGCTGTGCGCCCGCGCCGGGCTGACCCTGGAGGAGCTGCCGAGGGGGGCGACGGTGGGCACCGGGTCACCGCGCCGGGCCGGGCAGCTGCTCACCCGTCGGTCCGATCTGACCGTCGTGCCGATCCGCGGGAACGTGGACACCCGGCTGCGCAAGGTCGCCGAGGGCGAGTTGGACGCGGTGGTGCTGGCCGCCGCCGGGTTGAACCGGTTGGGTCGGGCGGACGCGATCACCCAGACCCTGGACACCGAGGGGATCCTGCCCGCGCCGGCGCAGGGCGCGCTCGCCGTCGAATTGCGGGAAGGCGACGACGCCTGGCTCACCGACGCGGTCCGTGCTCTCGACGACCCGGCGACCCGGGCGGCGGTGCTGGCCGAACGGGTGCTGCTGCGCGACTTGCAGGCCGGCTGCAGCGCCCCCGTCGGCGCGTTCGCGCAGGTGGTGGACGGTGCCCTGACGTTGCGGGCGGTCGTCGTGGCGGTCGGCGGCGGCGACGAGTTCCGGGTGCTGCGCGGCGGGCCGGTCGCCGACGCCGCCACCATCGGCGCGGGGGCCGCGGCTGAGTTGCTCGCCCGAGGGGCCGCGCATCTGCTGGGGTCGCGGTGACGGTGGTCGAGAGTCGACCGCCGGCCGGGTGGCGGGTGCTGGTGCCGCGTCCCGCCGACCGGGCCGGCGATCTGGTCGACGCGCTCACCGCGGCCGGCGCGATCCCGGAGGTGGTCGAGCTGATCGCCATCGAACCGCCGGACGATCCGGGCGCGCTGGATCTCGCCGTGCTCGCGCTGTCGCGGGGTGAGTTAGCCTGGGTCGCGTTCACGTCGGTGAACGCGGTCGACGCCATCCTCGGCCGGGCGCGGGACCTGGCCGTCTCGCCGGTGGTGTCCGCCGGCACCCGCATCGCCGCGGTCGGTCCCGCCACGGCGGCCGCGCTCGGCTCCGCGGGCCTGCCGGTGGACCTGACACCTCCCGCCCGCGGGTCGGCCGCCGCGCTGGCCGAAGTCTTCCCCCGGGCCGTCGGCGACCAGTCGGTGCTGCTCCCCCGCTCCGACCTGGCCCCGGCCACCCTGCCGGACGCCCTGGCCGCCAAGGGGTATCGGGTGCACACCGTCGTCGCCTACCGCACCGCGGTGCGACCACCGGCCGCGGACGTCGCCGCCCGGTTGGCGGCCGGCGGATTCCGAGCGGTCTTGCTCACCTCGCCCAGCACGGTGCGGGCGCTGGACGCGGTGCCCATCCCCGGGGGCACGGCGCTCGGCGCGATCGGCGAACCCACCCGGGCCGCCGCCACCGCCGCCGGCCGCGAGATCGCCTTCGTCGCCGCCGAACCCACCGCGGCGGGCCTGGTCGCCGCCCTCATCGCCCACGCCCGGGAGGCCTGATGTTCCCCACCGTCCGCCCCAGACGGCTCCGGCGAACCGCGCCGATCCGCCGGCTGGTCAGCGAAACCCGGCTGCATCCGGCGGATCTGGTGCTGCCGCTGTTCGTCAAGCAGTCGCTGGTCGAGCCGGCGGCCTTGACCTCGATGCCGGGAGTGCTGCAGCACACCCGGGACTCGCTCCGCAAAGCGGCCGCGGAGGCGGTGGAGGCCGGGGTGGGCGGCCTGATGGTGTTCGGGGTGCCGACGGTGCGGGACGCGGTCGGCTCGCCGGCCACCGACCCGGACGGCGTGCTCAACGTGGCGATGTCGGACCTGCGGGCCGAGGTCGGCGATGCGACCGTGCTGATGGCCGACCTGTGCCTGGACGAGTTCACCGACCACGGGCACTGCGGGGTGCTCACCGCCGACGGCACCGTCGACAACGATGCCACCCTGCTGCGGTACCGCGAGATGGCCGTGGCGCTGGCCGAATCCGGCAGCGACATGGTCGGCACCTCCGGGATGATGGACGGCCAGGTCGGCGCCGTCCGCGACGCCCTGGATGCCGCCGGGCATCAGGACACCGCGGTGTTCGCCTACGGCGCCAAGTACGCCTCTGCGTTCTACGGCCCGTTTCGGGAGGCGGTCGACTCCGCTCTGCAGGGCGACCGGCGCACCTACCAACAGGACCCGGCCAACCGCCGGGAGGCCGCCCGGGAGGTGGCCCTGGACATCGCGGAAGGGGCCGACCTGATCATGGTCAAGCCGGCGATGGCCTACCTGGACGTGCTGGCCGATGTGGCCGCGACCGCGACGGTTCCGGTGGCCGCGTACCAGGTCTCGGGCGAGTACTCGATGATCGAGGCTGCAGCGGCCAACGGGTGGATCGACCGCAACCGGGCGATCGCCGAGACGCTGACCGGGATCAAGCGGGCCGGCGCGCAGATCGTGCTGACCTACTGGGCAACTGAAGTGGCGGCGGAACTGTCTGCCGGGAGGGACTTCTCGTGACCGTCGACAAGCTCAGCGTCGAATTGTTCAGCCGAGCCCAGGTAGTCACCCCGGGTGGGGTGAACTCGCCGGTGCGGGCGTTCCGCTCGGTGGGCGGCACCCCCCGGTTCATGGTGTCCGGCAACGGCCCGCGGATCACCGACGCCGACGGGAATATCTACGTCGATCTGGTCGGCTCGTGGGGACCGATGATCCTCGGGCACGCCCACCCCGCGGTGCTCGACGCGGTGGCCGAGGCCGTTTCTCGCGGGTTGTCGTTCGGCACCCCCGGGCCCGGTGAGGTGCTGCTGGCCGAGGAGATCGTGGCCAGAGTCGGCCCGGTGCAGCAGGTTCGGCTAGTCTCCTCGGGCACCGAGGCGACCATGTCCGCGGTCCGGCTGGCCCGCGGGTTCACCGACCGCCCGAAGATCGTCAAGTTCGCCGGCTGCTACCACGGGCACGTGGACGCGCTGCTGGCCGCCGCCGGATCGGGGGTGGCGACGTTCGCGCTGCCCGACTCCCCCGGCGTCACCGCGGCCACCACCGCCGAGGTAATCGTGCTGCCCTACAACGACCTCGACGCGGTGTGGGCCGCGTTCGCCGCCCACCCGGGCGAGATCGCCGCGGTCATCGTGGAGGCCGCAGCCGCGAACATGGGCGTCGTGCCGCCGCATCCCGGCTACACCGGCGCTCTGGCGCAGATCGCGCACGGTGACGGGGCGCTGTTGATCACCGACGAGGTGATGACCGGGTTCCGGGTCGGCCCGTCGGGCATGTACGGGTTGGACGGCGCCGTCGAGGGCTGGCAGCCCGACCTGATGACGTTCGGCAAGGTGATCGGCGGCGGGCTGCCGGTCGGCGCGTTCGGCGGGCGCGGCGACATCATGGGCATGCTCGCCCCGCACGGGCCGGTGTACCAGGCCGGGACGCTGTCCGGGAACCCGATCGCCACCGCGGCCGGCCTGGCCACGCTGCGCCATTGCACCCCAACCGTCTATGCGCACCTGGACCAGACCGCCGTGATGGTCGGCGATCTCGCCTCGACCGAACTGGCGAAGGCGGGGGTGCCACACCGGCTCCAGCGGGCCGGCAACCTCTTCTCGATCTTCTTCGCCGAGCACGAGGTGGCCAACTACGACCAGGCCCGCGGGCAGTCGACCACAGCGTTCGCCGCGTTTTTTCATGCCATGCTGGACGCCGGCGTCTACCTGCCGCCGTCCGCGTACGAGGCCTGGTTCGTCTCCGCCGCGCACGACGACGCCGCGCTGGACGTGATCGCCGCGGCCCTGCCGGGTGCGGCGCGGGCGGCGGCGCGGGCGCTGGGCTGAACCGGCCCGGGTCGACCGGCGCCCGGGTGCCGCGGCCGCCGTCCCGCGCAGGCCGATCCGAGAACCGCACCAGCAGTCGAAGAAAGCTGCTGACGTGGATCTCGGAGCGATGCGTGCGGCTGTCAGGCGCCGAGCCGCGCGTTCATCCTGATGGGACAGCCCCGCCGCGCCGGTCCGCCGTTCCGTCGAACCCCAGGCGCCCGAAACCCCCGCCCTGCCCGGTCTTGCACAACCCGGCCCGGACCCCTGCGCTGATCCAAGGCCCATTTCCGGCGCCGCTTTGTCCGATTCTGCGGGTCTTGGATCAGCGCAACCCACGAGAGGCCGGACGGCGACGGCACCGGTGGCCCGCGCGGCCGGGTTCAAGCTGAGGGGATGGCCCTCCGGGGCGGCCGGTGCGGGCCGCCCGGAAGCGCGCGTCAGATCAGATCAGAACACCGTCCGGACGATGCCACCGTCCGCGCGGAGGGCCGCGCCGTTGATCGCGCCCGACCGGGCACCGGCGACGAACGCGACCACCGAGGCTATCTCGTCCGGGTCGATCAGCCGGGCCAGCAACGAGGTCGACCGGTTCTCGGCCATGAACCGCGCCTCGGCCTGCTCGTACGGCAGCTCCGGGAACAGGTTCTGCACGAACTCCTGCACACCTTCGGTGCGGGTCGACCCGGGCAGCACCGCGTTCACCGTCACCCCGGTGCCCTTGGTCAGCTCGGCAAAGTTCCGGGAGATGGACAGCTCCATCGTCTTCGTCGCGCTGTAGTGCGGCAGCTCGGGGGCGGGGGTGAGGGCCGCCTCGCTGGAGATGAACACGACCCGGCCGGCGCCACGGGCCAGCATGCCGCCGATGTAATGCCGGGTCAGCCGCACTCCCGACAGCACATTGATGCCGAACAGGTCCAGCCACTGCTCGTCGGTGGACTCGTCGATCGGCACCGGCGTGTAGATGCCGAGGTTGTTGATCAGGATGTCCACGTCGGGCCGCTCGGCGGTGATCGTGGCACAGCCCTCGGCGGTGCCGGCGTCGGCGACCAACCCGGTCACCGATCCGGCCCCACCCTCGGCCTCGATCTTGCCGACCGCCACCGCGACCCGGTCGGCCGACCGGCCGTTCACGATGACGTCCGCGCCCTCGGCCGCCAACGTCGCGGCGATCCGCAATCCGATGCCCCCGGTCGACGCCGTCACCAGCGCCGACCGGCCGGTCAGTCCGAGATCCATGTGCTCAAGCCGCCTTTCCGTGGGTCGTGAGCTTCTCCCGCAGGAAGGCCAGCGCGTCGCCTGCCACCTTGTCCGGGTCGGTCCAGGGATCCCGCCACAGCGCGACCAGGCTGGCCCAGTCGGGGCCGAGCACGCTGGGCGAGAACGATTCGAAGGTGATCGGGCCGTCGTACCCGATCCGGGCCAGCGCGCCGAACACGTCGTCCCAGTCGATGGTGCCGTCGCCGAGCGGACCGCGGTGACTCTCCGCGACGTGGATGTAGCCGAGCACGTCGGCGACGGATTCGAAAGCGGCGCCCAGGGAAGCCTCCTCGATGTTCATGTGAAACAGATCGCCGTGCACGAACAGGTTCGGCGAACCGACCGTCCGGACCAGGTCCGCGGCCTGTCCGACCGTGTTGATGAAGTTGCTCTCGTACCGGTTGAGGGCTTCCAGGCCGACCCGGATGCCGGCCGCACCGGCCCGCTCGGCGATCCGGCCGTAGATCTCCACCGCCCGGGTGCGGGCGATCGGTGCGGGCGCCTGGGTGTACCGGTGCACCGCGGAGAAGCTGGGCCCACCCAGCGCGGACGAACCCATCTCGGCCGCCGCAGTGATCGCCCGATCCACGAACTCCTCGCCGCGGCGGGCGATCTCCGGGTCGGCGCTGGAGATGTCGGCAGTCAGGGTGCCGCAGACCGCGGCCACCACCCCGACGCCGTACTCCTTCGACAGCCGCGCGGTCATCGCCGTGTCGGTCTCGGCCGGGTCGAACATCAGGACCTCGATCAGGTCGTAACCGAGCCCGGCGGCGCGGGTGAACACGTCGCGGGCGGCGGCCTCGTCCCAGTCGGCGGTGTAGACCAGCGAGTGCAGGCCGATCTTGTTCATGTCAGCGTCCTTCATGTCACAGTTCCTTCCCGGCCAGCGCCGGCTCGCGCCGCTCGGATCGGCGGCCGAGCTTGGCGATCAGCTCACGGGAGATCTGCCCGCGCCAGATGTCGATGCCGACGGCGAGCAGGATGATCAGGCCGATGGCGATGCTCTGGATCGCCGGCGACACCGCGTTCAGGTTCAGCGAGTTCTGCACCACGGTGATGATCAGCACGCCGATCAGGGTGTTGAAGATGTGCCCGCGACCGCCGGCCAGGCTGGCCCCGCCGACCACCGCGGCGGCGATCGCCTGCAGCTCGATCAGGGTGCCGTAGTTGGGCGAGCCGGAGTTGAGGCGGGCGGACAGGAGCACCGCGCCGATCGCGGCGCAGCCGCCGGCGATGACGAACGCCATCATCCGCACCCGCTTGACCCGGACCCCGGACAGCCGGGCGGCATTCTCGTTGCCGCCGATGGCGTAGATCTCCCGACCGAACTTGGTGAAATTGAGCACCACGACCGCGATCGCGTACAGCACCACGACGTAGATGAACGGCAGCGGAATGCCCAGCACCTGCCCGTAGAAGATGGTCTCCAGCGCGGGCGACAACGAGAAGATCGGGGTGCCGCCGCCGATGGTCAGGGCCAGGCCCTTGAACCCGGACAGCGCGGCCAGGGTGACGATGAACGCCGGGATCTTCAGGTAGGAGACGAAGAACCCGTTGATCGCGCCGAGCACGGCCCCGCCGACCAGCGCCGCCCCGATCGCCGCGACCAGACCCCACCCGTCCAGTTTCATCAGCGAGGCGAGCAGCATGGTCAGCAACGCGATCATCGACCCGGGGCTCAGGTCGATGCCGCCGGTGAGGATGACCACGGTGGAGCCGATGGCGACGATCGACAGCACCGCGGCCTGCATGGCGATGTTCTGGAAGTTGTCGGTGGCCAGGAAATTCGGAGTGGTGAGGGCCACTACCACCAGGATGACCAGCAGGGCCAGCGCGGGCCCCGCGAATTCGGCCAGGGACGAGCGCTTCATCGGGACTCTCCTGTACTGACGGTGAGGACTGTGTCGGTCGGAATCGGTTGCTGATGGGGGGCTTCCGCCGCGCTGACCAGGTCGGCGTGCGAGACCTGGTCGGCCGGGCGGATGGCGGTGACCCGGCCGTGCTTGACGATGGCGATCCGATCGCTCATCGCCAGCAGCTCGTTGTGGTCCGAGCTGATCAGGATGACCGCGTTCCCGGCCCGGGTCAGTTCGTTGATCAGCCGGTACACGGCCAGCTTCGCGCCGATGTCGATGCCCTGCGTGGGCTCGTCGAGGATGACGATCCGCGATCCGGAGAACAGCCAGCGGGCGATCAGCACCTTCTGCTGGTTGCCGCCGGAGATCAGGTTGACCGGCTTCTGGGCCGCGAGCGGGGTGATCTCCAGATCGGTGATGTACCGCTGGGCGGTGGCCCGCTCCTTGCCGTGGTCGAACAGCGGACCCCGGCGCATCGCGCCGAGGTTGGCCATGGTGATGTTCGGACCGGCGGCGAAGTTGAAGAACAGGCCGTCGTACTTGCGGTTCTCCGGGACGAGCGCGATGCCGGCCCGGATCGCGTCCCGCGGGCCCCGCAGCCGCAGAACCCTGCCGTCGACGAGGATCTCGCCGCCGGTCAGCGGGTCCGCGCCGAACAGGGCCCGGGCGATCTCGGTCCGACCGGAGCCGATCACCCCACCCAGGCCCAGAACCTCGCCGCGGCGCAGATCGAACTCGGCGCCCCGGACCCGGGTCGCGGTACACAGGTCGCGCGCCTGCAGCACCACCTCCGACGTCGCGTTGTGTTCCTTCGGGTAGTGCTCGCCGACCTGCTGCCCGATCATGGCGGCGACGATCTCGTCCACGTCCAACCGGGTCTCGCCGCTGGCACTGGCGACCTTGCCCTGCCGCAGGATGGTGAAGGAATCGACCAGGTCGACCACCTCGTCCAGCCGGTGCGAGATGTACAGGATCGCCACTCCTCTGGACTTGAGCCGGCGCAGCAGCCCGTGCAGCAGGGTGATCTCCTGCTGGCCCAGGGCGGTGGTCGGCTCGTCCAGGATGAGCAGGGTGGCCTCCTGCGAGAGCGCCTTCGCGATCTCCACCAGCTGCTGCTCGGCGACCGACAGCTGGCTCACCCGGGTGTCCGGGTCGATGTCCAGCCCGAGATCGCCCAGGATCGCACGGGCGGTCGCGGTGACCGCCCGCCAGTCGACGAGCAGGCCGCCGCGCCGCCGCGGATGCCGGCCCATCGAGATGTTCTCGGCCACCGTCAGGTGACCGATGAGCGAGAACTCCTGGTAGACCGTGGCCACGCCGGCCGCCCGGGCCTGCGCCGGGGTGGCGATCGCGAGCGGCTCCCCGTCATGCCGCAGCTCACCGGAATCGGGCTGCTGCACACCGGACAGGATCTTGATGAGGGTGGATTTTCCGCATCCGTTCTCACCCAGCAGCCCGTGGATCTCGCCGGCCTGCAGGCTCATCGAGATCCCGTCGTTGGCCCGCACTCCGGGGAAGACCTTGGTGATGTTCCGCAACTCCCACAGCGGCGCGGTGGCGCTCGCCTCGACCATCATGGTCGTCCGCCCTTCTTGCCGGTGGCCGGCTCAGTAGTTCTTCGACGGCTTGGGGAACAGTCCGTCCGGGTTCTGCAGGATCTGCGCGGCGTTGTCCTGGGTGACGATCTGGGTGGGTGCGTCCACGTAGCCGACCGACGCCTTCTTGTTCAGCAGGTCGATCGCGTACTGGGCGGCCATCGCCCCCATCGCCACCGGGTTGGTGTTGGTGGTGGCGGTGATCCCGTCGTCGTTGGCGATCGCCTCGATGGCCGCGGTGTCGCCGTCGTAGCCGTAGACCTGAACGTCGGTGCGGCCCAGGGACTTCACCGCGAGCGCGGCACCCTCGGCCATGTAGTCGTTGGCCGCGTAGAGCACGGTGATGCCCGGATTGGCCTGCAGCAGGTCCATCGCCGCGGTGTTGCCCTTCTCCACGCTCCAGCCGCCGTTGACCTGGGCGGCCACGGTCCAGTTGCTCCCGGCGAGGCCGTCGATGAAGCCGCCGGATCGTTCGGTGTCCAGGTAGCTCGGCTCGCCGTTGAGAATGCCCACCTGGCGGGCCGATCCGTCGGACTGCTGCACCGCTCGCTGGGCGAGGGCCTTGTTGGCCACCCGCTGGCTCACCCCGACCACGCCGTCGACCGGTGACGGGTAGTTCGGGATGTCGGAGTTGAGGATGATGACGACCTTGCCCGCGTCCACCGCCTTCTGCACCAACGGAGCGAGCGAATGCTCGTCGAAGCTGATCATCAGGATGGCATCCACGTCGGGGCGCGAGGTGACGTCCTGCAACATGCCCAGCTGACCGGCCTGGTCGCTGCCGGAATAGGGCGAGAGCATGAAGCTCTCGGCGCCGGGCACCGACTTGATGCCCTCGTACAGCGCCAGGTGGTAGTTGAACTCGGTGCCCATCGGCAGGTAGGCGATGGTCGGGGTGCCGCCGTCGAACACGACCTTGTCCAGGGAAGCGGCCGCCCCATCCGCCAGCGGGATCGGCGCCGGGTAGGTGGGGGCGGTGCCCGAGCCGGCCGCGAGAGAGGCGTCGGTGGCTGCCGCCGTGGAGCTGCTGGAGCCGCCGCCGGTCAGGGCGCAGGCGGAGGTGCCGATCAGGGTCAGGGCGCAGGCTGCGGCGAGCAGCGATCGGCGCAGGGACTTTCGGTGGGAGCGCATGGGTGTGGATCTCCTGTCGGGAGTGACGGCACTGTCAGGGGAGATGGGTGACTCAGGACGCGGTGGCGGCCAGGGCGATTCGCGAGAGTTCGTCGAATTCTGGCCCCGCGGTGGGGATCTCGGTGCGGAGCTGGGAGGCGAAGACCTCGGCGATCACCCGGGTCCAGCCGTGCAGGAAGTAGAACCAGCCGTCCACTGCGGTCACGCCGTGGCCGGCCTGGGCCCGGGCCTGCTCGAGGAACACCAGGTCGCCGCGGTAGTTGAAGTCCCAGGCGAACGATCGCTCCGGGAAACGCACGGCATCGGTCAGCGGGGAGCCGGGCCGATCCTTGCCCAGGCCGGTGGCGTTGGCCACCACCGACCCCGGCGGCAGCGCCTCCACCAGCGCGTCGTTGTCGGCCGGCGACGGCGCGACCCGATACTCGATCGGGATCGAGAAGCCGATCCGCTGGTGGATCTCCCGCATCTCCTCGATCCGGCCGGGCCGCCGGTTGCTGACCACGATCCGGGCGGGGACCTGCTGCCCGGCCTGCGCCCGGCGGTGCAGGGCCAGGGTCAGGGCCAGCGAGCTGCCGCCGGCACCGAGCAACAGCAGGTGTGCCCCGCCGCGGCCCCAGTACCCGTCGCCGACCACCGCGTCCAGAGACAGCGCGCAGGTGATCGGGTCCTTCGCGTCACCGAACAACTTCTCCCCGCGCTTGGCCAGACAGCTGACCTCACCGATGGTCTCGGTGTCCGGCCCGATCTCGTCGAACAGGTCGGCGGCGGCCCGGTACAGGTTGAGCTTGTGCGTGGTGACCAGGGCGCCGAGCGAGTTCGGATCGTCCTTGATCCCCCGCACCACGGTCCGGTAATTCTCCGGATCGTCGCCCAGGGCCAGGTCGATGCCGGCCAGGGTGGCGTCCAGGCCCAGGTACTCCGCCCAGGCGGGGAACACCTTGCGGATGGACGACTGTCCGGTGCTGACGCCGATGAAGTAGAACGTCGGGGTGGCGGCGGGCGCGAATTCCACCCGGCTCGCCCGTGCGGCAACGGTGGTCATCAGTGGTCCTCCCAATCGCGGACCCGCTCGACCGCCTTGTGCCAGCCGGCCACCAGGCGTTGCGCGTCCTGCGGGTCCATCGCCGGCTCGAAACGCCGGTCCAGCTGGAACGAGTCGATCAGTTCGGCCCGGTCGGCCCAGAACCCGACGGCCAGCCCGGCCAGGAACGCGGCCCCCCGCGCCGACGACTCGGTGACCGTCGGGCGCAGCACCGGGACGCCGAGCAGGTCGGCCTGGAACTGCATGAGGAAGTTGTTCTTCGACGCTCCCCCGTCGACCTTGATCTCGACGGTCTTGATGCCCGAGTCGGTCTGCATCGCGTCGGTGACGTCGCGGATCTGGTAGGCGATCGCCTCGAGGGCGGCCCGGATGACGTGGTTGCGGTTCACTCCGAAACTCAGGCCCAGGATCCCACCGCGGGCGTACGGATCCCAGTGCGGCGCGGCAAGTCCGACGAACGCCGGGACGAAGTAGACACCGTTGGTGTCCGCCACCCGCTGCGCCGCGTGCTCGGTGTCGGCCGAGTCGTAGACGATCTTCAGCTCGTCCCGCAGCCACTGGATGCTGGCCGCGGAGACGAAGATCAACCCTTCCAGCGCGTACTGGACCTGACCGCCCACCCCCCAGGCGACCGTGGTGAGCAGGCCCTTGTCCGAGAACACCGGCCGCTCACCGGTGTTCATCAGTAGCGAGGCACCGGTGCCGTAGGTCGACTTGATCATGCCGGGTTCGAAGCAGGCCTGGCCGAAGAGCGCAGCGTGCTGGTCGCCGACGGCCGCGGCCACCGGAATGCGGGCGCCGAAGAAGACCGACTCATCGGTCAGCCCGTACACCTCGCTGGTCGGCCGGACCGACGGCAGCAGCTGCCGCGGAATGTCCAGCTCGGCCAGCATGGTCTCGTCCCAGTCGAGCGTGTTGATGTCGAACAACATGGTGCGTGAAGCGTTCGAGTAGTCGGTGACGTGCACGGTCGTGCTGGATCCCGCCCCGCCGGTCAGGTTCCAGATCAGCCAGCTGTCCACGGTGCCGAACATCAGCTCGCCGGCCTCGGCGCGTTCCCGGACGCCGGGCACGTTCCGCAGGATCCAGTCGATCTTGGTGCCGGAGAAGTAGGCGTCGATCACCAGGCCGGTGGTCGACCGGACGTGGTCGGCCAGGCCGGCCGCCTTGAGCTCGTCGCACCGGCCGGCGGTCCGCCGGTCCTGCCAGACGATCGCGTTGTACACCGGATGGCCGGTGCGCCGGTCCCAGACGACGGTGGTCTCCCGCTGATTGGTGATGCCGATGGCGGCGACCTGCTCGGCCCCGATCCCGGCGATGTCCAGCGCCTTGTGCGCGACGGTCAGCTGGATGTTCCAGATGTCCACCGGGTCGTGCTCGACCCAGCCCGGCCTGGGATAGATCTGCCCGAACTCCTGGCTGGCCTCGGCGACCGCATCGCCGGACCGGTCGAACAGGATGGCCCGGATTCCCGTGGTGCCCGCGTCCATCGCCATCACGTACTGCATTGTCATGCGAGGGCTCCTGCCTGCTCACGTGCGGTCGGGCGGTCGAAAGTGTCCGACCCGAGGCTGATTCCGGCCTTCATGCCGGCCCCCGAGGACGCGTAGGCGAACGCCTCGGCGATGTCGTCCAGGTCGAAAGTGCGAGTGAGCAACCCGGACAGGTCGACCCGGCCCTCCCCCACGATGGCCAACGCCGCCGCGTAGTCGTCGTTGCTCGAACCGGTGGTCCCGGTCAGGGTGAGACCCTTGTAGTGCACCCGGTTCGTATCAATCGGCACTGTGGCCGGTCCGTCCGTCCCACTGAGGCCGGCGAAGAAGTTCAGCCGGCCGTGGGTGGCCAGGGCCTGCACGGCATCGGCCTGCACCTGCGGACTGGACGCCGCAGTGATCGCGACATCCACGCCCCGGCCGTCGGTCTCGGCAAGCACCGCGGCGACCAGATCGCGTCCGCCGGCATCGATCAAGGTGTCCGCACCGAACGCGGTCATCCGTTCCAGCCGGCCCCGGCTGCGGTTGGCCACCAGAATCCGGCGGGCGCCGGCCAGCCGGGCCAGCAGCACGGTGAACGCACCGATCGGCCCTGCCCCGACCACCAGCACGTCGTCGTCCGGACCGACGCCCACCGAGCGCACCCCGCGCAGGCAGCACGAGAAGGGTTCCACCAAAGCGGCTTCGGCGTAGCCGACGGTCTCGGGCAGGGAGAACACATTTCCCCGCTGCACCGCGATCTCCGGAACCAACAGGTATTCCTGGAACCCACCGTCGAGGCTGACCCCGAACGCCTCGTAGTCCGGGCACATGTTGTTCAGGCCCCGCCGGCAGAACGCGCAGCGGCCGCACCCGACGTTCGGCGGGACAGCGACCCGGTCGCCGACCGCATGGCCCGTGACATCGTCACCGATGGCGACGATCTCGCCGGCCATCTCGTGACCCTGCACCCGATGCTCGCCCGGCGCGATCTTGAAGTGGCCGTGGCGGGAGATCCGCAGGTCGGTGCCGCAGACCGACGCCGCCCGCATGCGCACCAGCACATCGCCGCGTCCGACCTCGGGGATCGGCCGGTCCTCCAGGACCATGACGCCCGGCTCGTGGAACACGGCGGCCCTCATCGGGACCCCGCTTCCGCGAACCGGGTCTCGAACCGGGAGGCCTCGGCGCGGGCCTCGGCGGCGACCACGAACAGCGCCTTGTTGGACCACTGCCTGCGGGCGATCAGGTCGGCGAACAGTTCGGGTGCGTCCTCCAGCGGCGCGGCGTGACTGATCAGCGGCGCGACCTGCACCTGGCCGCCGGCGATCGCCGCGACCACCATGTCCCACTCGCTGGCCCCGGCCGGCGCGATGGTGGAGTTCCACGTGCCGTAGACGATGAGCTCCCGCCGGATGAGCGAGGAGATCAGCGCCCGCGGAATGGTCACGTCGCCCTTCAGATCGCCGAGGATCAGCACCTGACCGCGCGGCGCGGTGGCCTGGAACGTCTCCAGCAGCGTCGCCGGCAGGCCACTGGCCTCGACGGCCGCGTCCACGCCGCGACCGGTGCGGGCCAGCACCTGGTCCACCGTACCGCCCGCGGCGTCGATGGTCTGGAAACCCAGCTCCTCCATCACGGCCCTCTTGCGCGGGTCGACGTCGGCCACCAGCACCTGGCTCCAGCCGAGCACCCGCAGCCACTGCGCGGCCAGCGCACCGATCGGACCGGCCCCGATGACCAGGGCGGACCCGGCGGCCGGCACGGTGAGCTTGCGCACCGCGTGCAGCGCGACCGCGGCCGGTTCGACCATGGCGGCGTGCAACAAGGGCATCGTCTCGGGAACCGGGATCAGATTGCGTTCGGGCACCCAGAGCAGCTCCTGCAGGCCGCCGTCCCGGCGCGAGCCGAAGTAGTCGTAGCCGGAACCCAGCGCC